>ERZ869925.170-NODE-170-length-43120-cov-9.264832_pt1 | contig 43120 bp, 71 predicted proteins | sample MGYA00579311_ERZ869925 | MGnify/ENA primary metagenome ERZ869925 (study PRJEB32216, sample SAMN09231817) | wastewater metagenome | place: USA: Maryland | collected 2016-07-30 | study: EMG produced TPA metagenomics assembly of the PRJNA472060 data set (Reclaimed...
GGGACGCAGCCTGGGCCGCAGCCAGGGCCGCAGCCTGGGCCGCAGCCAGGGCCGCCGCCTGGGCCGCCGCCTGGGCCGCAGCCAGGGACGCCGCCTGGGCCGCCGCCAGGGACGCCGCCGGGGCCGCCGCCGGGGACGCCGCCGGGGCCGCAGCCAGGGCCGCAGAAAAGAAAATACAAGCCGATATTTTCAGGAAATACATAGCATCCGAGAAGCAACCATGAGCAAGGAACAACGCGCCAAAATCAACGACCTTGTGAAGCAGGGCTTGAGCGCAAAGCAGCTAGCGGCAGCGTTACAGAACGCACCCAAGGCAAAAGTAACAATCATCACATGGGGCAAACGTGACGGAAAATAACGACACCATCAGCGAGGGAACACTGGCCACAATCGTGCTTAGCGTTTTGCTTTGCATTCTGGGCATTCTGGCCTACCTCGCACCTAAGCTCGACCTGCACAACCCCACCAGCGCGCAGTGTGAAGCGCTCGCGGCTGGGATGGAATCCATAGGAGATTGCCGATAATGCCACGGGGAAAAGCGACAGAGTACGAGGCTTATAGGGTTTGGAGTGGCGTGAAAGCGCTCAAAAGCCACCCTATAGGCTTCCTGGAAGAGCAGCGAAGCTACCTAGAGGAAGCGCGCGACATACTGGAAGAAACCATTAAAGAAATGGACGGGTTGCGAAATGCTAAATAAATCAAAACTGAGGGCAATAACCCCGAAGGCAGCATCACCAAGCAAGCCAAAAATCCTTATTTATGGCAAGCCGGGGGTGGGAAAGACGTGGACGGCGCTAGACTTCCCGTCCTGCTATTACATCGACACCGAGGGCGGTGCAGACCTCGCGCACTACACAGACAAGCTCAATGCATCGGGTGGCGTCTATATGGGGCCCGACCAGGGTAGTTTGGTGTTTGATGAAATCCTGGGGCAGGTGCAGGCATTAACGACAGAGAAACACCCCTACAAGACGCTGGTGATTGATTCCATCAGCAAGGTGTTTGCTGTGGCCATTGCTGATGAAGCTGAGCGCCTTGAGCAGGGGAATAAGAAAAACGAGTTTGGGGCGGATAAGAAGCCCGCAATCAAAGCCATGCGCAGGCTTACAAGCTGGCTCACACGTCTTGATATGACTGTAATTCTGATTGCTCACGAAAAAGAAGAGTGGGGGCAGAACGACAAAGGCGAGCGCATCCAGATCGGCGCAACGTTCGACGCTTGGGACAAGCTGGAATATGAGCTTCACCTTGCCTTGCATATTGTAAAAGCCGGACCAAAGCGTGTGGCGCGCGTTCGTAAAACCCGCCTGCAGGAATTTCCAGACGCATCGTCTTTCCCGTGGAGCTACGCAGAGTTCTCCGAGCGCTACGGGCGAGACATCATTGAGCAAGAGGCAAAGCAAATGGCGCTTGCTACGCCTGAACAGATTGCGGAATGGGAACAGCTCGTTAGGGCCGTTAACTTCCCGCAAGAATCTGTACAGAAGTGGCTTAAGGCCGGTAACGCCGAGACATTTGCAGAACTCGAAACAGGAAATGCATCCGCGTGCATTGCCGCACTTCGTAAAACCATCCCAACCCCTAAAGAAGGAATTAGCTAATGCGCTTTACCCCAAAGACAGAAAAAGAGATCCAAGAGGAAAACCTTTGGCCAACCGGAGAATATGCTTTCGAGATTCTCGAAGCTGAAAACGCAGTGAGCAAAAGCGGCAACGATATGATTAAACTCAAGGTTGCCATTTATAACGACGATGGAAATAGGCGCGTTGCCATTGATTATTTGATGGAAGCCATCTCTTACAAGCTGCGGCATGCCTGCGAAGCGTGCGGCCTACTTGAAAAGTACGAGACCGGATTTTTAGAAGCTGGCGACTTTATCGGCAAGACAGGCTTTTTGCGGCTTGGAGTGCAGAAAGACAAGAACGGGCAGTATCCAGATAAAAACGCCGTAAATGACTATTTGAAGCCTGGAGATGAAAAGGCTTTGTCGCACCACAACACCGCCAAGGGCAACGGATACCAACCACAAGTGAGCGATCCATTAGGGGATGAAATTCCTTTCTGAGCAACAACTTAGCATATAACCAACCAACCAGGAGCATAAACCATGACCGAAGCAATCAGCGCAACCGAACTGAAACACACCGTATCCCGCATTGAGGCTCTGGAAGAGCAAAAGGCGGCAATAGCGGCAGACATTCGCGACGTATACGCGGAAGCCAAGGGTAACGGATTCGATCCCAAGGCGATGCGGCAAGTCGTCAAGCTGCGCAGGATGGACCGCCACACGCGCGAGGAACTGGAAAACCTCGTGGACACGTATAAAGCCGCGATTGGGCTCTAGCCATGTGACGGCGAGAGTAGCCCCAGACTCCCCAACTCCAAAACTATGGATCAAAATATGTTCTCTGGCATGATGGCCCAACTTGGGCCCCAATACTGCAACAATCATAGCCACCCTTCTGAGCCTACCCACGAAGAGCTATTACAGGCGATGCGCGATGTGTACGCCGCTATGGAGCCGTGGCTAAAGAAGGGTGTGCATTTCAGGGTAAAGCGCGGCTGCAACCATCGGATTGAGGCCATTACTACGTCTAAAAACGTGCGCATGGTCAGCGACTTTTTCCCGGTAGCGTGTGATGAAGCCTGTAGCGTCAAGCAAAGCGGAAAAGAGCCTCTAGAATGGGTTAGGCAAATTATGGAGGAATAGTAGCCATGCGCAATAGCCGTCTCTTTCGCTTTATCGTGCGCCATCGCATCAGCGCGCTTGCAGTTGGTGCAATGGGGGCCGGTATCGGTTTCTTAATTCTATTCTGGTAAACCCAATGCGTAGCAGCACACAAACGCTTATCGAAGCCATGGCGATTTTGGCGCGCGATATTGAGAGTGGAGACGGCGTTGCAAACCTCGTCATTCTGGAATCGTCCGAACGCCTGAAGGAGCAGCAAGCAACCATTGAAGCGCAGGCCCGCGTGATTGAGGCTCTGCAGGCGCGCGCGGGGCCATTCAAACCAGTGGAGAAGCAAGAATGCGAATCACCGGAAACAAAATAGCAACAACCCTTGTAGCCTCTGCAAGTGTGTGGGCTGTTATCGTGATTTTATCGCCAGACGCCATAGAATCACGCGGCTTGCAGACGGTCACAGCCCAGCCAGACAGACGCACTCCCCAGCAGTACAACGACCTTGATAAGTACCTAGAGGACAACCAAACATACCAGGAGCCCAAGCATGCGAAATCTCCCAAATCTCGGAAGAATAAAGGCCGCGACCGATAAGCCCGTTGGAGTCGCCAGCGAGAGTTTTAGCCTCATTGTCGGAATTATGGCGGTTGCAGTAATTCTGATGGCCTACATCCAAACAAAAGCCCCAGTAACCTACGGTACTCCCAGTGTCCGATACTTCGACAACTAGCCTCCACGATGTTCCCCGCATGCTCGACGATTACGCCAACGGAGAGCTAAGCGCCATTGGTAACCACGAGTATGCAGCCCTGATGCGCGATGCAGCCAAGGCAATCCGCATTCTAGGGGCACTGGTGGAGCTTCGGCGGGAGAAGCGCGTTGCAGTAATGAACGATTACTATATGCGCCGTGATGCCCTGTGGAGCGCCGCCGAACGCCTATACCCGGAAACCGTCAACTATGGTGAGCGTCATGTTCAATCGTTATAAGCCGATCCGCGAACGGGAGAGCCGCAATGCCACATCCTGATTACCCCGAGAGCGGGACGTGCGAGACGTGCAAGTGGCAGGAAAGCGGTAACTGCCGCATTGCCCCGCCGCAATCATTTTACTCGACAGAAGAAAAGCTGGTATACACTTGGTTTCCTGTGATTTCCCTGACAAAAGACTGGTGCGGCGAGTACGCGCCGAAGCGGGGGGAGTAGGGATGGCCTGGGTAATATTTGCGGTTTTTTCGCCCATATTGGTGACGCTTTTGGTTATTGCCTTTTCCATATGGCAAGAGAGCGCCACAGAGCGGAAAAAGATGGAATTAGAAATCGCTCGCTTGCGGGCAAGAACCGATAAACGTTAACCTCAGTCGCATAACACCGATTATGAAAGCCAACGCAATGCCAGCAGAACGCTATTTCTACACCGACCCGCTGGCAGCCGCGTGGATGGCGAAGCACTTCGGGATGCAGATTTTTGCTCCCGTCTTCGCTGCAGGGACTGGCAAGTACAGCCAGAGCCGGACGCCGTTGCCGGTGTGGTGCTGGGCTCGAAAAATCGAGCAGGCTGAGCTGGCGAAGAATACCGACGGTGAGCGTTACTACATCCATCCCGACTCCCTGCACCTGCTGGAGCCGAGGGTAGGAGACGTTGTGCAATTCACAGCGTGCGATTATGCAAACCAACCTGGATTGCAGCAAAGCAGGGTTTGGTGGAAGCCGTATTTAGATAAATGGTCGCTTCCGCAAGACGCCGGTAACATTCGCATCATCCAGCGCGACGGCAAGCCCTTCCACTGGCCCGAGAAAGAATAATAACGAACGCCCTTACCCACACGCGCCCAGCTTCGCCTACTTTACTTGCTACGCTGGGCGCAGTGGATAAGCGCTATTTGCCAAGCAGATTAATAATCGTGTACAGCGTTCCGATAAGCATGCACGCGCCTGCGACGTATTTCCAGGGGAGCGACCGCGCGGATCTAAGATCCTCCCGCATCCCCTCTAGCAGCTCCTTCAGGTTGCCGTACCGCTCTGCGCATACCGCCTCGTGCTTTGATCCCGCGCTCTCGGAGCGATAGGCCACGATTAAGCCCTCTTTCGCCATGGCCTCAACCCTCTGTAGCTCTCTGCGGGTTTCATCGTCCATTGCCAGCCTTTCCGCTTCCGAGGGTGACACAGTGAATAGAATTTGCTTCCCCCCGAGCGGTGGCAAGCTGGCATTGTTGAACTTCGTATTGGGCAAGCCAGAAAAGTGCATCGCTACCGGCTCCCGTCCGTGCCACGGCTAGCACCGCCGTGCGTGGCATTATCAGCGGCCTCGGGCACGTCGCCACGTGAAGCCCCGTCGGAGCGGTCGAGCATGCGGTCAACAAGGTCGCGCTCAGAACCGCTAAAATGCACATCCCTCTGCTTTTCTGCATCCTCAGCCCTCCGCCTGTTGATCTCTGCTATGGCTTCCTTGTCCTTCGCATAGTTGTACGCCGCATCCTGGCGCTTCTGTGACCACCACACCAAGCCCACACCGGCAGCGAAGAATAGCAAGATTGCAAGCCCTGCGAGCATTATAGAAACCCCAGCTTGCCTTTGTTTGTGGCCATAATCGCGCCGCCGTATTGATCCACGAGGCCCGTATCCCGCACGCCTTCGGATTCGTATACCTCAGTTGCTTGCGCCTTGGGCTCTTCGTCAAGCCACACGTCTGCGTCATAGGCCGTTGCGCGCGTGAAGTAGACGGTCATCGCTATTTCTTCCCAATCGGCGTGTCAGTGATGGAGCGCAAGTAGATCGTAATCATGCTCCACATAGCCGTGTACATGGAAAGAAACGTTCCAGACAGGCCGAGATCAACACCCGCACCCTGTAGCACCGGGGCCACAGCAAGCAATGCAGTAATGAGTACCGTGCGATAGCCTTTAAGCATATTCACCCCCAGATTGATTACCCACCATACCACAGCAGGCGGCAGGATTCACCCGTTTTTAAGTCCTGCGCACCTATACGTTAGAGGAGGTGCCCCCACCGTTCCTTAAGCGCCGCGTCCAGCTTCTCCCACCCGCCGTAATACTCAAGCGGGCTTTCCGAGCGAAATTGCACATGCCCAGAATCAACGATACGCCAGAAATGCCCACAGGTCAGCCCCAGGCGTTGCGCCGTCGTGGCATAGAATCGGTAGTAGTTACTGTGCCAGGATTCCTGCCCGTCGCTGTCCACATAGAAGCAATCCATTGCCTCGCCGAACTGGTGCCAGCTCTGCCCAGGAATGGAACCAGTCACAGGCTTCCCATTCTGCGGCCCTACCTTCTCGATACAATCAGCGATAAAATGCGCGCTGTTCACCCGCAGGCGTGCCAACTGTGTTTTGATCGTGGCAATACTCCGCGATTGTCGCCAGAGCTTCGCTTGCTCAATGGGCGTGCGAAGGGTGCAGTACGGAACGAAGCGCTCCTTATTCTTCTCCCAGCATACGTGTAGAAGCTCCTCGCAGGGCTCACGGAACGCGGGTACAAGGTCGGTCAGGGGTACAGCCATAATAATAAATCCGGTCGGTATACGTTGTAAGGGTCAGCGCAGGCAGCGACGGCGAACACAGCCACCGCGACACCCACGCCAACCCTCTGTAAGGAAACTAACATTTCTTGCCGGTTCCGCCCTTTTTCTTGCCTTTCATGGTCATGCTCCATGGTTAGGGGTTAGACAATTCGTACAGCGATTTTCGGCGCGGTAGCAACAACCGTCGCGCCAGCCGTAAACGGATCAGGAAGCGCGCCAGTCACTGACGTAAGCCCATACCCTACAGTTGACTGCACCGCCGTTGTAATAGACGAGGCCCCGACTGTCTGGATAGATGAAATGGTCGTGCGAATAGTGGGCAGGCTTCCCGCAGCGCCCTGAATGACGCCGCCGAACCAATAAAGCCCAGGCTCTAGGACTTGGCTTATGGTTATCTCTTGCGCGGTAGCTGAGGTGCTGTTGATTGTTCCCGCATCAATCACTTTCACGCCAGGGTATCCGCTTCCGTTGTCCTTATAGATGCCAAGCCGGAACACGGAGCCAGCACCGCCAGCGCTCGTGACTTCTGCCGCGATACGGTCAATTGTGATACGTTGCCGTGTGTAAAACGGTGATACGCGCAGGGTTGCCTCTGTGAGTGCCGCAGAGGTGCCGGTAGAGCCGAAGTTGCCGCTTGCGTAATACCGCCCTGAGACGAAGTAGCTGGTGGGCACTTCGTGGTCATTCAGCCCGTTCGAGTTGCCTTCAATGCTGTTGTGGCGGTTGGTTGGGATATACGTTGGTACGCGGCTTTCGTTCGTGGAGTTGCTAGAGAACTCCACCCAACTCCATTGGTTATCTGAAAGGCCCGTTTCCTCACGAATGCCACGGAAGCAGTTTTCAATGCGGACATTGCGAATACGGTTGCTTGACGATGCGAGGTTAATGCCATCCTGCGCAGAGGCCGTAATACCGTCAATATTACCGCCGTTCATTATGAGCTTTGTCCCAGAGGTTACCTTCACCCCGCTTGCAGAAAACCCAACAATAGAAACGTCATTGAGGTGAGCAATAGCACCAGAATACTCAATACTCACGCCGCTGGATTCTGTGCCGCCGGATCCATCCGGCCCCACGTTTGAAATTACCGTTCCGTTGATGCGCGCAACCATGCTTTCCGCCGTGGCGGTTTCGCTACTGGCAGGGTGATCAATTCGGATACCGTTGCGGCGACAGTTGATAATCTGCCCGCCCTGGATAATCGCATTGCTCTCGCGGATAAGGACGCCTTCAAAGCAGCCGTGTGCATTCGGCACGTATACGTTACCGTACCCTTGCTCGTGAGGGCCGATAGATGCGTTTGTGGTATCGTAGCAATACACAGGCCCCCAATACGTCGCCTCTGGTTCGCCGTGCAGGGTCACAAGGCTTGAAATGCTGGCAGGGATAGCAACGGAACCGCTGTCTGTGACAGAGGTTGTGGTAATCGCATGGCGCACCCTGCCGATGGTGCCGCTTCCGGGAGCCGTGAACCCACGGGTTGCCCCGCGCAGCGCAACGGCATAACCAAAGTGCTCTGTAGGCTCATCGTCCAGCAGGTTGCTGATGTGGCATTCAACGATAGACCCACCCACGCAATGGTCATAGCTAATAGCCGCGTCGCCAGAATCCTTGATTGTCACACGCAGGAAGTCCGGCCCTTCGCACAGCAGGAAGTGAAACAGGTACTTGGTATTTGTCTGGTCAATGGCCTTATACGTTCCGCCCTCAAACGTGACCTTTGGTTGCAACGTCGCTTTGCGAATGGAAAGGTTTTGCGCCGTGGTCATTGAGCGGTAGAAGCTCGCATCAATGTAAATAGCCGTATTGGTAGAAACCTGCGTAACTTGCCGAATCATCGCGCAACGGCTTCCCGCCGTTACGTTTGGGGTAAGGTCGTTGCTCCGCACGAAGATCCAATCACCCACCGCGTACCCTGTGGTGCTGGCCACCGGAATCAACTTGTCCCCAGGCGCGCGGTTTTGTGTGCTGAATACGCTCGCAGTATCAACCGTGCCCGCGCAATAGAAGATGTTCTCACCGCCCGTTGCCACAATGATTGCATTGTCATCCGCCAGCACGCGCCGAACGCCGCTATTTGTCAGGTCTATATAACTGCTTAGGTACCACGTGCCGGCAGGAATATACATGGTCGAAAACGGGGATGCTTCCATCGCCGCAACAGTCGCGCGAAATGCAGCGGTGTTATCCGTCACGCCATCGCCCCGCGCGCCGAAATCCTCAACAGAAAGCCCAGACGCGGCCCCAGCGGAAGAAGAATTGAGAATGACGTGAACCATGGAAACCCCCGTTAGGAAACTCGAATTTTTAAAGCACTACCCGTTCGATACACGCGCCCCACCGCAAGGCCACCCGCCGAAGCCGCCGCGTCATCCGCGTATGCAGGAACTGACGCAATCGGCAACGCAACGCCCAGGATCCCCACCAGCGTTAAAATATCGCTTGCGCTTACCGTTAGGCTTGCAGTACCCGCCGCCGTCAGAGATGCACCCCAGCCAATAGTTTGCCCCTTGGCCAGCCCGAGCGCGTCAAGCTGTATGGTTGCGCCTGCGGTATAAATGCCGTGCTCAATGTGGCCAGACGAAGGAGCGCCAATCCTAACGCCGTGGTGAGCATCCCCAGCGCTTGCGCCGCCATCAATGCGTACGGCCTCACCGTTGCCACTTCCATCGACCGGGGAAATGGCAGAGGAATGCACATGAATGCCCGTCCACCAGGGCTCTGAATCATCAGCCGCCGCGATGTAAAAGCCGGACTGCCCTTTGACCCCTACATTGCCCTCATCCATCTTTGAGAGCACAAGGCCAACCGTCTCGCCAGTCGTTCCGAACGGGGATTCACGCCACGTTGCAAGGCTTGAGCTTGCGACCTTTCGGACGTTAATTTCATGCCCGATTTGCGTTCCAATTTGCGTTCCGTAGGCATCGGAGTACGTCCAGCACCCGACGACCTCAGCATTGGTACCCGTGCCACGCGCGCGGAAATGCCCACCCACGACCTCTTCCGTGCCGCCCAAGTGGTACGCCATGCCCGTGATAGCCGCTGCCTTTGAATCCCCGCCGCGCTTCGTTACTTGGCAATAGAGCGCCCCGGCATCATACGTTGCTGAGCCATCTGCATCCTGCTGCGTGTCCTTTTCAATCCACAAGGCGGGCTTGCGCGAGCTTGCGGGAGCCGTAGAGGTGCCTTCGCTTACCGTGAGATACCCACCCGCGACGGGCTCGTTGTAAATGCTCGCCTGCATGGCGATATCGTAGAACCCTGAAGCGCCGTCAACAATGTGAACCATGGGAGGAGACCGCACAGGGTGTTAGGCAGAGGTTACGGTCTCGCGCAGTTTTACCGTAAGCGACGGGGCAGTTGAACCAGTAAGCACCGGGCGGAAGAGGTCGCCACGGACGCCACCAAGCACCTTGACGCCAGCCGCAGACAACGAAACCCCGGTTACATCAATCCAGGTTGTTCCGCCGTCTGGGGAGAACTGTGCAGTAACCGTGCCGCTTCCAAACGTACCGAACGCAAGAAGCTCAAATGGGACGACGTGGTTCAGGAACAAAGAGGCCCCGTTGCCATCCGCCGAAAAAGTCCATTCGCCCAAGATTGACATGTGCTTTACCCTAAACGCGCGTTGAGAAAATCGTAAGCCGCCTGCATATTGGGCATCAGCTTGTCATAATTCTTGAGCGCTAGCTTAGCACGCATCCACGCTGCATTAAAGCCAGCATCGGTATAAATGCGCACATCAAGGAGCGCGATGTCCTCATCGCTTGGGGCATTGCCCGCGCGGTATATGAGCACCTTGGCCGGTTCTCCATCAGCGAACACAAACGAATCTTCCCGCCCCTCGTGCCGCCATGTGCATATAGTTTCCATGTTAAGCGTCCCTCAGTAGCTTGCGAGCCTGTTCACGGGCGCGCTCTGGTGTTTGCTTGGCATACTCTGACTTCAGCAGGTGGCGCGCGGCATCGGTCCACTTGCCTTGCTTCACTGCGGTATTGAAGTTTCGGAAGCCAGACAGCGCAGGCTTTCCAAGCTGGTATGACAGATTGAGCAACGCTTCACGGCGCGATTGTGACACGTCCTTAAGGTCACCATAAAGCGATTCCGCATCGTTCGCCGCAATCTCATAAGAGGCCCGCCCAAGCGCTTCCGCGTGTGCATCGCTTATGCCCGCCTTGCCCGCGTATACGTCCTTGAATGGTACATCAATGCCCGCGCGCTCCCAGACCTTTGGAGCAATGCCAGAGTCCATATTGAACCCATAACCTACCGTGCGGTGGCCCGTGGTGTCGTTATACGACGTATGACGCAGCCCTTCGTTCTGGCGGATGTCCGTGGGCAGGGGGTTATCCAACGCCGGGATCGTGTCATTGCCAGCGCTTCCACCTACAGAATCCGCGCCAGCATCGGGAGCAAACAAATCCCGCCCTTCATACTGTTGCGCCGCGTTTTGCAGATCCAAGCCAACGCCAGCCGCACCAGAGCGAAGCGCGCCGCCTGCGGCGTCTGGCAACCCATTGGTGAGGTATTTTTGCACAACGGGTGTATCGACAACCGATTGGAACGCCTTAGGCCCAAGCGTGCTCAGCACAGCCCCCTTAGCAGCCCCTTCTAGTACCCCTGCAGGCCCTTCCTGCGAATATCCATATGCAGCGCCAGCCACGCCACCAGCTCCACCCAATGCACCGCCATGCAATAGCCGTTGCCAGAGAAGCCGCTGCGCACTCCCTGAATTTCCCACCTTTTCGGGAAGGTACAGCTTCCCGGCGCGCGCCAGTGTGTTCAGGTCGCCTTTGCCCGTAGCATACCCACGGTTGCCTACCTTGGTTGCGTTTAACAGCGCGTTAGGATTGACCTTCCCGCCAACTGATACATCGCTCGTGCTTCCCATGGCGCGTTGAATGGTGCGCAAATTAGCCCATTTCTGGCGCAAGTCGGTCCATATCTTTGCGTCATCTGGGGGTACAGAGCGGGTCATCGCATCATCAAGGGCGCGCTGCACGTCCTTGAGCTTACCGGCAACGTATCTGTCGCTTAACGTGTTTGCATCCTGCCCCAGCTTTGAACGTGTCATCTGATATACGTCGCCCGGTATGCTTCCTCCCGTGGCAAGAACATCGTCGATATAGCTGGAAACTGCCTTGTACGCCTTTTTCCCGCCCAGGCGCTTTGCCGCCTCTTGCTCGATGGCTGCAAGGTCGTTCAACAGAATGTTATCAACAGCAACGGTGTTGCGCTTTGCAACCTCCTCGAAACCCTTGCTCAACGTCTCTTCACCGGCTCGCAAAACATCGGGAGCCGCGCTATCACTGGCAATACCCGCTTTCTGCAGCACGGCTTGTGTAAACTTCGATAGTTGATCCTCCGCGCGCTTTTGCACCTTCCCAGCGGTCAGGGGAAGCTCACCAAGCACCGCCTCTAACCCTTGCAGGTTCTTGTTCCCCGTGGCCTGGGCGGCGGTTAGCTTAATGCCCGTGTCGGAAATCTCTTTTGCAAGACGCTGCGCTTCTTTATCGGTGTTCAGGTTCTCAACGGGGCGCGCAATCGCACCAGCGATGGGCGATGCAATGCCGCTTACTATCGCACTTGTTTTCACGTTATCGGCACGCGAATCACCAACGCCAAGCGGGGAAACAGCGCCTTGTGCTGCACCAGTTGCCACACCTGAAGCGACAAGCCCAGCAAGGCCCTTGCCAAGCACAGGCAGATAGGTAGTCGGGCTTGTGAGTGTTTCGCCAACAAACCCGCCGACTCCGGTTCCCTTACCTTCGGCGTTCATATCATCAACGCTTTGCCGAACGCGCGCATCTATTTGCTCAGGCGTCTGCGTTCCGCCGAGGTGTTCATTCAGCCAGCTATAAACCTCACCATCCGTGGCGTCGTTTACCGCCTGGATAATGCCAACGCCGCTTTGCTTTAGGCCGCGCTGCGCACCCTCCCATGCATTTTCAAAGAAGCCCTTGTCTTTTGCGAAGAGGTCACGGCCAGCCATCTACTCAACCCCCAATCGCTGAAGCACCTGCTCGCGTGTGAGGCCGTGCTTTCTCATCGTCGTGGTGATGTCATCTTCGGTTACCTCGCCAAGCGTTGGATGCGTCATAACCACGCCTTCCTGCTTTGCGGGTTTGCCGCTTCCGTATTTCTCATCAAGATTCGCCAAAATACCTTTGACGGCCTGATAGCTAACGTCTGGATTGCCAACGCTATCTTGAAGCATCTTCATTTCAGGAATAGAGTTTACTTCCTGTGCACTCATGCCCGTCGCAGCCTTAATGTCGCGCATCAGCACGGGAATGTATGCTTTAATCTTGTCGCGTTGCGCCTGGGTTTTATCACCTTTTCGCGTCAGATACGCCTGCCCGATGGAGGTTTGTTTTGCCGCGACCGCAAGATTTTCAATTTCCGGCTTATCCGTGTTGATCATCCCGCCGATCTTGTTGAGCGAGTCGACCATAGACCGCATTGTTTCCAGCGACTTAGAAAAACCCGATTTTGCGACCTCTTTTGCTTTGGCTTCCGTTTGCCCTTTTATTCCGGCCTTTATGGACTCTTCCATAAAAACCTTGCGCTCAGCCGGATTCAAACCCGCTGGTGGCGTAGGTGCTAGAAACGTACCCGCAGAGGAACCGGGAATGTCCGTCTGTTGAACGGGTATTGGTGGGGAAACGGTGCCATCAGACGGAGTTGCCCCACCCATTTGAGCGGGGGACACAACGCCCGTACTCTGGTCAATCTGGTTCCATTCGCCCGTTACGGGATTAACGCGAATATCCTTCTCTTGCGCCTTACGCTGCGCAAGCATCATATCCCATAGCTTTTTCCCAGCTTCAGGATCGACCGCCACGACCTGTCGAATGTCGTTCTCGTCAATGACGCCATCCGCAAGCGCTTTTTCAAACGCGATGCGTGCAGAGCCGCCCTGCATCATCTCATACTGCTGTTTCGACGCCGTGCTCTCCGCCAATTGCGCTTGCGCCTCCTGAAGCTGCATCTCACGTTCTTTGGCAAGCATGGAAGAGCCCTTGAGCATATCAAGCGACTGTTGCCACCCAGGGCTTTGCGCGAGGTAACTAGAGAGTCCCGCCAAACCAGCCATTAATAACTCCCCCCAAGCGGATTAACATTCCCAGACGACTGCCACGGAAGCTGGCTGAAGTATTGCGATATTTGCCCTAACCCTCCCGCAATTCCGCCCGCCGTTTCCAGTGAATTCGCCCCAGGAACCGCGCCGCCCGTATTGCTCTGGTATGCCTTCAGCATTTCCAGAATACGTTGAATGTTCTGCGCAGGGTAGCTTTGCTCTGCAAGAATATCGTTGCCAATTTGATCGCTTACGCCCTGGTTGTAGTCGCGGATATACCCACCCGCCTTGATCTTGTTGTTGATGTTTTCCAAATTGTTCGTACGTGCAGTCTGGCCAGCGCTGAACAATGCATTAATGCCAGAAAGCCCACCAGCGCGCGCGTTATCGGTAATCCCCTGCGCACTCGTGGCGAGGTTACCATACTGCCCACCTGCCTGCATGGAGCGGTCGCGCATACGCTCAAGCAACCCCGCCGCATCCTGGAAGCCCTGATAATCTATATCACTCGACTTGCTCAGAAGCTCCTTATCAAGGCCGCTTTCGCGCACACCCTGTGCCGTGTCGCCAAAGCTACGTGCACCGCGCATGCCCTGCCCTGCGACAATACCCGCTCGCGCCTGTTGCCCCGCTTCGGTCAGGCGGTTCTTTAACGCGCTTGTGAACGGATTCGCAACCCCCTGCACCTCGTCAACGGTTATTGGCTTCATTCCGCCAGCCGTCGCATCACCAGCCGCGCCCATGTACTTTGTGGCCATCGGATTCGTGTATTGCTCCGCAAAACCCTGCGGGTCGCTGGTCATACGGTCAAGCATGCCCGTTGCACCCGCCATCAAGCCGCCGCCCAGGTAATTGGGGTTCGCCAGCGCCTGAAGGCCTTGCATTTCGTACTGGTGCAATGGCACAGCGGTAGCCGGAACAACACCCGCGCCCGCAGGCCCCGTAGGAGCAGCGGGAAAGGGCTTTATTGGGTTACCATAAGCATCAGCCTTGCCCGCATTGAAAGCGTTATACCCGCCAAAACCAAAGCCGCCCTGGTACCCGCGCGCCCGTGCCGCTGCGATTTCTTGTGCTGTGGCCATTATTGCCCCCCAAGTCCGAAGATTTTCGCCCGGTTCTGTGGGGAAATGCTGTTGTAGAAGTCAGCAAATGACACACCGTTGCGCAGCCCACCTACCCCCGCAGGGTGCATGCGGTTCCAATTCATCTCTGCCTGCTGCATTGAGGTGTCAGGCGCAGCAATACTTGCAAGCGAGGACGCATTGCTTCCGGTATACGCTTGATCCGCCATTTCTTGCAGCCCAGGCAGGGTAGGATTACCAAAAATCGGGTCCATATCCGCTGCATTCACGCGGCGCTTTGGAAGGCCCTTGTACTTCTGCGCTCCCAGTTGCTTAATCATCGGCAACAGGACGCTCATCATGTAGTCCTTCACCTCTCCCGGTTGGCTGGCGTATCCAGAAACCTGCGTAGGCCCGGTTCCCTTGCCCTTGCCCAAAGAGCTAAGTATTGGTGCGGCAATGCTGGCAATTGCGGCTAAGCTCATAATCATCCCCTACGAAACAACGTTACGGTCAGTCACACGCCGCCAGTTCGTGCCATCGGAAAACGCAGGAACGGCCCCACCAGCTTCGTTTGTGACATAAATCAATCGCCCAGGCCGCACGGCGCTAGGAAGAGCAGCAACCACGTAGCTTGGCAATTCAGGCCGCGAAACAGCGGATTCAAGCGCGGCCACGGCTGCAGCATCGGCGCTCCGTCCCTGTATGATGGTCGCAAGCGTTGTCTGGATTCCGTAGGGAGAGAATGGCATTAGCGACGCCCCATCGTACTACCGAGTTTCATGACATTGGCCTTCCACGCGCCCAATTCCGCAGCACTGGTGCCGCTCCATCGCCACGCAAGAAGATTGCCACCTGCTTTAACGCTCATAATTTCTGTATTACTTGTGACTGTATATGAATTTGTGCTGAATTGCGAGCCCTGCGGACGCTCGCGCGTTTTAATTATCAAGCCGATATCGCCGGATTGATTGGAATCTGGCACGACCTGATCCACCATAAACCGCGCGCTTCCGCCGCTGTAATACGAGTCAGAAGTTTCCGCATACCAGCTAAATGTGACGGCCCCATTGGTGAAATGCCGATACACCAAACCATCCGCGCTTGCACTGGCGCTATAGGTCATAAAGAAAACAGAATCCACAAAGCCGGGACGCTGCGCAGCCGTGCGCGCCATCCGCCCAAGCGTCCAATGTGCAGGAATGCTTTCCGAGCCATGGTGATGGATTACATAGTCCCCCGGCTCTGTGTCCGTCCCTGTGGGGAAGAAGTGCCACGCCTGCGCACTCTTAAGCTGGTCGCACATAGCGAACGACTTCCAGGATGCACCGTAGTTGGTGTTTTCCAGGATCCAGGATTCATTTTGCTGGTTCTCTTCCTTCTTGACGGGGCTTCCGCCGTCGAACGTGTAAAACCCACGATAGCCACGCCACCAAAGCGTAGTTTCGCGCGTGCAGGCAGACATAGGCGAGAGGATACCATCAGCCGTATAAAGGTCGGACAAGTCCCACATATCCGCCCCACCTACATACGTGAGCAGAATAGCCTCTTGCGGGGTAAACAGCACCGCCCCTTTCTCTCCGATTGGGTGTGCCGCTATCAGCTTCCAGACGCGCTCTAGGGTCTTTTCATAGTAGTTCAGGCCACTCCAAGTGGTTCCCGCGCCGATCTCGCAAATCTTCACCGTGCGCCCGCACAAGGCCACGATGGCATTGTTGACCACTGCCACCCAATTGCAGTTTGTAGGCGCGTTCGTCAGCACAGACGGCGCAACCGTCAAGTCTCCATCCCAGATATAAATCTTCTGCCCATCCCCTGCGGTGTAATCGCCTGGGCACATAACAACCTCGTTACCGAAGTTGCCAAAGCTCCATATGCGCGGGAAGGTTTGCGCGCCACCAGATGGCCCGCCAATGCCATATACGCCCGCGCCATACACGCCCACGCCGTAGCCAATCGCAGACGCCTGATCCAGGTTCCCCGCCGCTATTTGCTTGTATATCGCCACGCTTGCCCCGCCTTCAGACGCATCTGTTGCAGGCGCAGCGTTCAAAAGCTCAACGGTAAAGCTGTTTACTGTGGGGACCGTCGCAACGATGTGCTCAACATTGATATTTGCATCAGCGAAGCCCGCCGTTCCGTGTGTCGCACCCGAAAACTTAATACGGTCCCCAATGGCCAGCCCGTGAGCGGCATAGGTAACGGTCATGGTTTTATCGCCATTCACCAGCGCAAGCGGGTCAGTTCCCAGCGTTGCGGAAGCTGAAGTTTGCAGCGGGGTAATATTGTAGAGCGTGCTCTGAGAAACCACATAAAGGCGGTTATGCGTTCCAAACAGGTAGTAGGTGCCAACGTGCGAGCCCGTCAGCTTCACCGCGTGGATTGCACGGCATGCCCCAAAGCATGTTTGATAGCTTCCCGATACCGACGCGAGCGCATACGGCGCAAGCGTAGCAAGCCGCCCATCCGGGAAATGTACGTGGTCAGTATCCACAAACGCAGGCGCGGAAAGCTCTGTTTGCTGTGGAGCCTTCTGCGTACCCAATGCATAACTGATATCAACAAGAGCCATGGCGCTACCGTGGCGTATCGGTTGAAGTTGTGACAACGCCTACGTTTGTCCACGCAGCCGAAAGCCGCGCGTCATGGGTCACCACGCCCCCGGCACAGTCCAGTGTGCTATACAGCCCCGCAAGGCCGCTCACGTCCTTTGGCTTGCCGGATGCGTACAGGCTGGATACATCAGGCAGCGTGCCAGAGAAGAACGTGGGTTGATAAAGCAGGCCAGTCAGGCCGTTGCCGATTAATACACTGCCCGTAAAAGCACCAGGTGCCGCCCCGGTGTATGCGCTGGTGGAATAGGATACCTCGGAGCCGTTGATATAGATGCGCGGCACGCCACTGCTGAAGGTGGCATACACATGCGCCCACGAGGTGGAAATGGTAGACGCCGAAATCCTATCGAATACCTGCGAAAGCCCACTGTTGCCGTAGAATTCAATGCACGGCCCATCAACAGTGTTCACAACACGGAAATAAAGCGTATCTGCGGGGTTTGAGTTGGTCGCCTGGATTAGTTGGCCGGTCAAAGACGTGCGCTTAACCCACGTTGAAAGCCCGAATGAAGATTCGTTGAACGGCGTGCTGCCAAAGTCAGCGCCGCTCATTTCCAGATATTGCGAACCAGAGAACGACAACGAACGCTCAGGAAGCCCGCCACCACCGAAGCCAAGCACCTGAAGCGCGCCCCCCGTCATGCCCAGGTGCTCCCCTGTTTGCAGCGGTACAGAGTGCCCGCGTCCAGCGTATAGCCGAACACCTCAGTCATGGTGCTTGCAGTCGTGCCGCTGATGGCAAACGTTGAGCCCCCCACGTTCTTGCAGGTGGCCGGAAACGTCACCACACGCCCCCCCGTGCCGTCCTGGGTAAACAGCAGGGAGAAGTACCCAAAGTTCCCCGTAGGCGCGGGGTTGTTCAGGGTAAGCGTTACGTCCCCCGTAAGCGTCATCGTCTGAATATTGCCGTTGGTAAAATCAACCGTTACCGCTCCCGAAACGTTGCCGTGTGCATAGACCTTCGTCGCCTCATCCTTAAGAATCGGGCGAGAGAGCACCTTATCGGCAAAGTTTTGCGCAATGGTTTTCGTTGCCGCCTCAGAATCCAGAACAATAAAAATAGCATTCAGGATGTCACCCCAAAGGTCAGAGGTGGCAGGATCCAGGGCGGTTGGGTAGGTGAACCCAAGGTTGGTACTCGTTGGCATTACCGCCCCCCGTCTATGAATGATACGTGTGTTTCGCCAAGGCGCTGCAATGTATCCTGTACCAGCGCGCCGTCCTCTTCCGTTGCGGTAAAGCTCTGCGCATCGCGCTTAAAGATATACTGGGCGAGGGAGCGCACAGCGTCGTACCCATCATCGAACCATACTGAGGTTCCCGTGGCAGACGGAAGCGCCGCGTCCTTTTTGTAATAGGTCATTGGGATACTGTATTCGGCCCCAGCAAGGCAGGAAAGATAGAGCGTTGTGCCGTAGATAGCGCACGCCTCTGGAACGCCCGTAATGAGCGGATGGGTTGTCCAGTAGTCGCGCTTGAGGCGGTCGTATCCGAGAAAATCAAGGCCGCTTCCATCGCGCATACGCTGGCCGCTATAGATAAGCTCAAAGCTGCGCGGTGCGGAGAAATCAGTGGGAAGTGTCACTTGCTCGCTGGCAACGGTCGTGGTGAGCGTCGTAGAGGCTTGCAGGAACCAGTAACGGCGGCCCCGTAGCTGGCGAAGGGCGGAATGGATTGCGTTCAGAATCTGGGTGTCATAGTCCGTCCCGTTTATAACAAGATCGGCCTTAATGTGGTCCCGTACGTCTGAAGCAACTGCCATTCCGCCCCCCGTTTAGCTATCAACCAACGCCTTCAATCACGGCTTCCCAGAACAATGTTCCGCTGCTTGCGCCCGTGGCAACCGCCGCCGTCACGGTAAACACAACGTCACGGCCTGCCGTGGTCGTGTTCAACAGCGCTCCATTGCCCATATAGTTCAATTGAGAGCCGTTGGTTGGAGCAGTGGCAGGCAAGCCACCGTTGATGGTCGTCAGATAGCCATCTGGGTCCGTTTCATCTCCGATGGTGAACGTCATCGTCGGAGATGCGTTGGTATCCAATTCAGGAGACCAGTAGCGGAACGAGATTACCTTGAACTTCCCATTGGGGAATACGTTGTCCCAGGTAACCGTGTCCGCATTCACAAGCGCGCCCGTGAGTGCATAGGAGCCCGAGGCAATCGTCTGGCGTCCGATCTCCCCCAAGCGTCCAGCGGTGTTAATAGTGCCGGAATAAGCAGTCATGACAGACCCTCCTTAAGTGGTGCTGTAGTGGGTGATAACATACGCAGCGGTATCGTATGCGGTAGCGCCAGAGTTAGGCCCGGTCATCTGCGACTTCTTGCAGCCCCAGAGAATCGAAGCCTTGGCATAACCGAAGCGGTTCAGCGGCTTGTAGCTGGTATCCACCTCGATATCCACGCCAGCAACAGGATCGCCCCCGCCATCAGAGAAGCCTGCACCCATCGCCATATCAATGGCGCGGCTACCGACAATAATGGCGCGACGGCTGTTCGCTTTCGTGGTTGTGCCAGAGGTCGTAACACCGCGCGGGAGCCACGTATCAGGCACAGCGTAGAACTGGAACGGAATACCAGGAACCATAAACGGCTGCATAACGTTCATGTCCTTGCCACCAGCGGACTGATACTGAATCACCTGCTGGAGCTGCACGCCCTGGCCGAGCGTAACGGCTTCGTTGAGCATCTGATTCAGGCCCGTGGTGCTCACCAGCGCAACACCGTAGTATGGCTTGCTCTTCAGCATCTGCCACGTTGGCTTGCCAGCAACCTGCGAGGAGATAATCTCCGCAGCTTTCTGGAAGTCCTTCAGGCTCAGCAAGTGAGTGGTCGTGATCGAGGCATCCGTAGAGATAACGGTCTGGTTGCCCGCGCTGTACCAGTAGGAAGGCGCAGTAACAGTGTTGTTACCCGTCACCTGGAGCAGGTCGTCACCCGTGAAGGTATCTTCAGGGTTCGGAAGCGTCAGGCTAGAGGCATTGTTGCCGCCGATATGGTTCACGATTGAATGGCCAACGATACCTTTCACCCAATCCTTGAGCAAATCGGTATTGTTCTGGTCAATCTTGAACGCGGCGTATTGCTGCGTCTGCGTTTTAGACAGCGGGTAGGTGATTGGCTTGCTGACTTTGGCAATTGACAGCGTACGGTTGGAAACTTCCGTCAGCGTCGCATTGCTGTACATGTCCGCATCACCACGAACGCCCTTACCAACCAAGCGCGGCTGGTTATACAGCGTAACCGTCCCGCCCTGGTTCTTGGAAAGGTCGGTTTCGATGTTGATGCACCCGTTTTCCTGCAGAACTTTGACAACGGGATTTTCAATAATGCCTTCGTAAAGAAGATCGGCGCTAAAACCCTGGCGATACAGCGCGGTATCAGAAGAGGTAATAGGCCCAAGCGATTGGGTAGCCATGAGAGAAGCTCCTGGGGCTGGGTTGATACTGGAAAACCATGTTTCCCCGGTATCGCCCGGTGGCCGCGAAGCTCTTCACGCCAGAAAAGCGCCCCTGCATCGCGCAAGAGAAGCGCCCCGCCTATCGTTGCGGTGGATCACGGCCCGCTGTGGCGTATCAGCGGCCTGCTACACATTGATGCCAAACGCGGCAAGCCTTTTTGCAGCAGATTCGTCACCATACTGCTTTTCTGCACGACTTACAAGGGTTCTTCCCCAGTCGCCGGAGAGCTTGGCAGATTCGCGCTGATATGTGGGAGCCCCGGCTTCACGGCGGGCACGCTCTGCGGCTTCCATGTTCACCTTTGTTTTCTTTGGCGCGGCCTTCGCTTTATCAGGCGCGAACCCAAGCATCTTCGCTTGCTCAATCACATACGCGGCCAACGCATCAGGAGCGCCACCCGTTTCCTTGTAGATCTCCTGCAGGTCTTTGGCCACCGTTCCCGAGGCTTTTTCAATCGCTGCACGGTCATCAATATGCGCGCCCTTGGCTTTTGCTACCGCGATAACGCGCGCCGCTTCATGGGCAACAACGAAATGCACCGCTTGTTCGTAGCCATCAAACGAGGAGTTCCCCAGGGCATCCGCACGCTCTAGCGCTTGCGTGAAACCGTTCGCTTCAATCGTCTGCTCAATCTTGCCCAGGCGCTTGTTTATCCTTCGGTCAAGCGCTTCATCGAGGATCTCTTCTTCCTCTTCCGGCGCTTGCTCAGCCGCTCCCGTGGCTTTGGTGATAAACTCCGCTAGCTTTGCATTCTTCTTGCGCTCTTCCGCAAGCTCGTTTTCCAACGATTCGTTGCGTTCACGCAGCTTGGCCTTGTCGCGCTCAGCCACTTCCAACGGGATGCGAATAGCCTTCTTGTCACGTTTCCCTTGTGCAGGCTCTGGCGCAGGTTGTGGGTGCGCTTCTTCCGCCGCCGCCTCCTCCTCCTCTTCCTCTGCCTCTTCCTCCGGCTCAGCTTCATCCTGGGTAACCGCTTCCGATTCCGCTTGCTCAGCACCCTGCGAGCGTAAGCGCTGCGTTGCTTCGCGCAACTCCTCAAAGCTTGGGCTTGTCGAAGAGGCTGGGGCCTCAGATTCAGGGGCGTTGGTTTCTTCGGTCATGCATTAACCTGCGGATTGATTGGTTTGAGCTTGCATTTGTGCAGTTTTCTGGGCAGCAGAAATAAGCGCGGTATTATGTGCAATACGTTCGTTGCTCTCTTGCCGGGACGCCTCTAGTTGCTGGTCATGCAGCATTTCGGCAATCTGTGACAAGCTCAGCTCTCCCGTGTTCGCGCCCGATTCTGCGTAAGCTTTTACCGCAGTTGCGTTGTTCTTGTAAATCTCTGATTCCACCTTCTCCTCTGCATAAGGCAGCGCGGCACGGATACTTGCGGCTTCGGCAACCAGCTTCTCCGCCTGTGCATTGCCAAGGTTGATTTGCGACTGCACCAGCGCTTGGTTGGCAGGGTCCGGCTGTTGCGGCTGTGGCGAGGAAAGCTGCACCAATTCCGTCCGGTCCTTCGCATCCAATGGAGCGTAGCGGGACAGAATCGGCATGATGTTAATACCCGCCTGCAGGTACTGCGGCACCAGCTCAGCCAACTTGTTAAACGTATCCTGGCGCTCGTCTGCACTCATCGGGCGCTCGACAATGCGTACCATGTACTCACTGGCGAGGTTCTGGCGATACAGGCGAAACGTGCGATCTCCACCCGGCTCTGTATCAATGATGGGCAGGGACTTGCCGTCCTCCACGTCTGCCATCAGGCGCACAATATCCACAAAGATCTCGCCCTGACGGCGGCTATACGATGCGCTGTTGTTTGCAAAGTTGGCCAGCACAGCATAGCTCTGGCGCATAACCTTGCCGTACAGCGCGTCCGTCATATCGCCCGAGGTGATAATACCCAGGAACTCTTGCCCCAGGCCCAAGGCACGCGGCATAATCTCCATCATCAGGCGGATGAACTCCACTAGCGCTTGCGGGGTGGAGGGTAACGCCTTCGGAGTAACCTGCGTATTGAGCGGCAACGGGGTGATTGAATCCTCGTTTGCCCTGGTGCGCTTTATGCTCTCAAGCGCGTCAACAGGCCCCGTAATCCACGCACCACCACCATGCGCCGCAGACTTCACGTAGCCCAGGAAATCGCTTAGGCTCACATTCAGCGCATCCTGCACATACGACAGCGGACGCATCATCCCGTAAAAGATATTCTGCGTCTCGTCATAGTATCCGGGGATGAAATTCAGCGGGAAACCATTCTGCGTGTAACAGCGGGACTTTTCCAGCACCGCCCCGCGCGCAATCTGGGCTTTGTAGTAGCACTTGCCACGGCGCTTGCTCATGTTTAGCTTAACGACCTCGACGCCCGTAATGCCCTCGATTACTTCCAAGGCATTCTGCAGATCCTTGTAGCCTTCTGGCGTCAGGCTCCACGCAGGCGCTTGCCAGTCAATGCGGATAGATTGCGCCGCTTCGCCGATGACATTGGCCGCATCATCATCCATTCCCACAATCTGTGCAAGAATGCTCTTCTCATCCGCAAACGGGTTGGTTATGTCGTATATATCCTCGTATTCCCACCAGAAATAATTGTAGATGAAATCTATCTTTGTCAGGCGTGCCATCTGCACGAATGGCGATAGATACCCGCTCAGGTCACCACCCGATGACTGTCCAGACGCAAAGCTATAAACCGGCTTTTTCCCGTCCATCCGCATGATGCGGTCGTCCAGCTCGTCGCTGTTGACGGGATCGGCATAGCCACACCAGCGCGCACGCTCGTTAAGACGCACGCCACGGCTTGAGTTGTCGTAGAAAAGGAACCCAGGAAACACGCGCTCCACCACCGGACGGCCAGCAATTGCGCCGCGTATACTCATATCCAACCACGTAACGGTCGCGCCAATGCCGCAAGTTGCTGCGTCCTCGCGCGCCGTGCTTTGCTCTGCATCGTACCCGCTCACGTATTGGGCATAGCTCACCGCGTCGCCAATGGCATCGGCGTCAGACTCAAGCGCATCATCAAGCGCAACGTAATCCAGCTTTTTATCTTGCAGCACCTCAGTGCCAGAGACCGCACGAATCAACGGCGCGGCCATGTTGATGATGGTGCTGGTCTTGTCCAGGCGGTCGCGTTCCTTGAGGTCTTTCGCGCTCCACTGGTGGCAATCACGATACTCGTACGAGCGCAGGATCTCTTGCCGTTGCAGCGCCGTGGCCGCAAAGAAGTCCATGGTATTGCGATGGAAATCATAGAGAAGGCGGTCGTCATCAATCACGAATAGAGCCTTTCCATCATCTTGCGAAACGCATCATTGCCGTCACCGCCCTGTTCGCGCATGTACCGCAGGAATTGGCTAGTTGAATCCACCATATCATCATGCTTACCGAAAGGGAAGGTTGTTATCTCGCTTTCGTAGGCGAGTAGCCACGGCGCATCGTGTGGTAGCGACACCCGCCCAGCCTCAACCGATGCAGCTTCTGTGCGCGCCCTGGTTTCCTTATCCGCATCGGGCTTGATTGGCACAACAGGGTAGTTGGTGCCCGCAATGAACTCTTGCAAGAGCGATTGCCCACTCGCCTTGTCCTCAATCAGGATAGCATTGGGGCGCTGATGCTCAGCCAAATCAAACGCACGACGGCGCAACTCTGGATACTCCCACTTTCCGTGATGCACCTCCGCCAGATAGTACAGCGTTGGCGTCACGTGCCACACCGTACAGCACGAGGGGTCATTGTGCGTCCCAGGTTTGTATGCGGTATCCCAGCTATGCACGACCATCGTACGCGGTCCCTTGGGTGCAGGCTCTGGCAAACGCAGGTGCCGTGCAAACCAGTTGAGCTTGTAGATTGCGCCCTCTGCAGGTACGGGGCTTTGCTGGTACTGTGAGGCAAACGTGTAGCGGTCATGCAGGCGCATTGCCTCTAGCTCTTCGACCGTGTGTTTCAGCGGCCAGAGGGCCGTGCCATCGTCACGCAGGGCCTTGAGGTTGAGGTGATAGAACTCCTCACCCATGCCATTAGCGAGCACGTACCCGCTCATGTCATCCTCGTGCAGGCGCTGCATGATGATAACGATGGGGGTATTGCGGCTGTTTCTGCGGCTTTTGATGGTGCCGTTTAAGCGCTCATTCACCTTGCGCCGCTCGATCTCGCTGCGGGCATCGTCAGCCTTAAGCGGGTCGTCAATGATGATTGCCCCACCGAATAACCCATTTTCCTCGGACGCCGTGAGCCCCGCACCAAACCCGGTAACAGCAGACGCCGCAGCGGTGGCATAGAGCCCACCACCCTCAGCCGTGTACCACTTGGCCTTGCTGTCAGCATCCGGCTTAATCTGCACAGGCCACAACGCCTGGAACGCCTCGGACTTGATTAAATCACGGGCGCGTGCGCTGTTGTCCAGGGCAAGCTCAGCAGAATAGGAAAGGTGGATAAACTTGGCGCGGGGGTTGCGCGCAATCGTCTGTGCAATCCAGTTGATAACCGCAAGCTCTGTTTTGCCGTAGCGCGGGGGCATGTTGATCAGAAGATTGCGTATCTCACCGCGTTCTACCGCCTTCAACGCGCTGGCTATCTGCGCATGGTGTTCAGAAGGGAGGAACGTATCGCCACGCTCTGCAAAAAAGTGGGCAGTGAACGCGACGAGATCAGATTCAAGCCTATCTTTGCGCTCTCTCGCCTTCCACTCCGCCAGCAGGGGAATCAGCGCCGCTTGTTTGCTCAACGGCAATGAGAGCAAGGATTGAGGATCTAAGTTCAGCACGGGACATTTGCGAGGGCTCAGGGATTAAAGGCTGGTCATCAAGACCCGTGATAGCCTGCGAAGGCTTTCCCCACCCTCTGTCTAAAAGTGAGTTAGCCGCTGCAACGCGCGAATTCTCCGTAGCCTGCTTGTTGTTCATGATGTCAACAAGGGTTTGCAAGGCAGATTCGGTGTGGACTTGCGCTAATTCACGCAGCTTCCCAAGGCCCTTTGCCCTACCGCTTGGATTTCCAGACTGCCCAGGCTTAAATGTCATGGCTTGCTAGGTGCTTGTTACCAAATACCACACTACCCATTTTCGCATCGCATTTCAAGCCCAGTTACAAAACCGCATATAATCCCCGTACAGCTGTTTTTCGATCCCAACATCGAATCATCCACGCCCACCCCCAAACCACGCTAGAATCGCACCAGAGCGCCAGCATTCAGCATCGCGCGCTATTCCTTCGGCTGCAGCTTTGCGAGGATGGCACGATATTTTTCTAGACTCTCGCTACTGCCCACGGCTTCAAGTTTGTAATATTCCAGTTCCGTGAGAACCTCTTGCAACGCCTCCCGCATCTCCGCAATCACGCCCGCATGCACGTCAAGGATGTCAGCCGCATCGGTGTACCACGTGCCGTATTCAAAGGAGTGAAGTTTGCGCAATTGGGCAGCAATTTCCTCCATAGTAATTTTTGCTTTTGTCATCGTTGCGTCTCCGTTTGGTTGTTTGTGGGGCGGTGGCCTATGAAAAAACAGCCCTTATCCAAACAACTGGCATAAGCCAAACAGGGCACAGGCTTTCAAAGGTATCGGTGTACACACACCAGCGCTCATCGACGCGAGAGCGCTCAATCTTGGGCAGTTTCATGGCTTTTCCTTGATGTTAGAGGGTGGGGCAGTGGCCGGGCTTGATACCGACTGAAGCTAGGAGGTTTTCCTAGCAAGGGCATGCTGCGCCTTTACAGGCAGCTTTCGGCAATGAGGTAGCGCCAATGCATCTACCGCCTTTCCCGCGTGTCCATCCACGCTGCACCACCCCGCACAACGCGCCGGGACGCGCTGAGCGGGATGGCTCTATCGTCGTGGCCCCGCTAAGATACATTGTGCATATGCTTCGGCGATGTCGCGGTGAAGCCGGTCAACCAAGGCGCTTGCTAAAGAATAGGCTTCCTGCATGTCCTTAACGCTTCCGCCAGAGTACGCCGCTACAATTCGGGTACCTACTGCGCCCTTTCCTTCTCCAGCCTTAACGCAAACAGTAATGTTTCGCTTCAGGTGGTTAAAAATTACCTCGGCCTTCCCGATCAAGGGCAAAGTAATCGAAGACGGAGCGGATGCCATTTCAACCGGAATCAAATCGCCATCATTCATCAGCAAAACCGGGTGATATTTAGCCTGCCCTACCAATGCCTCTAGCAGATAGTTAGGCGATTTCAGTTTGTTCATTTTCCATTTCCCTCGGTTAAATAACGGGCAGTTTCGCGACGTGCCCAGGTCGGTTTCTAAAGGTGTCGAATTCGACAGGTTTAGAATGCAAGAGCCGCCAACAATTCGTCATCACTCACTTTGACAGGCTTTGCTTTGCCTACGCTGTAACCTGCAATGCGAAGCTGCGATAGCACGTTTTTGAGATGCATTGTCGGGATGCAAGCGTTTGGGGTTTCCGGTGTATTCATCGCGTTCCACGCCTTCTTTCCTGCGTCTGTTTCTGGGTAGAATCGCGTAAACATTCCATCCACTGTGTAGGTTATATCGCGCTGCATTGTCCGTCTCCGCGTGTTGTCGTTGCCTATGCCCCCCTTTATACCCACCCACAATGCGTGCGTCAACATAAAAATTGCACGAATGCGTTTTTTTATTTCTCACCACAGCTAATACGCACGTGGCAGGGGCTTGGGATACTCGCCAAAGTACGGCCCATTTGGCACAATGCGCCATCCAGGCGTGTCCGCGCTGCCAACGTTGCGCCAAATGGTATAGCGGGTGTCCATCATCTCCACCCATGCATCGTTGTCGCTCGTATCCTCCCGGTGAATCTGATACACCTGGTCACACGCGAGCCGCAGGCCCTCACCACCCCGTGTGTTGCCCTCCTGGTTAATCTGGGCGGTTACCACGGCCCAAATCCCATAACGGCGGCAGGAGTCTGCAATCCATTGTGCCACCTCGTCCAGGTGCTCGGAAGTATTCGTTTTGGAGCCCTTGCCCTTGACCAACTGCCAGTAGTCCAGGATATAGCCCTTAATGCCGTGTATCCGCACATCCGCGCTTACGATATCCTTCAGCTCGTCGAACGTAATTCCCGGTGCGTGGTGATACAGCGCACTACCCTTGTACCACCCCTCAGAGGACGCGAGCGCCTTAGCAAAGGCAGGCGTGTGGCGTGTATCGTCTACAAAACTGCGCGGGTCTACGTTCATTCGTCGCGCCATAACGCGCTGGTGCACTTCCTTCGCGCCCATCTCACCGCAGATAACGGCGTGTTTTATTCCGCGCTCTGCAAGGTTGGCGGAGAGCGTCGAAACCAAAATGGTTTTGCCCACCTTTTTGCGCGCCGCGAATCCATACGCCTTCCCCTGGTAGAGCCCACCAGCCATGCACTCATCCAAGCGCTGGAGACCAGTAGATACACACGCAGCCGCGGTACGGGTATCATCTGCAACGGCGGCGCTCACCTCAAAATCTGGCAAGGCGCGCAAGCGGTCTGTCTGCGAGGATACGGCTTGCATGGCGGTGGAGAGCATCGTTGCGACCTCTTCCGCGCGGGTTTCAGGGTCTTCAAGTTGGATAATCGCCATACGGCAATCGGCCACAATCCTGCGACGTACGGCAAGGCGGCTAATTTCTTCGGCCAGCGCCTTAACATCCAGGGCGAGACCGGCACGCCCGCAGAGCTTGACCAGATACGACGCACCGCCAATGGTGGCCAACGCGGGGTCGCCATCAAAGCGGGTTTTAAGGGTAATGGGGCTTGCTTGGGCATCGCGCGCAACCTCGCGGATGCTGGCGTAAATTCGCCCGTGCAGGGGTTCCGCGAAATCTTCCGCGCAAAGCCCGTTGCACAGCAAGAGCGCCGCGTTGTTCATCAGCAGCGCGCCGAGTATGGCTTGTTCAGCCTCTATGTTTTCCATGGGATTAACCTAGTTGGACGTTGCGTTTTTTGGCTCGTTCAGTCTGTACGCGACTCGTCATTGCACGCTGGTGCGCACCGTTGAGCCATGAACCGAGGGTAATAAACCAGTTGGGCGGAGGCTTCGACGCAAACTTGGCATCAATCGTTGCCAGCTCAGCATCAAAATCGGGAATGGCGTTATACGACTTTCGCATCGTCGCATAATCGGATGGAGATAGTTTTATTACCCTTCCACTCCAGGCGTGGCGTGGCGGGGTTTCTGCTTCTGTTCTGTTCTGTTTCTGTTCTGTTCTGTTCTGGTGCGTTTCATGTAACGTTTCATCGGCGTTACAGGTAACGGTTTTTTTTGTGCTTCGGTGGCGCTGTACACGCTCTGTGCTAGAGTCGCTTTTATACTGCCTTTTGAACCAGTTATGCGGCATAAATGCGCCATCTTCCGTGATGTCAATAAGGCCAGCATCACACAGCTCTGAAACATAGCTAGCGGCCTTCTGATTGCTCACGCGGAGGCCAAAAGATATGTCCGAAATGGTTAATATTAACCCTTTTCCCCTGTTCGCAAGGCACAGAATGTTGATCCAGACCTTGAAAAGCTCCGCTGGTAAGCGCTGCACTTTGGGGTCATCCAGAGCTTCGTCGTACAGTCTAAACCACCCCATTATGCGCCTCTCTTTCCAGAGTCGTAGTTTTCCAAACGCTCCCAAGCGCACTCCCATAGGCCGATACTTATTTCCCCATCGTCACACCATCGGGAGATAACGCGCCGCGCGCCATCAACGCCGAAGTTTTGCGCCATAACGGAAACAAGCATAAAGAACGCTTCAGGCGATGCGCAGCCCTTTGGGAATCTGTCGCGTCGTGCGGTAGGAAATGGGATGATTTTAGCCATACAAGGCACTCCTGCTTGGCGCTGGGGGGTTGGACCCACACACACAGCGCAGTCCCCCCAGCATATGAAAAAGCAGGCACAAAAAAACCGCCCATGTATTAAGCGGTTTTTTGTCCGCCGCGCGTAATAGGTCCAAGGCGGAGTATAAAGAACCAATCAAGATGTGCAATAAAAATCGTCATAACGCGCCGGTGTTTTGTCGGCGTGCACGTACACAACCGGCTTCTCTGGCTTATTGTCATCGAGCGTTATCATTTCGTTACGCGCGTTAATCCGATGAACAATCGACCAATCCGGCACAGCATTTGCCCACAAGGAGCTCTTCACATACTCGCGGGGAGGGAGCGCAACCACAGGCGGAGGAAGCAGCTTGTCCTTTATCGGGCGCTTATGTTGCTGGTGCGTTCTCGTCATGTCATAGGGTTTATTATTCGGGCCGCAATCGTCGCAAAATTCGCGCAAAGAGCTGCGATACTGGAATACGGCCCCGCACTTTTTGCATTCTTTTTCTCCGATAATAGGCCGCCTGGGCATGGTTAAGTCTCGTAAATTTCGATGTTATGGATTTTCTTCATCAGTCGCTTTTTGCGCTCGTATTCGCGGGTTTTGAAGCCCTTTTTGTCCTCGACAACCTCGCGGCCCGTGGTCAAATCGGTGTACACAAAATCTGCCTTGTACCGCAGAACAACGGGCAAATCGTAGGGTACTTGCCTGCGGAGGCCCGCAATCTTCCCGGCCTTCTCAAGCGCCAGCAAATCCAGGTAGCGCCGATACTCCGCCGTGCTGTCAAAGTTGCCGTGCTCGCTCTTTACCCGCTGCGCATAGAATTTATGGACCATCAATGCTCACCCGGTTTGTTTTTAACGTATGCATCGCCCAGGTGTTGCCATCCCGCGCGAGTGTCCTTAGGTGCTCCACAATGGCAGCGCGGCGCTTGCGTTTGGCCACATCATCCTTGCGGGGCGGGTCTTTGATTTTGGCGTATATCTGCAACGCCTCGTCACGCTCCCATTCGGTTGTCCCCTTGAGGAAGCTGAGCGCCTCTGTGGTTTTATCAATCATTGAGCCACCCCGTTGCAGAGCCGATAAAACGGATCAAGCCGCGCATAGCGAATGCATAAGCCGCGACGAATACGCACGCCGCTATGAGCATTTGTACGGTCATCTCTCAAACCCCTTGGGTACGATGTGGTTAACGTGCGTGTCGCGGATATCAAGAATCGCCTCATCCAGGCGGTGGGTTTTGTAGAGGTTAAGCAGGTACTCTTGCCCTACATCCTCCCAGAGATTAAAGAAAAGAAGCACTTCACGAATAAGGCTCATGGGCTTGACTCTCTGTATTCGCTGTCATACAATGATTACACTGAACGCGGCGCACAATCAAGGGGGAATAAATGCGAAGACCTACATCAGCGCGCCTCACACCGGAGCTAGATGCTTGGCTTGATTTCGTTGCGCAAACACGCATACCAAAAAGCCAAATTATCATACAAGCACTTGAGGCATTTCGGAACACAAAACAGGCGCACGACCTGGAGAGCTTGGCAAAAGAACGTATCGCCATCGCGGATGACGCGGGCGCACAGTGGGTCAACACCAGCGAGCTAGCCCCAGGTGGACGACCCGGACGTTAACCTCCCGATACGTTGGCTTGCCCAGGCAGCCGCCGAACTGGCGCACGAGGTGGGGCGCGTTCATGGCAGCAAAGGGCACGAGGACGCGGAAAAGTTTTTGCACGCCGTGAACAAGCAAGTTGGCTTGCTGGCAGCGTATCCGCACAGCGGCAGGCCCGGACGTGTGGAAGGAACCCGCGAGCTTCTGACGCACGACCGGAAATGGATACTGCTGTACCGCGTCTTGGCGGACGTGGAAGTGCAAATACTCGCGTTCGTTTCCAGCCGCAGGGACGTAGACAAAGCCTTGCGTGAGCGAGAATAGGGCCCCGCGCGTGCGGTAACACGCCGGAGCCATGGCCCCGATCCGAGGTTCGAGGCGCGCCTATGGTAGCACATGGGCGGCACTAGAAAGGGCGTTTCTATGAATCAGAAATCACCCGCCATTTTCCGTGCTTCATCGGTCGAAGAATTCGCACGGCACACCGTCCGTTGGACATCCATCATCGTGCTTATCGGCTCCTTCGTGGGCTCTGTCATGGCCTTTAACGGCTCGTGGCCAGCAACCTGGAAGGTTTGGGAGCACATCAGCCTTGTGGCGCTGGTGGGCGGCATCGGCGTGCAGGTATTTTGCACCCTGATGGAGTGGGCCAACCGAAAGAACCGCCTCAGTCCGCGCTATATCGGCCCGCTGTTGATAGACGTGGGCAGCACATACATTGGCTTCGCGCCGCTGTTAATCCCCGTGCTTGTCCGCGCATTGTCCCGTACCACCATGCCCGCGTCCGCTGCGCAGGTTGTGGCGCACGTTGCCGTCATCGTCGTTGCGTGGTGGCTGGCCTATTACCCGGAAACAAACCTGATTCGGGAAGACTAGTGATTCGGGAGGTCTGTTATGCAACCCGATCAATACGCAGAGACCGCTTTCACCGTGTTCATGTTGCTGGTGCTGGCACTCGGAACCGCTGCAATGGTCGTGCGCTTCGTTTTCCGTGTGGCACGGAAGACAACCGAAGGCGTTGGCGGCATAAAAGCCGTGCGTGAGGCCTTGCGCAGCGAAAACGAGATCCAGGAAAGCAACTTGAGCCCGCGCGTATGGATGGACCTGGTTAATAACCGCCCGGATCAAATCCCGCATCTGTTTATCGAGGGCGGAACCGGCGCAGGCAAAACCACGCTCACGCTGGCCATTCTGCAGCATCGCGGCGGCCCTGTGTGCGTTGTCGGAGTTAAACCCGATGATGGATGGGGCGAGGGATATGTGTACCGCAGCGATGACCGCCAAGCCTACCTTGCAGGGCTCGTGCGCGAGGTTAGGCGCCGCCTCGACGATAACGACCGCAGCGGGTTGACCATCGTGCTTGACGATTTTACCCGGCTGGCCAATGACCACAAAGAAGCCGTGGAACTGTATAAGCTGGTGGCAGACGTTGGCCGCAGCCTTCGATTGCGCCTTATCCTGATTGCGCGCGGACGGCTGGTAAAGGGCCTTGGTATGAGCGGCGAAAGCGACTTGCTGGATCACTTCGTTTTCATCGTCATCGACCGCAGCCACGCCGCACACATCGAATGGGATGAGCAAAAGAAGCCCATCGACACCCGCCGCGTCCGTGAAGCTGCACAGCCGATTCAATCCGCGCGCTGGTGGGAGCCTGTAAAGGATTCCGAGCCGGATAGCGATGTACTGGTCCGCTTGTTCCGGCCCGATTCTGACCCCGTACCAGCGGTATCCCCGCATACCGATGAGGAGCATACCGAAGGCGTACCGGCAACGCTGACTTATGAAGCGATTAGAACGCTTTACAGAGATTCGGGCTGGAGTAAGAACAAAATCGCGGCTATGCTGGTGGGATCGAAGTCGAAGCGGCTTGCTATCATTGATGCGGCACTTGCGGAGAAGCAGGAATTAATAGCGTGAGCGGCGGTAAAGGAAAAGGCCAGAGGCTGTCACCCCTGACCTTTAATAACCGGAGCGTTAGAGGCGCAATCGGTCAACGCATAGGCATCAACATATAGGAGTGGGTACTACGCTACCGTTCTGTGGTGGTATGGTCAAGTAGAAAATAACTTAATGCCCCGCCCAGGGGAATGAGCAGGGCACAAGAAGATTGCTGCGGTTTGGCGACCACTCAGCAATCCCATTGTACCATGCCATCAGCACCTTTGGCGGGCTATCGGAGCCCGTTTCGTGCAGGATTTTCTTGCGTTTCTCTTTGGTGCGCGGCCCGGCTGGGCACCGCTTTGCTATGCGCCGCGTGACCCCAAAGAGGGCGTTTTTCATTTTGGCTGGTACGAATGGCCACGTGAATGCGATGCGTTTACGGCGGACTCCATCTCGGTCTGCCTCAGCACCTCGTCCACATCGACCATGCCGCGCCGCTTGATCTGTCCTGTTCTGGCGCTTGGCTGCAAAGCCGAGAAAAGGGCGGGCATTTCCTCACCGCGCCCCATCATCTTCTCGACCTCTTTAAGTCGGTCTTGAGCAACGTTGATATAGTCGATCCGCTCTTTTTTGAAGAGATGAACTTCCTCGTTCTTCTCGATGCCGATATAACGCCGCCCCTCCATCGCCGCCGCAACCAAAAAGCTGCCGCTACCGAAAGCGTTGTCGAGAACAACGTCATTCGGCCCGGTGAACATGCGAATTAGGTATCGGCCGAGCGCAACGGGTTTCTGGGTTGGGTGCCAAACCCGGCCGCCGGCTTCGCTCTCAGCTGTCTTGCAATAAAGGGTATCTGTTGGGAACCGCTCGCCGTTGCTTTTCACCTGAACGGGCTTGAAATCTCCATAGCTGCCTGTGTATTGGGCTTTTCTGGTTCCTTTATCGTAAGGTTCGGCCTGCCACATAACGGGCCGATAATTTGGCTGCTGGCCATAGAAGATGCAAATATCTTCGTGTTGCCTTAGCGGCTGCCGCCTTGCATTAAGAAAATTGGTCGATTTGCTTTTAACCCAGACAAATTTATAGCGAAACCACTCCTCATTGCTGAGGATTAGCCTTGCTGTGAAAATTCCTTGTGAAGTTAGGGCAATAACACCATCTGGCTTAATAATCCTTTTGTATTGCGCCCAAAGTTCATCAAGCGGGATAATGCTATCCCATTTATTTTGGGTTGTTCCATACGGAAGATCGCACAAAATCATTCCCACAGATTTTGCCTTAATTTCCTTCAATATTTCCAGGCAATCGCCCTGATAGATATTTCCGCCCTTGAACTTCATTTTCTTTTTCTCTCATTCTTCGGGCGCTCTCTCCGAGCAAGGATTAAATTTTCTTCAGCTTGTTCTGTAACCCACTCCTTGAATGTGAGGCCACGGCTTTTAAGGGCAGCATAAATCTGCGCCTTAAACTCAGGCTCCATCTCCACCACAATCCGATTGCTTTTTCCGACCGCCAAGTTTGTTCTCCCAAGGTTCCACGGAAAAGCTACATCACGTCACATCATATTGCAACCCTCTTGCCGCCAAACTTTTTTCATCCGGTTAGATGCAAAGCATCAAACCGGAACTAGGCCCGCGCCAATGAGCGGGGGGAAGCGGTCAAGCCCGATTAGAAAAAAGTGGTGCGGGCGCAGCGCAGCGAGCCACGGTTTTTTCTAATCGCCCGTAGGGCTTGGGCTTGACGGCGTGGGGGCGGCAGCCCCTTTTTTGTTCTTGTTGTTTGCTATGTTGCGGCATTTGGTCGCATTCCGTTCCGTGATAGTTTTTGCTATAAAAGCGATCTCCCCACCTATTCCCCCTCCCTCCATCCTGGAGCCACAGCCATGCGCGACACGCTCGACCTGGTGCTTGGGTTTTTGTTCTCGCCGCCCTTCCTTCATGCCGCCGTCGGCGCATTGGTCGGCGCGGCGGTTTATGCCGTCTGGGACTGGCTGCAAGGCACGGCCGGCAAGCCGTGGCGTGATCTGAACAACACCGGCCGGCGGGTGTAAGATGGATATGCTGACCGCGCCGGATGGCGGCTTGCTGACCTTCACCGAACATCTTTACCGCCACACCGACCCGCTGCCGCCGAACGTCGGTGACGTGGAGCGTCAGGCGGGATGCAGAGCGGGGCATGTGGATGGAGGGCTTCCATCCCATACTCCTCGCATCGCCTGGGTGATCGGCCATGTAGGTGCCTTCGGGATGGAAAGACTCCCGCACCCACAGCCGATCCCCCGGCTGCACCTTCGCCAGTGGCGACGAGGCGAGGCGGCGCGTCTGCGTCTTCCGTCCTTCGAGCAGGGCGCGAACCATCGGGGCGGAGAAGATGATAGGGTATTCCTTCATCCCGCCACCTCCTCGACCTCGGGCCAGTGGAACGGTTGGCCGTTACGCTGGATGATCTTCACAGGGAGTGTGAAATCCTCATGTGGTTCGACACTGTCCCAAGTAACACCCGACGAGAATATTTCTTTCCCATGGCTTTTGATTCTGACCAATCCATAGTGAGGCTGATATTCAGGATCTTTCAAATATGGGCGGTGCTGCCGGTCCCAATACCAACGATCAAATTCAACGCCGTCATTATTCTGCGGCTTCAGAAGATATTCACAGGAAGGGCTGATATAATACGGCCCAAACTCACTCACGGCTGCTTCGCCATCCAGACGGTCGGAACCGGGGATATACGAGCAAAATCTGCCGCGGAAGATTTCTATCGCACGTCTATCATGCAATTGAAAATCCATCCTAAAGCACACGCGCATCCATTCCGGCGCACCTTCCGGGAGTAGAATCTCCGTCCGCAGCACATCCGAGCGATTCCGCCCATACCATTTCTGCAGGCGCTCGTCATAGATACGTTGCCCGCTCTGGTATGCGGCAAGCTGTATGGATGAACGGCCCTTAGACCGTTTGATGATTTTCACGTCAAACGATGTAGCGGAGATTTTCACAGTTTTAGCCCTGCGAACCTTAAAAACGGATGAGAGTTTGCGCCGAATCTTTGCGAATGTGACCGGTCACATGATAATATATATTAACGGTTTAAGGAGGCCAAATGTTGCAGCGCCGCCAACAACTGAATATCGACTCACCGCTCCTCACCTTGGGGGGTGTGCCCTGGACAATCAGGCACTCATTTGAGGGTGTGCAAATATTCGGCGCGTCCGGCAGCGGAAAAACAAGCGGCAGCGGCAGCGCGTTTGCACTGGCAATGCTAAGCGCGGGGTATGGGGGACTCGTCCTCTGTGCCAAACCGGGAGAGCGAGCTTTATGGGAATGGTATGCTAAACAAGTCGGTCGAGAGACCGATTTGTGCGTTATTGGGGGAGGTGATCCGCCGCCGTATCGGTATAATTTCCTCGCGCAGCCTGACCACACGGAAAACGTTGTCCATTTGCTGGCCACGATTGTTGAAATCGTCAACGGCAAGCAATCCATGGGAGGAGAATCCTCGTTTTTTGTGCAATCCGCCCAGGAGCTTATCCGCAATACCGTAGACCTTCTGTATCTGGGGCAAGGGACCGTGAGCCTCAATGATATCTATGAGGTAATTGTTTCCGCGCCGCAGAGTCGGGAAGAGGCACGCAGCAAAGAATGGGAGACCCGCAGCTTTTGCGCCAAACTGTTGCTGAAGGCACGGGACAAGGCGAATAAATCGGAGCGCGAAGCAAACGATTTTCGCGTATGTTCCCGCTACTGGCTAGGGTACTTTGCCGGTTTGGCCGACCGCACGCGCTCTAGCATCGTGGCCACGTTCACCAGCACAGCCGATATGCTGATGCACGGCCTTGCGTGGCAGCTTTTCAGCACCGACACAAACATCACGCCCGAAGTGGCGTTTTCCGGAAAGATCATCGTTCTTGACTTGCCCTTGCAGCGCTACCACGACCTGGGGAAGCTGGTTCAAGGCATCTGGAAATTCTGTTTCCAGCGTGCCGTATTAGCTAGGTCAGTGCATGCGCGAACAAGGCCCGTAATGCTCTGGGCAGACGAAAGCCAGGAATTTATCGTGGCTTCGTTTGATGCGCGTTACCAAGCAAGAGCGCGCGACCGCCGTGCCGCAACGGTTTTCCTCGCTCAGAACATCAGCGCTTACTATAGCAAGATGGGTGACCACGGGGAAGTCGAAGCGCACACATTGCTAGGGAATTTGGCGACCCGTATTTTTCACGCGAACGTGGACACCGCGACAAATGTCTACGCATCCGACCTCATAAGCGATGCGTGGCAGACGGTTGCAAGTGGTGGAAATTCAATGAATGCAGGTGGATGGGGCACAAGCGCGAATGGCTCGCAGCAGGTGCATAAAAAAGTCCTGCCCTCAGTTTTCACCAGCTTGCAGCGCGGTGGGGGAAGCGTGGAAGGTATCATTGTACAGAACGGGCGCGTATGGCCCACTACCCGCGACACATACGCGCTCGTCTCGTTCACTCAGCAAGGACCGCGAAGTGACTAACAATCCCAGCATCATCGAAAACGTAAACTCCCGCATGGACGGGGGAGACCTTCACAACGCTATGGCGGTGGCATCGTGGGCTATGCCGGACTTGGCACAAAGCCTGCGCAGTTGGCTGGACCTGGTGTACATCTTTAGCGGCTGGTTCAGCGTATCGCTTGAGGTGTTCTTACGCACCAACTTTGGTGAACGTCATCTTAATTGGATGCGCCTGTATCTGGCCTATTCCCTGATGACCGTTGCGCTCATGATTGCTATGGCCTTCGGCGCGCTCGACGTATGGATCATCGGTTTCGTGGGCTTCTACGTTGGCCTAAGCGTGTTCCACGTCATCCACATCCAGTGGAAGAACCGCAAGGGCATCCTCTGGCATAGCCGCATGATTGGGCTCTCCGCAATCGACGTTATCATCCGCAAGTTGATTGGCTGGAAGCTTCCGGTGTGGGTGCTTACCTGCATCGCGGAACCCGCTGCGGGATTTTTCGCCGCCTCGTTCTTTGGGCAGCTTAGCCCCATGCTAGGCTTGTGGCTGGGGCTGGCGAGCTTCTCCCTGGCGCTGCGCAATATGATTGTACAGAGCAACCTACACGCCAAGGAGCTTGATTACAAAGACGCACAGATCGAGATGCTGAACCTGCCCAAGGCGTCAGCAGGCTATGACGTGCGGGACACAGCCGGGGTTGTGGCGGTTCGCGTCCCAGCCCTGGAGAAAGCGCGGGCAAATGGCGCTCACCCGGGAGCAACTGGCGGAGATTGGGCAAACGCTTAACGCCTACGCTTCGCGCGATGTTGGCCAAACGGAACTTGGGGGGTTCAGCCCAAGCCCCCCATCACACGAAACGGAACGAAGCGCACTACAGGCGTTCAAAGCAAACCCGCTACTGCAACAAGCACGGGAGCAATGGAAAGCCATAGGCCGCGCGGATGAACGTATCGGACTCGAACGCTACGACCGAGGGCAGGTTGAAGAATACAGCCGGTAAGCATGAAAAAGCCCCCGCCTGATGGAGCAAGGGCGGGGGCTTTAACGTACCAAGCAGAGGCAACAACAGGTTGGAGATAACCTATTACCCGGAGAAGGGATCTAATCTATAGCACGCGCGTCCGGTTCGCGCAAGCCCGTTTGCAGCTTCTGGAATTCGACTTCTTCATCCCACTCGCGGCCCCACTCTTCCATCTGATCCCGCGTTACCTCTGGCGCGAGAAACTCCACATAGTAATCCGCCAGCTCTTCCGTGCGACTGGATTCAAACGCGCGCTGGATTGCGTCTTCCGCGAGAGCCAGACGTTGCCGGACGCCGCGCCAGGATAGTAGGGACATATGTAAACCCTAAGCTGTTGATTGATTTAAACACTTTTGTTTTAAATGTTGCTTTGGCCATTGAAATATATGAATTTTGAGCCGTTGGCAACCCTTGACGCCTAGGCCATTTCGGAAAGCCTTTACACTGGCACAGCGGCAACCCGCATTCGACCGTTGACGAAAACTGTTAATATTTTTACGTTGCGTTGAGTTTGCGAAAATCTTTTTACGGCCAACGCAATGACCACGCAAGATGAACATTTCGCCGCCTTGACGCGTAAGCTTGTCGCCAAGCTAGAGCAAGGCGTTGTGCCGTGGCAGCAACCATGGGGCGAGAGCGGAATAAGCATCCCCAGGCGCGACACTGGCGAACCATTCACCGGCATCAATCGCTTGGCGCTGTGGGTGGGCAAAGATGAAATGGGGTATGCGTCCGATTATTGGATGACGTTTAACCAAGCGCAGAAGCTGGGCGGGACGGTCCGAGCTGGTGAGCATCATCACGCCAAGGCATTCCGCCGCCAGGACATCACGCGGAAGGAGGTGAACGACAAAGGTGATGAGGTCGTAAGCGTCATTCCGTATTGGGTGGCGTATCCGGTATTCAATGCCGATCAGATCGACGGCTTACCTGACAAATACTATGCACCCGTTCCCCAGCCTAACCAGGGCGAGCGTATCGAGGCCGCAGAGCGCTTTTTCAGCAAGCTTGGAAGCGATGTGAGGCACGGCAACTATAAGCCGTCCTACAACGCCAGCACGGATCAAATCTCCCTGCCAGATTATGAGCGCTTCGATAATCCCGAAAGCTACTACATCACCCGCGCGCACGAGGAAATGCACCGCAGCGGGCACCCGTCACGCCTGGACCGTCTACCGAAGCTGATACGCTTTGGCGATGAATCCTACGCGATGGAGGAGCTTGTAGCAGAGCTTGGGGCAACGTTCACCCTTGCGCACCTGGGTATTGCCCCGGAACCCTTGGCAGACAGTGCGGCCTATATTGGACATTGGATTAAGGTGCTTAAAAGCGAACCGCGTGCAATCTTTACAGCCGCACGGGCAGCGGAAGACGGCACGCGGTGGATGATTGAGCAACAGCAGGACAAGGCTATTGCTCAGGCGATTGCGGGGCAGGTGGAGGCGCTTCAAACACAGACGCAGGCAGAAAGGTGAGGCGCAAGTGTCCGGCAGGTAGGCCGATGTTGCTCATAGGAGCGAGATGCATCCCATTATTCTTGGCCACCTCTATGACTGTCAAAGCGCTTTCTTCGTTTGATACAACCGCGCAACCATTTGCCCATTGAATAGGAGCATTCATTCCCCGCCCCCATCGCTATCGGTTGCGCGGAGGGCTTGGCGGCGTCGTTTGTATAGCTCCATTTCCCACCCATCTAAGCCGCCATCCGTGTAACTTTTTACTAAGCTATCCGCAGCTTCCAACGCCTCCCGCAGCGCGTCGTTCTCGGCGGTGAGGCGAGCACATTCACGCCATGCTTTCTCTGTGAGCGTAATCGGAATGCCATAAAGAAGGGCTTCTTTACAAAGATTCGTTGCCAAATGCTCGCGTAAGCCGTCTGCCAGCGCCTCATAGTCATCAGACATTGGTCTTCTCCTCGTCAGGGGTTTGGAATGCTTTGGCACCCCGCCGAATTTCATTCTCATATTTCTCTGGCCACATATGGCGAAGATATGCGTAGCGATATTTCTCATAATCAAACGACAATGCCCCCGGCCCAAGAGCGTCGGAGTACAGGTCAAGAAAATATGTTTGGCGCGCGTTTTCTTCCCGCAACCGCTCATTCTCCGCCGCCATGCGCGCGGCTTCGGCGGCATAGTGCTCGGCAACCTCAACGCCTCTATCGGCAAAACGTCGCTCCACCCAGTCGTTATGCAGGTAAGTGCAGTCTCTTAGGTTTTTAAGAACAAGCGCCCATTCTTGGGCGGTTAGCTGCTCAGCGGGCTTGCGATATACGTCCGCTAGATCAAGCATCTGCGATGGGGTTTCATTCTGCATTGGCTTGCTCCGTCACGTCGATGATGCGGTTGGTGGCGGGGTCGTAGGCGAGCCATCTTGCGAGCGGATCAAACGGCGTTGTGTAACTGATGGACGCCATCCCACCCGGCTTTATAGAGATAAAAACCGGCTGCTTGATAAGCATCAATTGCTCTTGCTTCCCAGGAACGACCTTAACGCAACCGTCGGGCACGGTTTCGTCGAGAACAACGTCTATCTGGCCTAGTTTGAGTTTGTTCTGCTCTTTTGGAAGCGCAGGCTCTTGTAGCCTCTCTATAATATCAATAAGAATCTCTTGCATTTCTAACGGCATACCCATCGTATCACGCATAGCGTAGACATCGGATATCAATTCCTCATTCGTTTTCATGCTTATCTCCCAAGCAGGTTTGGATCATCTGTTCGTGCGGGACGTGGGCGCGGGCAGCGTTCTTCCAACAGCCCGAATAATCAGCCTCCATCAACCCAATCATAGCCAATCATAGCCAATCATAGCCAAACACATGCAAATCATACCCAGCGCCACACCGCCGATGAGTCCGAGTACAAGACCTATACAGCTATCCATTCTCCCCTCCCAAGCAGGTTTGAATCATCTGTTCATGCGAGGCGTCTTTACTATCGAAATAGACAACTGCCGCCAAGACGAACGATGACAAGGCAATAGCAAGCAAGCACCCAGCGAACGCATCCATTATTCTTTCGTTAGCCATTCTCCCCTCCCTTTTCGATGCGCTCCAAGCGTGCTTCATATGCTGCTATTAAGCCCATAAACACACGCTCTTCCCAACTCCAAGAACCTCCACCAGATTTGCAAAAAGCGAATACTTCCTCATACGTAGGCGGTGCGGATAGCGCCTGCACCTTGGCTTCGAGGGATGCTAAACGGTCTGCGGCTTCGTGAATCAAAACGACCAGCCCATCCATTACCCCGCCCCTCTTTATGCCACGCATATTAGCAATCAGTTCCTCCGTGCTACGCATCGCTGCCCCCCTCGTTGGCCTTGTTTTGCCAGTGTTCAGCCAACTGACGAATACGCTGGTTCTCGTTTTTCAGGTTCAAAATCTCCGCCTCACGTTGCTTGATTCGCTCATCCAAAAAAATATCAGGGCGACGGTCAGTGATTGCGTCGATAAGCGCCCATTGAGTAGGAAGCTGCCCAAGATAGAGATGCCGCATATACCAGTCGCTAAAGCCGAACAGGTTGCGAATTTCCTTGTCGTCACCGGCTAGCGCGTTCATCAACATGCTTTCTGCCATCTCAGCCGCTTTCCGGCACAGATCATCTTTGATGTTCTCAGCCAGATAATCGCGCACATCATCTCGCACGCGCTCCACCACAGCTTCATAAATCTTGTCGCAAACCTGCTTGACAAGATCCGGGTATTGCTCTGGAAGCTCTCCAAATGCCTTATCAAAAGCATCGCGGAACACCTCCTCGTAGCTGCTTACATTAACCATTTTCGCCCCCCTCATGCTTGGGGAAGCCTTCGCGCCAGTCAACGCCTCCAGATTCCGTGAACTTGACGCCCGCGCTGAAAATCGCGCGCTCAATATCGCGGATGGACGCCAGCAAAATGCCGTCGCCAGTCTCCGCACGTACGATGGTAGATACGCTTAAGCCTGCGTGTTTGGCCAGCGTTTTTTGATCCCATTCAAGCAGCGCACGCGCCGCCACAATCTGCGTTGGTTCTATCATTGGGTTCCTCATTGGTTAGCGTTACGCCAACCATGGCACAGATAAAAATTACACGCAAGCGCATTTTTTTGTTGCGCGCGCAATTTTAAATAGCTAATGTCTGTCTATCGGCACACGCCGGGCAACACAAACGGAGAACGCAAATGGGACAACTTAGCCAACGAGACGAGAACGCGCTTGCAGGCCCAGAGGCAGGAATTGAAGCCCTGGACAACCTGAGAAACGAGCTTATGCCCATCGTCATCAATGCCATTCGTGCCTATGTGGATTCGCACCCGGTTTTGAAGAGCACAGAGGTTGATTTTGACGAGCAAGACCTAAAAGACCATCTTGGCGACGCGATTGATTTTGCATTCCAGGACGTACGCGAAGACTACCAGAATCAAATTGATGACATCATCGACAACGCGGTGTGCATTGACGATGACTCATGTTTCGGCGCACCCAGGAGATAGGCAATGGACAGCAACAACCAGCTAACAGGGCAGAGATGACAACATACTTATCAACCACATTTGAGCTTCTGCGAGCCAGCGGCGCATGCGAAGAGGGGTATAAAAAACTCGCAAAGCATCTCGGTGGCGTCAGAAAATACGGAAGCAAGAAAGAAATCCCTGCTTCCGTCATTCTGGAAAGCAACGGTATTGCGGACGCGCTGTGGAGTTTGCGGGCGGCGCTACCGGATCAAGAAAAAGAGCGCGATAGAGTGGCGCGTCTTATGGCCGCTGACTTCGCAGAAAGCGTGCTCCACCTCTATGAGCAGAGGTTCCCCGGAGATTCAAGGCCGCGCGCCTCTATAAATGCGGCACGGTCGTTTGCGAACGGAGCATTGTCTAGGGAAGATTTGGACGCCGCCAGGGACGCAGCCTGGGCCGCAGCCAGGGCCGCAGCCTGGGCCGCAGCCAGGG
>ERZ869925.172-NODE-172-length-43072-cov-41.862961_pt1 | contig 43072 bp, 68 predicted proteins | sample MGYA00579311_ERZ869925 | MGnify/ENA primary metagenome ERZ869925 (study PRJEB32216, sample SAMN09231817) | wastewater metagenome | place: USA: Maryland | collected 2016-07-30 | study: EMG produced TPA metagenomics assembly of the PRJNA472060 data set (Reclaimed...
TGCTGAGCGCGTTTTGAATACCATTGGCGAAACTGAGTTGCTGCCAAAGCTCATGCAGCAGCCGCAGACAGACCCGCAATTGCTACAGATGGAGCAACAACGACTGCAGACTGAGCAAATGAACATGCAGCTACAGCAGCAGAATAACGACCTGTTGCAGAAGCAGCATGAGATTAGCATCGCTAAGTTAGATATTGAGAAGATGAAGCTGCAGCTAGACCAGCAAGAGCTGCAGCGCAAACTCAAGGAAGGCAGCGACAAGATGACGTTAGAGCTTGCCAACTTGGAAGCCGATGCAGGCGTTAAGCAGGCAGATGAAGACTTGAAAGTGGCTCAGACGTATAAAACATACGTTGACGCTGACAAGGCAATGCAACCAGAAGTTAAAGTAGAGGTGTATGATGGCATGCAAAGGCAATAAAAAAGGCGGTAAAATGCCGCCCAAGAAGAAATAACAAGACCCGCTTCGGCGGGTTTTTACTTATCGCCAAAAATTTGACATACGCCAATAAATTGACGCATACTTATCACGCAGCAATGCAATAGACCAATCAAAGACAAAGACGAGGCTCGAATGAGTAAATATAGTGATCCGCTCGGTATTGAGCGAATAGTTTCAGAATACGAAACACTGCACGACATTAACCCCATCACTGAAGACATGGCAGAAGATTGGAACAACCACCCAGTCACAAAGCGCCTAAAGCAAACTCTCCAAATCGAATTATACAAGCGGCAATCTGAATGGATGACACCAATCAACCATGAGTTGTATACGGCTATTCGGCAGGTGTTGGACTATCCGATTATGGAGGACAGCCAATGAAACCAACCGGCTATTACGTATTAGTTGAGCTGGAGAGCATCGAGAAGGACGTTAAGTCAGAATCCGGCATTATCCTAACCACAGGAAAGGACGAGGACCGCTACCGCAATGCGCAGTGCATCGGCACTATCCTGGATTTCGGTCCAATGGCGTACAAAGGGCTGCAAAACGGCTGTAACTCTCCTGAAGATTGGGGCGTTGCTGTCGGTGACAAGGTTGAATTCAACAGCTATGACGGCAAGATTCCAAAGTCAGCAGGCGGCAAAGATTTACGCCTTATCATAGACCAACACATTATCTGCAAGGTGGATAAATGACCACAGAAGCAACGCAAGAATCAACCGTTGATTATTCCAGCGGCATTGAGTTCGTCGGCTTTGATATGCCTGATGAGCCAATTAAAAAGCAGCCTGAACCAGAAGAGGTGCCGGAGACTGTTGCTGATTCAGAGCCTGAGCCGGCACCAGAATCAAAGCCAGTCGACGACCCAGAAGTGTCAGAGGCGAAATCACGCGGCTGGACAACTAAGCAGGAATGGATTGACGCAGGGCGAAACCCTGACGATTGGGTAAACGCTAAGCACTTCAACGAGAAGGGGCGGCTGATTAGTCAGGCGCGTAAACTTGAGACGCTTGAGCGCACTTTTGACAGCCGAATTCAAAACGTCAAGGTTCTCTATGATGCGCAGTTGCGCACGCTGAAGAACGAAAACGAGCAGTTGCTTCAGCAGAAGAAAGAGGCTGTTACATACGGCGACTTTGACGCAGTGCAGCGCATCGACAAGCAGTTGATGGATAACGCCATCGAGCAAGTTAGCGTACAGCAAGCTGCTCAGACCGTTGTTGCTGCGCCGCAAGGACCGTCACAGGAAGAGCTTGCAAAAGAAGCTGCTTGGGAGCGCGATAACCAGTGGATTAACACGCAAGACCCGACTGCGCCTGAGTATGGTAAAGCAGTGTTTACCCGCAACCTGTACCAGCAACTGCTGCAGCAATACCCAAACTCAACCGCCGATGAGCGCATTTCATACGTCAACAAAACGCTTGCACAGAAGTTCCCGCAAGCGCCAAAGGTGAATCCAAACCGCGATAAACCCGCTATGACAGATACCAATACCAGCACTCACGCCAGCAATGGCAAGTTGACTTGGGCTGACTTGAACGGTGATGAAATCAAGCAGTGGAATTCGTTTGGTAAAGATATGTTTAAATCAAAAGACGCCTTTTTGCAGGCTGTCGCAGACTCTCGCAGAGGTTAATATGAGCAATCAAGGTCGCGGACGCCCTGAAGACGTCGCAGTAAGCAAAGAAGCACAAGAGCGCCCTGAGCGTAAATTTGAGCGCGTGTCAATGGCTAAAGGTGTAAATCTTGACGTTGAAGTAACAAAAGGCTATATTGGTCATTGGGCGAACTCATCTATTGAGGGTCGCATCGACAGATTGTTGCAGGCTGGCTATGAATTCATGGTCGATGCAGAGGGTAATCAGATTAAGCGCTCAAAAGGCGGCAGCGACTTAATCCTGATGAAAATCCCTGAGCAATTCTGGCGAGAAGATTTTGAGCTTGGTCAGAAGAAGATTGACCAGCAAGTGAACGAACAACAAAGACTTGGTAAAGACGAGTACACACCAGACGGGCGCAGCGTTTTAAGCCGCGATTCAGTCATCTAAAAGACCATAAGCGGACTTCGGTCCGCATCTCCTAGCCGCTCGCAAGAGTTATTGGCGTACAGGAACAAAACAATCCCTTTTTGATAACTAATCGAGGTATATCATGGCTTTTACATTAGTAAATGCAGGTGGTATGAGCGAAAACACAGGCAAGGTGCGCGCAGTCGCAGTTGCCGCGTCTCATGCTACTTTAATTGCTCCCGGTGATGCGGTGCGCTTCACCGGCACATCACGCGCAGACGGTGTTGCTGAAGTTGACGTTGTAACAGCTACCGGTCAACAGGTCGCTGGTATCGTTGCTGCTGTTGATTATAACGTAGCTGGTGAAAACCTGACTTACACAGGCTTGGCTGCTTCAACTGCTGGCACTCTGTTCATCCACACAGCACAAGACCTGCTGTACGCAGTTCCAACAACCGCAACATTGGCTGCTGCTGACGTTGGCTTAAACGCTGACTCAGACTTTGCTGTAGCAACTCGCTCTGGCGTTCTGGACACATCCAACGTCAAGCTGGCTTCTGCATCAAAAGCAGCGACTGCAACACTGCAATTCCGCATTGAAGGCTTACTGACTGACGCCGCCGGCGTACTTGGTAACGTCGCGTTAGTGCGTATCAATAACCAATCTGCGACAGGGGTATAAGTCATGGCCGGCACTATTACACGCGGTAATTTCCCCCGCCTTTTACAGGAAGGCATTAACAAGGTCTTTGGTCAGACCTACAATGAACACAAAACCGAATGGACTGACATCTTAGATGTTGAGGACAGCAAAAAGGCTTTTGAGTTAGACCAGCAACTTGAAGGCATGGGTTTGGCATCAGTGAAGCCTGAAGGCTCAGACACTGCGATGGATGACTTCCGTCAAGGTTTTGCACCTAAGTACAACCACTTGACTTACGCTAAAGGCTTCATCGTAACGCAAGAAGCGTTGGAAGATGAGCTGTACGGCGTAATGAGCAAGAAAGCTCGCATGCTGGCTTTATCTATGCGTCAAACAGAGGAAGTTGTCGGTGCAAACATCCTGAACCGTGGCTTTAACGGCGCGTTCACTATGGTTGACGGTGATGGTCAATCACTGTTCAGCACTGCTCACGGCTTAGGCCCGTCAGGCGGTACTTTCAGTAACCGTTTAGCTGTTGCAGCTGACTTGTCAGAAGCATCGTTGGAAGATTTGACCATTCAAATCGGCCAAGCTGTTGACACTCGCGGCCTGAAAATCAACATCCGTCCAACTCGTCTGATTGTTCCAGTTGCGCTGCAGTATGAGGCTGCTCGCATCCTGAAATCTGCGCTGCAAAACGACACCGCCAACAACGCTATCAACGCGCTGAAGGAAATGGGCGTATTCAGCAAAGGCATGTCAGTTAACCACTATCTGACATCAGATGACGCATGGTTCATCAAAACCGACTGTCCAGACGGCGTAAAACGCTTCAACCGCACCGCTGTACGCTTTGGTGAAGACAATGCTTTCCTGTCTGGCAACGCTCGGTTCAAGGCGACTCAGCGTTATTCAGTGGGTTGGACTGATCCACGAGGCGTTTACGGCTCGCAAGGTACTGCGTAATGCAAGGGGCTTCGGCCCCTTTTTATTCTTGATGCAAGAATAACACATCAAGGCGGTGCGTTAATGACTGACATAATTAAAACGGTAGGCGACTCTGGCGCAGACTTCGCAACGTGGCAGGCGTGGTTTGCTGCGCGTACAGGTGGGGCTGGTGACAGATACATTGGCGAGATTATTACTACCGGCGGAGGGCTTAGCTCAGGCGCAATTGCTACTGGTGATTATGATGGCGAGCTGATTATCAGAGCAGCTGCCGGCTTAGAGTGGAACCCGGAAAATCCATCAGCCCCACACGCAGCAATTACCGCTGCATCTTCGTTCAATCTGACAACGTCTTCAATATTAAAATTTGAAAATGTCGAAGTCCGCAACACAGCCGCTTCACCGGCAACAGCACTTATTAACACCAGCACCGGCGTTGCCAAAACAACAGTGCGCAACTGCTGGCTGCGCGGCGGTCGGTATGGTGTTATTAACAGCGTCGCCGGATCTACGCTGCTGGTCGAAAACTCTTTAATCACAGAGACTGCGCGCATTGGCGTTTATAATTTTGTTTCCGGCGCGACTATCCGAAACACGGTAATAGCAAACTGCAGCACAGAGTCTGGAACTTCAAGCTCTTATGGCGGCGTCAGAAAGGACGTAGCCGGAATCACACTGGAAAACGTTGTCTGCTTTAATAATGGCAATGTTGACTTCTTTGGCGCAACTACAACAGCAACTGTCAGTTATCTTGCGTCTGAAGATGTCACGGCCACAGGCGTAGGAGCATTAACCGGCGTCACGTCGGCTGCGTTCACCGACTATGCCAGCAATATTTTCACCGCTGCAACTGGTGGCGCTTTAGATGGCACAGGACCGTCGGGAAATGACCGTGGATTAGTACTGGCAGGCGCACCGGCAATCTACATCACGACGCCTGTCGCGTGGGATTTGTACGCCCGCAACCCAGCGACAAATACAGGCTCAATTTCAATTACTGGCACGTACAGCGACGCAACCCCCGCCGCCATCGAGGCGAGATGGGGCGGCGGCGCGTGGACAACTATCGACGCAGCGCCAGCTGGCGGCAGCTATAGCGGCTCGCTAACAGGACTTGCTGCCGGAAATGGCGCGCTAGAAGTCCGAATGGCAAACGCCACATCGGTCACTGCGTCAGTGGCAAACGTTGCTATCGGGGCAAAGTTTTTGTTCTGGGGCCAGTCGAATTTCTCAGGACGTGCCACTAACGCGCAGACGTACACTGGTACGGCTGGCTGGTTTCATAAATACACGGTCACAAATAATCAGTGGCAGCAAGGCGCAGATCCGTTCGACTCTGAAACGGCAAGCGGGTCTCTTTACCCGCTACTGGCAAATCAGCTGACTGCTGAACTGGGCTGCCCTGTCGGGTTTATCGGCGTTGCAAAAGGAAGCACAGCACTGTCGGCTTGGCAGCCGGCGCAGACGCTAAACAACCGAATGGTTGATTATTACAATGCCGCCACAGCGCACGGTAGCGGCGGCATTGAGGCGGTAATTAGCTGGATTGGCGAATCCGATGCTGATGCTGGAACAGCTGAGGCAGATTTTAAATCCAGATACAACAATGTAATAGACCAGTTAAAAACGCTGACAGGGAAAGATAGTTTACTGGTAGCGCCATCTGGACTGAACACTACAGGCTATGCAAATGTGCGCCAGTGGATTTCTGACATTGCAGCGACTAGCGCGAATACTGCGCCAGATGAAGTGCAGATGTGGCCACTGTTTCAGAAAATCCACTATGAAACAAACACTGAAACCACGCAGGCCGCTAATGCGGTATTTGATGGTATTGTGGCATCATTTTACGCCAGCACCGCAACAGTATCAGTGTCTGCGACATTGCCTAAATTAACTGCAATCGCAACAATAAATGTTGCGTCTACTGCGTCAATTGTTTTTTCTGGCTCACTACCAAAACTGATGGCATCAGCAGCTATATATGTTGCAAAGTCAGTTTCATTTTCTGGAGTTATGCCAAAACTAACTGCGTCCATCACGGCAATTGTTGCCACTGAGCCTGACGTGTCTTTCTCCGGATTGATGCCAAATCTTGGAATGTCAGTAAACATAAGTTCAGGCGCTGCAACACAAAGACAAAATCCGCTAAAGATTAAGCAAGACCTTGTTAATGCAAGGCGAGCAGAGGAAAATAGAAACAATGAATACGTGCCTCCGGTTGTAATAATTCCGGACTGGTATGTGCCAGGTCAATAAAACATATCGAGGAATAACAATGGCTATCACATTAGGTTTGATCTTACAAAACGCAATGGCCGACCAAGTTGATACAACTATCGGCACTGATGAGTTTATTTTGTACTCTGGAACTCCGCCAGCCAACGCTAAGGCTTCTTTGTCTGGAAATACCGTGCTATCAACTCATACATTGACAGGCTTTAGCGCTGCGTCATCTGGAACTATTACCGCTAATGCGATTGCGCCTGCAAACGGATCATCTACCGGTACGGCAACATTCTGCCGAGTGGTAAAAGCCGGCACTGCACAAGTACAAGGCTCTGTAGGATTATCAGGCTCCGGTGCTGATTGTATTGTTACAAATACCACAGTAACCTCAGGACAGCCTGTCGCCATTACATCGTTTACATTTACTATGCCTGACGCATAGAGGTATATATGGCCCAGAAAACCCGCATCAACGGTGAGAACTATACTCAGCTGCCAAGGATGATTAGCCAGAAGATGTACAACGGAGCTGCGGGCACTACGTTGGAGACGTCATTCACTGACACTACAACGCAGTCTGGCGCACCAATCGATACTCCAAGACAGGTTAAATACGGGCCGGCTTTAACATCACCGTCTGGCATTGTTTCTATTGATGCGATCGGCACGCTTACTGTTTTAAAAACAGGCCCGCTGTTTATAAAAAGCAGACTCCGCGTTGGTCGCACAGGCGCATCAGGCGTATCATCCATCTTTTTCTGGGTAGAGATTAGCCTTGATGGCGGAGCGGTATGGAACATATTCGGTAACTCAATCGACATCAGGCTGGATAACTCCACAGAGTCAGATGTATTCTTTGACTTCTCGACCCTGTTCCTTGATGAAGGTATTAAACTGCGCTCAATGTTCGCCAGAAGCTCTACGGGAGACAATTCTGGCGACTTGATACCATCAGTACCGTCCGCTGCTTTGCAGGCTTACGGGGTGCCTACTGCGCCATCTGCTCAAATCAGCGTTTACCGCAGCAGGGATTACCTGTACTTTGATTAACTGATATCATCACTTTTATTTTTAAACAAAAGGAGACTGCAATGTCCGGCACAGACACCAAAGGCAAAGACAAGACCAACAAAAATGGTACTCGGAAACGTAACGGTAAGTAATTTCACAATAGTCCTAACTCTGGCATGGCTTGCAATAGCGCTGTGCTGGAATGCTAGGGCTTTTATCATTCTGTCATCACTGCTCATCTATACTGCCGTCCAAGCACTGACAGAAACAGATTTTCAGGCTTTTGTAATCTGCTCAGCAACTTATTTTGCTGTCTCCTCAGCAAATATCAAACTTTCAAAAGAATTTCGCACAGCATTTATGCTATTTGGTGTTGTATACTTTATCGGGGCAATAGACCACTTCTCGTATAGCCATCTGCTCATTGACACAAAATTCGACAGAATCCAGCCGTATCTGATCACATCAATCAATGCTTATGTGCTGGCTTATCTATTGAGCGGCGGGAGGCGCGACAATGTACATGGACTTGCTCATTATTGCGCTAAACGCATTAATTGGTATAAACTGCATATACCAAGTAATCGCTAAACATTACCGAAAGAAAAAACATGAAGCATCAACTAGCAGAAATTCTAATGACAGCCAGTGACCAGTTAAACGCATTTGGCGCTAAGGCAATCAATGCGATTGGCGCTGTATCAATTGGCGCAGGCACTGCGATTGTCGCAGTTGGCAATGATGCAATCAAAGCTGCCGCACCTGAGACTTGGCTATCGCCTGATTACGTCATGGCTGCTTCTATATTCGGCTCCGTATGCTTCGGTTTGAAACATCTTTACGACTTCATTAATTCAATCATTGACCGCTACAAGGCAGCTAAAGCCGCCAAATCTTTGACGCCAAAAAACTGACGGTATATACTCTTTGAAACCTTGCGACATGGTGTCGTGCTGGTTATCAGTGAGGTTATATCATGGCAAAATATCGTCAAACTCGTTTCAATAACGTTGGCTTGCAAGGCGCAGCCAATCAGAGAGACAATCAAACAAACGCGGTTAACACTGCGGACACCTTCATCAAAACATTTGAGATTCCCCTGACTCGCGTCGCTTCTACTGCCGCTCAACCCACAGTAATTGAAGCTGGCACGAAATGGCTGCAAATCATCAGTGCCGCAATCATTGTCGATGCAGCAGAAGTCACGGGCACAACCAAGACAATCAGTATCGGCATCGGTGCTGGTGCAGCTAACGTAATGGCAGCTACATCAGTTGCCGCTACTGGCGCTGTTGGCTCTCCTGTTGTCGCAGCAATCCCAGTGACATCATCAACAAACAAATTTACCTACACCCTAGGTGCAAACAACTTTGCAGAGTTCCAAGGTCGCGCAATCGTGACTGCAATCTGCGCTAACGTGCTGTAAGGGGTGAATCATGGCTCAGCGCAGCATCACTAAACCAACTGTGGCAGCGGTTATCTATCCGGTAAACCATCGAGCGACGATTGATAGTTTAACAATCCAAAACCTGACAAGTGCAGCGCTAGGAGTAAAAATCACTGCAGGGAAAGTGCAGCGCGGCGCAGTCGTTTACTCAGACCCTGCATCTGGTGTTTTATCCATCGCAGCAAACGCTGTTGGCACCGTTACTCAGCCGTGCACTGCTTTAGAGTTAAGCGGCACAGGCACAGGCACGATTGAGGTTGTGGAGGAGTTCTGATGCCTACTAAAACACGGATAAATGGAGAAAACTATACTCAGCTGACTCGTATGGTGTCTGACGATATCATTCTGAAAGGCCTGCCTCAGACAGCTGGCGCTCCTGCAGGGTATGGTGATTTGGCAGTAGTCATCAATGCGTCATCGGGTCGCTCATTTAGCCCTGAAATGTTCGGAGCGGTAGCCAATGGCGTCGATGATTGTACCGCCGCTATCAAAAATGCAATTGCCGCAGCTGTAGATGTAGGATTTGACCAAAACGGAGATCCTGTGGGGCAAGTTGTTTTTGGTCCCGGAGTTTATAGAATCACTGAAACCGGAGTTTTTAGTTCAATTCCAGATTCGTACAGGGCAGGAGTGAAGTATGTTGGCGCTGGCCCCCTGAACACCATCATTTGGTTAGATCCGTCAGCTATCTCAACAAGCGCTTGGTTTTATGACAATGGCGGCACAATTCGAAGCTGGAACTGTACATTCAGAGATATGGCATTCCACGGCGGCACCACGTGGAGACATCTAGCCGTTGCCGCAAGCAACCTTAGCAGCAAAATAAACGGTTTCAGATTTACCGGTCCATCATGGGAGTCTGCGCACGTATTTGATAACTGTGCTTTCACATGGCTTGATACCGTGCACGAAGTAGCTGGAACAAACAATGCTGACACTCAGCGCTTTGGAAACTGCACTGTTGTTAAATGCCGCCGCATTAATTACATCAACAACCCGCAGTCAATGAATATTTCATGGACGCAGTGCTATCTTACTAACATCTTTGGCGACTTCGCGGAATGGGCTTCCGGTGTTTCTGGTGGTGGAGATTTGCATTTTACTGGCGGAACAATAGTATTTACTCCTGACGATATATCTGGCACTTCGCGTATTTTCAATATGTCTGCCGGAAGCCCATCCGCAAGCAATGCCTGTGTAAATTTTAACGGCAGGTTTGAACTAAGGGGCGTCGGAGCATTAATAGGTGCGTCAGGCACTGCAGCATCCATCGTAAAGTTTGACTCATCCAGCTTTTTGGGGACAACAGCAAGCGCAAGAAAAGTACTTTCAGTTGGCCTGTACACACAGGTTAGCTTCGATTCTTGCTCATTCTCAAATCAAGGAAATGGCAGCATTGAGTTTGAAATCACAGGAAGCTCAAGGGCGGCAAAGCAAGGAACAGTTTCATTCAATAATAGTTATTTAGACAGATTTAGCACACTATTCACGTTATCAACACCAAACAACAAAGGCTACTTTAAGCTATCTGACTGCTGGGAATCTCAATCAGATTACACGGTTGAGCCGTTTGTTCGTCAAATTAACGGCATCTACCAAGGCTCAGATTTAAGCGCAAATACAGGCGCTAGACCTTATGAAACATATAGGACAAATCCGCTGCGCTCTGGGCTATTGCCGTTAACTACTGGCAACGAATCAACGTTGCAATTACCAAGCGGAGCTATAATCACAAAGGTTTATATTGTTCTACCGGCGGCTGCGAGCGGCTCAACAGCAAGCCAGTACAGGGTTTTTGTTGGCAATAACGACAAATCAGTCGTTTACGCGCAATCTGTAGCTGGAGCGCAAAACGCAGGTTTTACATTAAACGCAGATGTAGCTGTTAAACTTGGCACAGCTGTAGCGGATAGAACTGTAAGAGTGTGGGCCGATAACGGCGCTGGCGGAACATCTGGTGCCGGCTCAGTAAGTCCGACCGTTTGCAATATTTACTACCAGTGAGTATCAGTAATGACAAAAAACCGCGCACGTCGATATGCACCAGGTGATCACAAAGTCATTTGCGACTTGTGCGGGTTAACCTATATGCGTTCAGAAACAAAGCTGCAGTGGAACAACTTGCTTGCTTGCTCTGAATGCTTTGACCCGAAACACCCGCAACTAAACATTCGCGGCAAGGCTGACCGCCAAACCGTAGACATTGCGAGACCTGAGTCGGAAGATGACTCATCGTTTACTTGGTATGTACCAACACCGGACGAATTATAATGGCAACAACTGCATTAACGATTATCAAAAAAGCGCTCAGGGTTATCGGCGTTATAGACAGAAACCAGCCTCTATCCGCTGAAGACAGAAATTATGCGCTGGAGGCTTTTAATGACGTAGTTCTGCACGTCCAGACCACGTACAACAATTTGTGGACGATGACGCAAGCAGTCGTTTTGATGGAGCGTGGAAAGCAATTCTACAAGTGCGGGCAGGGCGGTGATAGGGCTGTGTTGCGTGATGATTTGCGCACACAAACAACATCTGCTGCAACGCTGGCTGGAGCTACAACCATTACACTTTCTGGTGCTGTAACGGTGCAGGATAATGACACGGTTGGCATTCTGTTAGGGTCTGGTTCGTTTTTCTGGACCACTGCAGCATCGGCTTCTTCCGGAACTTCTGTTTCGTTAACGGATAGCCTGCCTTCAGACTCCGCATCAGGCGCCCGTGTTTACATCTACACCGATATTATTGACAGACCGTTGCGAGTATTAAACGCTCAATCCGCTTGGTCGATTACAGACGCTGAAATCCCGCTTGAGCAGTTCAGTCGGCAAGAGTATTTCGATCAGCCAGATAAAACGACTAAAGGGCAAACAAGTAATTACTATTACTCCCCACAGCTAACGGCGGGTGAACTTTACGTATGGCCAACAGCGCAAAGCAATCTCAACGTGCTTCGAATGACATTTATCAGACCAATAGTCACTATGATTACAAATATTGACGCGACAGACTTCCCTGATGAGTGGCAGGAAACGCTGGTTTATATGCTTGCCGATAGGCTTGCATCTGAGTATCAATTGCCATCAGACAAGCAAGCATCAATTCGACAAAGATTGGAAGAGTCTCTAGCTAACTCTCTGTCATTTGATAATTCGTCGGATAGCCTAAAAGTGGAAATTGGGAGGTATTAGCATGCCATACTTACCAATAGATACGGGCTACTATGTGTCAAGCGCGAAGCCAATTGCGGACCAAGTGCTGATGAACTGGTATTTGGACTACCCAGAAACACAGACAATGACTCCTGCGCAATGGCTGCCAACTCCTGGTTTGAAACAATTATTCAACACCGGAGACGATGAAATAAACCGTGGCGCTATTGTCGTGAACGGAGTGCCGTATTTTGTGAACGGCCAAAAGCTATATAAGATGGAGCGGACATTCACTCCGCTCGGCGCAGAAATTATAAACATGGTTTTAATTGGCGCGATAGCAGGTGAATCAATGGTAAGCATTGCAACGAATGGCGATCAAATAGTAATTGTCGTTCCAGCAGCTCAATCATACGTCTACACAATCGCAACCAATGCGCTAACGCAAATCACAAGCCCTGCATTTCTGTCTCTTGGTCCATCCGTTAAAGTGTCTTACATTGACGGTTACTTTGTGCATGTTAGCGTTGACGGCAAGACGGCTTTTAATTCTGCGCTAAATGACGGACTCAGTTATAACGCACTTGATTTTGCTGAGGCGGAATCAGACCCTGACGGGCTTGTCTCTAACCACACATTTAATGGCAAGTTGTTTTTGGTCGGTCAAACAACAACCGAGGTTTATGTTAACTCCGGCGCGTTAAACTTTCCGTTTCAGCGCTCTTACGTGATAAGTGTTGGCTGCGTTGCCAGAAACAGCTTTGCAAACTTTGGGACGACATTTGCGTTTATTGGTCAGGATATTGGTGGGCAACCTGCTGTATATGCTTTTGACGGAAACCAGTTCCAGAGAATTAGTAATGGTTCGATAGACTCAATATTGCAGCGAACATCTCCTGAAGATTTGTCTGCAGCGTTTGCGTTCTCGTATTCTCAGGACGGGGCGATATTTTACGGATTCTCAACCAAAAACAACACGTTCGTATACGACGCTAGGGCATCACAAAACAAAGGAAGTTCAGTCTGGCATGCGCGGGAGTCTTATGGATTAGACCGCAAGAAGCGCTGGCGGGTTAATTCTGTTATCAATGCTTACGGCCGTTATTTAGTTGGAGACTCGGAGCGCGGCATTATTGGTGACATGCGAATTGATACCTTTGACGAGTACGGCGTGAAGATTCGCAGGACTGGTATAGCTGGCCCATTTAAAGACGCATCAGGTCCGCTTTTCTGGCGAAAACTTGAAATAATGATTGACGCCGGTCAAGGAGACTTAGTTACATCAAATCCAGTAATCAGAATGAGCTATTCAGACGACGGCGGAAGAAACTGGTCTTATGAAATATCCAGAGAGATTGGGAGCGCTGGCGAATACTCAAGACAAGCAACATGGTATCAACTTGGTCGGTCATTAAATTCTCGCATGTTTAAATTCGAATGCAGCGAACCCGTGCGATGTGTTGTTATTGGCTTGATTGGTGACGTCTATGGCAATACCTAACAAAATCGTCCCACCAACAAGAACAAGCGCATACGTTGGCGGCGATGGAAAACCGTTTGACCAGTTTGCGTCATGGGTTACTGCTGTATCAGATTCTATTAACGGCATAGAGGTTGAAGGCTCTCCGGAAGGAATTATTGACGCAAAGCGCTTTAGCTTGTGTGTCGACATTTTGACGGATACACTGTATATCAAGACAACAAGCGCCGGAATTTTGACAGGATGGCAGACATTGTAGCGTTTCGCACATTCGACACTGAGCAAATTTTGTCAGTTTTGACGCATCCTGATATACTGAAGGCAATTACAGAAGCAGATAGTTTAAATTTACAAATTAACCCACAAGCATCGTGCTTTATGGCCTGTAGCGTAGATGGTGAATTATCTTCTGTTTTCATTTTCGACAAGATAGGCGCTTGCGTATGTGATATACATGCTCATGTGCTACCAGCCAAAAGACCTCACTCCAAAGACATAGGCGCTGCTATACTCCGTCAATTTTTTGACGATACGCCTTGGGCTGCAAAACTAACTGCTTTAATCCCTGTTTGTTATCCAAACGTTATTGCTTACGCGCATCAGTTTGGATTTATCCAAGAGGGGGTTAACAGGCAAAGCTATTTATTCCAAGGGGATTTGATAGACCAAGTCTACCTTGGGGCAACCAAGCAAGAGGTGCTAAATGGGTTGGGTTAAAGACACGTTTTTTGGTGGGGCCGAAAAGGATGCTGCGAAACAGCAGATTGCAGCTGGCGACCGCGCAATGGCTACTCAGAAAGAGTATTACAACCAAGCGCGCAACGACATCGTGTCGCTGTTTCCGCAAGCATACCAAGGGCTGCAGACATCATATCAGCAGGCTATTGACCAGATTGGCGCAGGGAAAGCATCGGCGTCAGATATTTTCCGTCAAGCAATCAACCAGTCCAACCAGATTAACCAAAGCGGCTCAAACGCTGCAATTTCAGCTTTGTTAGGGAGACCGCAGCAAATGCAATTACCACAAGTTATGCCTCAGGCTGTGCAGCAAAGAAATGTGCTTCAGGCGTCTGTTTCTCCATCCGGGTTGCGAGGAAACAGCATGATGATGCCTAGCGTTAGCCAAGATGGACCAGTTTCTGTTTTGGATGGTGACCCGCAACAGCGATTGTTTGGTGTCGGGTATTCAACCGGAATGAAATCACCATATGGCGGCCAGATGGAAAACTTCGGCTCCATCCCAAGCAGTCAACTGACGCAAACTGCCGTAACTGACGGCGCTGGCATGTCAAACCCAAATGCCCCAACAATGACAACAGGGCAAGGTTTTAATGCGCCGCTATCTCAGCCTCAGAGTCTAGGGTCGACCCCTCAGGTTCAAAACAATGTTGATATGTCTGGCATTGGTTTATCCGGCGCTGAATCAGCACTGCAATCTGGCATGCAAGGTCAATTAAGTTCACTGCAAGGCGGGTCTCAACAAGCGCAGAACACGTTAACCCAATCTCTCGGCGGCCAGCTTGGCGCCTTGCGTCAGGGTGTTGGCGGAGCTGAGCAAGCTCTAAATCAGTACGGCGGCCAGGCTTTAGGTGCTGCAAATCAAGGATTCGGTCAAGCTAGGCAGGATATTGCGTCTGGCGCTGGTCAGGCTGTAAACACGCTAGCAAATGCGCAGACTCAAGGTTTGGGTAGAATTGACCAGTCAACAGGGCAGGCAATTGATCGTTTAAACCCATACTCAAGCACTGGTGCAGAAGCTCAGCAGCGAGAGGCTGCGTTATCTGGCGCGCTAGGTGCAGATGCGCAGCAACAGGCGGTTAGTCAGTTTATGGAGTCCCCAGGTCAGAAGTTTTTGCGAGAAAGGCAGGAGCAGGCACTTCTGCGAAACGCTTCAGCAACCGGCGGACTTCGCGGTGGCGCTACACTGACAGCCTTGCAAGAGCAGGCATCTGGCATTGCAGCGCAGCAACAGCAACAGCAGCTTGAAAACATGCGCAGCATTGCGCAGCGCGGACAAAGTGCAGCTACGCAGCAAGGTCAATTTGGTCAGGCTGGCGGTCTGGCTGGAGCTAACCTAATTGGTCAAATCGCTGGACAGCAGGCCGGAATTCAATCTGGTGCTGGTCAAAATATGTCTAATCTTTCCGCTCAAGGCGGTCAATTTGCAGGTAATTTGCTGAACCAGCTTGGCGGGCAAGTTAGCGGCCTTCGCTCCGGTCTTGGTCAGTCTGAGGCTGGAGCTATTGGAAATACAGCTGGCAATGTGGCTAATCTTCAAAACCAGCTCGGCGGAAACATGGCGAATGTGTACGGTAACACATCAAGCAATGTAGCAGGTCTTCGCTCTCAGGCTGGGCAGCAAGTTGCTGGTCAGCTAAACAACCAAACCAACGCGCTGTCAAACAACCAGCTCGCACTTGGTCAGCTGCTGGGCGGATTGGACACAAACACAGCTGCGCAAATCGCACAACTAATCACCCAAGGCGGAACTGCCGGCGCTCAAAGCAACATGAATCTTGCTCAGATTCTGGCTAACTTGGCAACTGGTCAAGGCAGTAATTTATCTAACATCCAAATCGGGCAGGGCAACGCACAAGCTGGCGGTACTGTTGGCGGAGCAGCTGGTGCGCGTGAAGGTGTTGGTACTGCTGTCAACATTCTTGGTTCTCTATTCTCTGATGAGCGCCTAAAAGACAATATCACACCATTAGCTGATGGTCCTGTAGGTCTGTTTGCTTGGACATGGAAGCACATCAAAGAGATTCCAGAGTCTTTGCGTGGCGCTTGGTCAGTCGGAGTTATCGCTCAAGAAGTGCAAGATAAATTCCCTGCTTGCGTGGCAGAGCGTAACGGCTTTCTTGCTGTAGACTATGCTCAGTTATCTCAGGGGGTGGCAAATGTTTGAAACCGGATTTTACAATCAGGTGCGAGGTCTAGAATCTGGACTTCGCGCCGGAGCGGCAATCGGAAACACGATTCAAAACGTGCAGTCAGGTAACGCAGTAAAACAAGCAGCCGCACGAATCCAATCAGGTGAAGACCAGCAGAAAGTTATCAGTGAGCTAATGGCTCAATCGCCACAGGCGGCGCAACAGCTGATGAATCTTGTGCGTGGTCAGCAAGATGTTGATGCTGGAGTGCAAGAGGTTAACGCGCTTAAGCAGCGGGTTGGTGAGCAGACCATGAGGTCGGCAGCGCTGCCAATCTTCGGCGCACTGATGACTGATGATGAAAAGTCGCGTGGCGCATTGTTAAACGAATCCGCAGCAGTATTTGAAAAGCAGTCACCTGAAACTGCTAACGTTATTCGGCAGCTTGGCACACTGAAAGGTCAGCAGCAGTTCGATGCGATTGGCGGGCTGGTCAAAACCTTGCGTAACGCCGGAGTGTTCCCAGATGACCCAAGCCAGATGCTTGGTCAGGGTACTGCGCTTAGCCAAAACCTCGCCTTGTATGACCAAGCTGTTGCCGCTGGTGATAACGAGAGAGCTGCCCTGATTCTGCGGAACATGGACCCAAGAGAGCGCGCGGCAGCGCAAGGTCAGATTCAAGTTGAAACTCAGCAGGCTTTAAATCCAATCCTTGCAGGTCGTGAGGCTGGGAAGATTCAAGCTACTGAGGGCACTGCTACTGGGCAGGCTAAATTGCAGCAAGAGCAACAGGCTGCAGCGAAAGGCGAGAGAGAAACTGCGGAAGCCGCAAGAAGCAAAGAAAACGCAGTAGCGTCTATTAACCAGCAGCTTCAGCAGCTTAATTCGCTTGGTAAACATCCAGGCTTCGAATCTGCTGTTGGCTTCTCAAGTTACGCCCCGTCCATTCGCGGCAGCTCTGCATACGACTTTGAGCGGCAACTTGAGAAATTTGACGCACAATCATTTATGGCAATGATTCCAAATCTTTCTGGCATGGGCGCACTGTCTAACGCCGAGGGTGAGAAAGTATCAGCTGCATTATCAGCGCTTCGTACCGGAATGTCAGAGGAAGAGTTTAAACGCGAGATGGGTGTCATTCAAAACACGCTAATGCAAGCCCGTGACCGCATCAAAACTGGCAACCTGTTAAAACCAGAGCAACAGCAATCGCAACAGCCATCATCTGTCGGAAGATTTAAAATCGAGGTCGAATAATGCCAACATATCGAGTAACAGACCCAGCGACAGGGCGCACAGTAAAGCTGACTGGCGACTCTCCACCGACAGAGCAAGAGCTTGAAGAAATATTTGCGTCATTGCCACAAGCAAAAATTGATCAGCCGCAAACACAGGCAGTTGATGCTGGTGGTGAGCCGTCTTTGTCGGATAAGTTGCTAGGCGCCACTGAGGTTGCAGGCTCAGTGATTAGCGGAACTATTGCTGAACCTATTGCTGGCCTTGCTGGTATCGCATCAATTCCATTTAAAGGCTCAAGCGCTGGAGATGTAGTTGAATCTGTGCGCGGAGCATTGGCGTATGAACCAAAAACCCAGCAAGGTCAGCAATACGCGCAAGATTTAGCGCAAGCGCCAATACTTAGTGATATTTCAGAGGCTATGCAAAAAGGTCAGAAAATACTTGGCTCTGCAGCATTTGACGCAACAGGAAGTCCCGCCGTTGCTGCAGCTGCAGAAACAATACCTACAGCGCTAACATTTGGCGCTGGGAAAATTGTTAACAAAATTTCTGAGCCAGCATACAGACTGGCGAAGGGCGATTCATCATTGCCAGAAAAAACGCAGTCTGCCGTCGACTATGCTAATCAGAGAGACCTTATTTTGCCAACTTCTGATGTGCTGCAGCCAACAACGCCAATCGGAAGACACGCTCAATCAGCGGCTGAAAAAATACCATTTACCGGCACTGGCTCAATGCGCGGAGCGCAACAAGAGCAACGTATTGCTCAAATCAAAAAACTTAGCGAAGATTACGGATTTCCGTCTGATGAGGAAATTGTCAGGTCAGTATCTCGAAAGAATGACAAAATAAAAAAAGCTGCCGGAGACAGATATGAGTCAATCATATCTCAAATGGGGCAAACTCCGATTGATTTAACTCAGACCATGAAAGTTATTGATGACTCGATCGCTCAATATTCAAAAGGTGGCGCTTTAAAAAATGAAAAAGTATTAGCCAATTTGCAGAAGGTAAGAGACGATCTTTCATCAGGAGAGCAGGATTTGCAGTTGATTCGGCAGAATAGAACTTTGTTTAGAGAGATCATCAAGGGTGATGATGCTGCGCTGACAGACTCTGCAAAACGAATTAATGATAACGTGTATAGAGCAATTACAAATGACATGACAAATGGTGTTGCAAAGCAATTAGGCCCAGACGCGGCAAGAAAGATGCGTGAAGCTGACTCCATTTACGCTGAAGAGTTCAACACAATCAAAAAAACAAAGCTCAAGTCAATTCTAGAGAAAGGCGACATTAAGCCAGAAACTGCAACAAAAATGCTGTTCAGTAACGACAGGAGCGAATTTAAAAACCTGTATGACAGCCTAGACATGACTGGTCGGCAAAATGCTAGGGCGGCAATCGTAAATCGCATGTTTGAAAAGTTTGACACGACAGAAAGTCCAGAAAAGTTTTTGTCAGAAGCGAATAGGCTAAAACCTCAAATTGGCGAGTTTTTTAAAGGTGAAGAGCGCAAGCAGCTGGAAGGATTAATTAATTATCTTGATGCGTCAAGGCAGGCAACAAAGGCATCATTGTTGACACCTACGGGGATTCAAAACCTGCAAGTAACAGCACCTGTTGCGGCAGTTGGAGATTTTCAGCTGACTGGTGGTGTCGGTTTGGCTACCATTGGAACGCTTGGCGGGTTAGCAAGAGTTTATGAATCAAAGCCTGTTAGGTCTATACTTGTTCGGATGTCATCAGTGCCTAAAAACTCGCCTGAGTTCAAAAGACTTTCTAATGAACTTTCAGGTATACTCACTGTATACGCGCAAAGTGAGGCGGAGAAAGATGCAATCGGTAATTGATTTTTTCATAGTAACTGGCAATCCTTTTGTTGATTTCGCCATTGCTTATTGCTGGCTGTCCTCGCTGGCTTATATCTTCATTCCTGATTATCGAAGCTGGAGGAAATAATGGCCCGCTACATTGATCCACAACCGCAATATTTAACTGATTTGGCTTTGCCGATGTCTGGCGGGTTTTTGTATTTTTACGAAACAGAAACAAGCACTTTCCAGAATACATACTCAGACCCCGAGCTTGCGACGCCAAATCCAAACCCAATTCCGCTTGATGCCTCAGGAAGACCATCTGTAAATATATTTTTGGATGGTATTTATAAGGTTATTCTCAGGGATTCTGTAGGTAATCTGATTTGGGAGAAAGACCCAGTAACAGACGGCAGCGGCGCAAGCAGAGAGGCTTTCTCGGATTGGAGAACGTCACTGCTTTATAACTTCGGAAATATCGTTATAGACTCAGACGGCAACGCTTACTGGTCGCTGCAAAACGGTAACATCAATCACAATCCAACCACTTCACCAAGCTGGTGGGAGCGTATCGAATTTATCAGATACTGGAACCAGAACGTCACATATTCCGTCGGAGAAATCACGCAAGACACGAACGGAAATTTGTGGAAGTCTATCAAAAACACAAACCTAAACAACACTCCGTCTGTTTCTTCTACTTGGTGGGACCCTGCTTTTGACCTGTCTTGGGGTAATGTAATTACTGCAAGCGGATCAATTAAGAAGAACATAAACTATCAAGTTCTTGCAACATCTGCGGCAGTTGACATTCCAATCCCCACTCTTTCAGCAAACGACTTCGTAGTGGTTCACAACTGCATGCAGTCTACACAGGCGGTTCGTCTGACTAATGCAACTTACACAATCAGAGGTAAGCGCGGAACCGCAACTACTTCTGATAACATCGTTTTGGCTATTGGAGATACAGCCATATTGGTTGCTCGCACTAGCACTGATTTGGAGGCTTTATAATGGCTGATAAGGCGTGGTCGTCTATCTCTGGCGGAAGCCAGGTTGTTAGAAAATCCGTTGTTATTACATCATCACAAAACTGGGTTGCACCACTGGCTTTGGCTGGTTCAAATGTTTGGCTTACTGGCTGCGCTGCTGGTGGTAGTGGTGCGCAAAATTCATATACGTCTGCGAGTTTAGCATTTGGGGGATGCGGCGGTTGTTATGTTGAGCAGTTGCCCGTTCCCGTTACTGCTGGAGCTACTTACGCCGTAGTTATTCCTGCAGGCGGCGCTGGAGTTACATCCGGTAATGGCAGTGCTGGCGGTGATTTAACTTTTGGCTCCCTACTGACAATCAAGGGCGGTAGCGGCGGAAAGAGCGTAGACTCATCAAGCGAGTCATTTGTGATGTCTACAATTGGCTCTATGCGTGGGATTAAGCCATACGTTTTAGATTATAGCGGCGGCAATATTAGGTTTCTTAGTGTTGCTGACTCAGTTAATGGAAACGTTTGTGGAAATCACTCAACGTCAAGCTCTACTGGGGTTGGCACTGGCGGTGCGACAGGGTATTTTGGCAATGGCGCAAACTCTGCGTCATCTGTAGGCAGCGTAAACGCTCCAGCTGCGACGGCAAACTCAGGGGCTGGAGGCGGCTGTGTTTATGGGGCTTCCGTGTCAACATCTGGTGCGGGCGGGTCAGGCAAATTAATCATTGAATGGGATGAATTCTTATGACAGATATAGTTAAACGTTACGCGATTGTAGTTGATGGCGTTGTTTCAAATATCGCTGTTGCAATTGAGCCGCTGGCTAGCAACTGGATCGAAAGCGATACTGCATCAATCGGCGATTTATACATTGATGGTCAATTTGTTAAACCAACTCCACCAGAAGGAGGTGAGTAATGAACGGTGCAACTCCAGCAGTTGACGACAAAGGTTTTGTGCGTAACGGCAAAAAATACTATTGGGGGGCTTTTGGTAGTGACGGCACAGCAGACATTGCTCTAGTTGCAGAGCGCGTTGCTGGTCAAGGCGTTTACACTGGAGCAGGCGCTAGCAATACATGGGAGTTTGTATACCGGCTGGACGCTGCATTGTGGCAATTCCAAAACCCAAACGCCGACATAACAATGCTTGTTCAGCACTTTGTAAATCAGGCAAACGCCGCGTATGTTCAGTATTCCGGAGACACATCAGGAGTGCCAGTGATGCCAACAGAATTAGTTGCTGCGCTGCAGTGGTTCTGCAAATACAAGATCCAGTTTCGTGCTGACACGAATCAGATTGTTCTGGTATAGCCTGTGCAGAAGGTAACTCTGATTTTCGGTCGCAACAGCGCTGCCGTAGGCTTGATGATTAGGATTCTTGGTGTCAGCTTATGGCAGCACGTCGGAATTTACGTCGAGCATCTTGGCGTTGTTTACGAAAGCATTGGCAGCCGATATAAAGGCAGGCGAGCAAGGCGAAAAGGTCTTGTTTGCACTCCGGTTGATGCTTTTAAAAAGAGGTATGGCGCTTGGCGACCAAAAGAGGTCTGGACTGATAACGACAGGTGGCTTGAGGACTGCATAGAATTGCATGAGAAGGGTCTAGACTACGACTACGGCGGGACAATCAGCAAGTTTTACTTGTTCCAGTTGTTGCGCTTAGACTTTGGCAGCAAGCACGATGACAACTGCAGTGAGTTTGTAAACCGCGTATTAAAGCGGTTTATCAGCACACACAGCCCATCTGTGCAAGATTGGTGGGTGCTTTCCTCATGAAATACTCAGATTTCCGCCACAGCTGTACAGAATTCCTTTTAGAATTCGGCATGCACTCCGACCAAGCAGTTGAGCTGTTGGCGATGATTGTCGCCCACGAATCACTCGGCGGCAAATATCGTCGTCAGGTTGGCGGAGGTCCGGCACTTGGCTTGTACCAAATGGAGCCAGCAACGCACGACTCTATATGGGATAACTCAGACACCATCCACGGCAGAGCGCTAAAGCTCGGTATAAAACGCAATTTGTCTCAACTTGAGTTTGATGATAGATATGCGACTTTTGTAGCCAGAATGTACCTAGCAATGGACAAAACCCCACTGCCGAAAACGCCGGAAGAGATGGCGCAATACTGCAAGTCGTACTGGAATCGAATCGGCAAAGCGACTCCGCAGAAATACCTGGATGATTACAACCGGTGGCGCAATGCGTCTGCTTGAAATAGCCGACAACATGCTTGGATTCATCATTAAGCAGCCAATTCACGTTACACTGCGTCAGATGCGAGTGGTGCAGATAGCATTGATTATAAGCTCTCAAATCCTGCTGTATCGCATTGTGGACAACATGAAGGTGCTAGACCCAACTCAGGCTGCAATCGCGTACGGAGTGCTTGCTGCTGCGCTTGTGACGCAACTATGGGCGTCCGTGTCTGGCATGCACAAGGGGAATATTAAAGATGATGAATAGTCTATACCTCAAACTCGGCGCTTTAGCCGCGACATTCGCTGGCGGTTTCTGGCTTAACGGCGTTATGTGGCAGGGTAAGTGGTCAGAGCGCGACAAAGCAGATGCACTCGCAGCAGTTGCAGCGCAAGAAGCCGAGCGAGCTAAAGAGAGACAATGGCAAGAAGATATTCAGAGGGTGCATGAAGATGGCAAGAAACAGCAAGAAGTTATTGCAGCTGATGCTGCTGAGTTGTCTAATGTTGTCGCAAGGCTGCGCAAGCAAATTGCCGACCGTTCAGCCAACAGTAAAGGCGCAAATTCCGCCGCTACCGACATCAGCCGAGCAGCCGCCACTGATAAAGTCATGTACTCCGTCATGCTCGAAGCACTTGTCATTAGAGCTGAACAGTATGCTGGATTCGCAGACGAATCAAGAGCCGCAGGACTGACTTGTCAGGCGGCTTATGAATCAATTAGGCGTAACGCAGGCGTAGAGCGTTAGCGACTCTTTCATCTGATTGCAACTCAGCCAATTGACAAGAAAGCTCATGCTTGCGTTTTTTCCAAGCTAAGTGAGCTTCATTTGGACAATCAAAGTACCCTAAATTTTCTTTCTTTTTGCTAAACGGGTTGCGGCAACATGCTTCATATCTTTTAGATCGCCCATGCCAACTAACGCCAAGTGGGCAATCTCCTCTTGCGGCAGTGTTCTCAGTTGTAAAATTGTTAGTTGCCAAAGAGACAAACACGCACGTATCTGGAGAATATGTTTTATTTCCAGAAATAAGCAAATCTTTATCCAGAGCATTGCCGCGCCAATCTTGCTGCTCCATCCAAAATTTAAACGCCATAAAGCTGCGCCACTCTAAAGATACTGAGCAACCAATGTATGTTGGATACTTTGCTTGGTATTTGGCGTCATAACAGCGAGACAGCATATTAGACCAAGTTACATAAAACTGGCAGTAATTCCTCTTGCCGTCTATTTCTGGCTTTACAGCATAATTCGCATCATTTATTCCAAATCCTTTAACCAATTTATTTTTCATAAATCACCACCAATAAAAAAGCCAATGCGCTCGGTCGGGTGAGAATTAGGTAACAAGTCACCTTCCGACAAAACGCACTGGCTATTTCATAATTGTTTACTTTGGCTTCTCACGGCCAAGTTAATTTTACACATAAACCACATAACTTGCAACGCGGCTTATAATGCGTTAAGGTAATACTGTTTCCTTCCCCAGCTGTACCTTCTCCAGCCGCCTATCAATTTGACTGTACGGCTTTTTTCTTTGCCTGATACCGCAACTTGTTTACGTATGCCGTGGTTGTACCCATTAGCTGAGCCAATCGCCTTGCAGGCATGCTCGGGCTTTGTTGCACAAGCTCAAGCATGCTGTATTCACGCCGCACTCTGCGCGGCTGAATCTTTGCGCTGTTTATTACTTTGCTTATTGTCGTTTGGTGACATCCAAGCACGGCAGCAATGACGCAAATCTTCTCTTTCGCTTCGTACATGCGAATTATTTCTTCGTGGTCGTATTTTTTTTGCCTTGTCATTCAATCACCCTTATAAACTCAATCTGTTTCTTGTTGTAATACGTGCCTTTTGCTGTGACATATATGAAGTTATACGGCTTCACAGCAACTCGCTCACCTGTTGCGATGACTCGAGCTAGGGAGGCTTTAGTCATTTGACATCATCCTCATTTCAAAATTAAGCGCCATGCAAATTTGCTTTGCGGCAGCCTCTGAGCGGGCTTCGCAAAAGAATTTGCCATCTTTTAATACGCACCACGCCTCATAACGCAAAGTTACAAGTTCATACCAAGCTACGCCGCTTTTTGTGCGCTTCTTTTTCTCTGCTGTATATTTCATTCATCATCCTCCAAATCACTAATCTCACAACCATAACAAAACATCGCCAGTGAACAAATGCCAACTGCTAACAGGTAGCATAGGCGGTTGAATAGCTTGAATGGGTTCATTTTGACTCCTGCCTGATGCCGTCGGCGTATCTGTCGGCGTCAGGAAAAGTAATACCTTCTGGATTCTTAATACCCATCCACGATAAACGGGCCGCGATATACCCATCTCGCCCTTTCTGCGCATCACGTTCCGCAAGGTGTTGTTGTGGGGTTGCTGCAACAGCTTGTTTTAGCTCTGGTGACAGTCGAAGCAATGCAACGCCATCAACGGTGCATTTATTAATTGAGTCTTTTAACGCCTCAACAGTCGCCGCCAGTGCGTCGCGCTCTGCTTGCGACTCAAGCATGACGCGCAAATCTTCCAGACATTTCAGGCCAGCGTATGATGGGTATCGCTCCCACTTTCCGGCTAGGTGCAAATAGCAGCCATCAAGGTGAACGACCTTGACGTACACGTTTAGCGATGGAGTTACATCAGTGTAGTGTGTAGCGCCTTCTGGCGCTTTTTCTAAAATCATTCTTAAATTAATCATTATGCGCCCCAGCTGAATGACAACTTGCTAAAGATATGCAGTGTTAACTCAATAACCGCCCAACCAGCAACGGCAGACGATATTACCAAGCAAAAAATAAATGGTTTAAAGTTAATTTTCATGAAACACTACCCTCTTTTCCATCAAAATATGGTTGACGCGCAGCGGGTTGAAGTCAATTACTTCGTCCAGATTTTCGATCTCATCAATGTAAAAGTCTTTTCTAGAGCACTGTCGTATTGCTATTTTTGATTGCTTAACAACTTTGTCGATATATTCCTTTAACGTATTGGTTTTTTCTTCTTCAGCGTCTAACTTCAGCCGCAGCTCTTCAGCAACTGACTGAAGCCACTCAACCTGCGCCGCCAGTGCTTCGCGCTCTGCTTTTAAGGATTTGTTTTCTGCAATCAAATGCAGAGCTGCATCCGCTTCATCGCTTAATTTTTTATTAAGCTCTTTGATTCTCAGCTCAAGACCGTCTACATACTTTGAGTTAACCATCACTTCATCCTCGCCAGTTGTTTATCCGCAAACCGCAATACCTTCGCCAAATCATGATGCCCGTCAACGTCAGCATATACAGCGTTATCGTCAACAGGTTTGTCGAACCGATAGTTGTAGCCGTCATTATCTGCGGCACACTCCACAACATACATCACCTGACTTTTACAAGTGCATCCGCACAGCGCAGCTTTTGCTGCGTTAATGTCTAGTTGGTTAGCCATTTAGTAGCTCCGGATTTTGGTATATGTTGCCGATTACCTCACAATTTTCGAGCGTGAAAAAGTATTCATCGAATGCAAAACCTATGCGATGCTCAACATAGCCATCAGCCATCCCGCGGAATTCTTTTTTGTGTTCCCACTTAACGACGCAATTAAGGCTGTGGTCGTCAGCTCTGGCTATGATGTCGCTTTCGTAGATTTCAACGCCATTTTTGTCGCAAAGGCCGGTGAATTGCATTAGTGTTACCGGCTGACCCTGCTGAGCGCATCTGCAACAATCTAAATCGTGCGTAGTGCCGTATTCGTCACCGACAAAAAACATACTCTGGGCCTTGCCATCATCAAACCATGCTCGAAACTTAATCACTCGATTCATCACATCATCTCCAACGCTTTAAAAGTTAAATCCAGAATCACATACCAAGCAACAAAGCAAAACAAACCGATTCCGATATACTTCGACGCAGTAGCTAAACGCTCAGCCAGTCGCAAATCATCGTCGCAGCGGCGGTATTGGTTAACGTAGTCAGTTGATTGCAACCCAGTCGCATTGCGAGCAGATTTGATTTGATTGACAACGTGTCGCGCAACACATTCATTTTTGACGCTGAATCTACCATTTGCCGCATGCACTTTAATCAACGGTTTATCCTGTTTCATAAGCTCACCTGCCTTGGTTCTTTGGTTTGTATAGTGTATGTAGTTCATATAGCACCTCGTTGGTGCCGTACTGCGCGGCTCGGCGTTATCTGTATTCAGAAAGCTCATGCTTAAGTGATTCTATTTCTGATTTAGCGTCTGACAATTCTTGTCTTAGGTCAGAAGATATCTCTTGCTCTTCGAGCCACAATCCGATGTATTGATTAAGCGCTTCACGCAAAGCTGATGTTTGATTTTTGATTGCATCTGCTGCCGCCTCTAGCGCAGCGTCAACGTGAGGGCAAGTCTCAGGTACTTCATGGTATGAGGCTCTTTCGATTTCCTTGTCTTTGTAGCTCATTTCTCTTCCCCATAAACCAGCTTCTCAAGCTGCATTTTGATTAATTGCATTTCTGCGGTGTTTGATATTTTAGCGCCTAACTTTTTATCAAGCGTTGATTTGCCAAAAGTGAAGAAAAGCAGGTTAATTCCAAACGCTGACATTTCAAAGCAAACCCATTTTCTTGATATGTCGCAAATCCAATTCTGCGCATTGTACGTATAAACCAGCTGCGCAATCTCGCCGACAAGCTGCCACTCTAGCGGCGTTACGTCTGCTTCTGCTTGGATGGTTTTGCGGTTGGTTTTATCAAGCGACCAGCGATTAACCGCTTGGGTGCTGATGCTGTAAAATTCTGCTAACTGCTTACTGTTCATTTTTATCTCCTTTGCTTCGGTAAAGAAACTGTAGTTTCGTGAAACGTAAGTTGCAAGCATTATTTTGATGGTCCGATGAGTAGCGCCGCGAGGGCGCTGGTTGTTGTTATGCTTCTACCCAATGAAAGTTAGGGTATTTTCCTTCTAAGTGATAACCTTTGCCTGTGCCTTGCGGGATCCTCGGTATTGCGTCAACACACGTATCACACAGCATCCTGTAGCCGCCAAGGTTATTTAAGCTGTGAACTTTATCGCAACCTTCACACAAAAATTCATCATCGTTTAATAACATGGTATATCCAAAGCGCCATTCCTGGCGCGGTTATGTTGGTTGTCAAAAAGGCAAATCATCATCGAAATCAATCGGCGGCTCCGTTGGCCCGAGATTCTGCTGCGGAATATTACCTGTTGCGCCAGTTGGTTGATTACCATATTGAGGCTGATAGCCCTGCGGCGGAGCTTGCCTGGCTGGTTGTGCTGGCTGTTGGTGTTGTGCCTGTTGTTGCGGAGCGGATTGCTGACTGCCACCAATCAAAGTAACTTTCTGTGCATTCAGCTTCATCTTTGCGCCGGCACTGCCATCTTTAGCGGTGTACTGCTCGAGCTCAACTTCGCCAGCTACCGCAACCGCTGAGCCTTTCTTGATGTATTGAGCTAACGCTTCAGCCTGCTTGCCCCATAACGTGCAATCAAACCAAGTGGACAGATATTTGCCATCCGCTCCTTTCTTGCTTGATTTAACAGCTACCGGAAAGCCAAGGACTGATTGCGAGCCGTTTTGTGTATTCACCTGGCGAAGTTCAGCATCGCGTCCGACATTGCCAGCTATGTTAAGTAAGTTCATTAATTGCCTCTCTGTTGTTTTAAATAATTCCAATGCTGTTTATGCTCAACTCCGAGCTTTTTCAGCGCCTTGTCTAAATCGCAAATAAACGCCGGTATTGCATCAAGCAGAGTTGCCTGCATTGATTCGTCCGGCAAAGTTTCCGAGTAATGCAGATTCTTTGACAGAATAGCTCTCGGGTCGTAAGTAGCGAATATATGCCGCTCAGCACCACTGCCGATTAACTGCATTTGACACTGCCAGCGCCATGCTTTTTTAACGTTACCAAACGCCATGTGCGCAACGTGGAATGTCGGGTCGTATGGTGACTTCAGCTCAACAACTGTATTGCCAAAAACGCCGTCTGGACTCACTGCAACGCGCATTTCATCATCCATGTAAATCAGCGGGATTTCCTGGATATCGACAAAATCCAGCGCGACAGACAAAGCGTCACGCGCAGCGCCTTCGTATAACTTACCGTGCTCAGTTTGTTTGAATCCTGATTCTTCATCAGCAGCGCAGTTAATGATTGAGCTGATAATCTCAGCCATGTAAGTTTGCCGACCTTCAGTTTCCTTGCCGGCTACAATCTTGTCAGCCTTTGAAGCTGTGAGGCAGCCAAGCCTCATGATTCGCCATTCAAGCGAACCTTGCTCAACAACTGACGGATCAAACCCAAACACAGGCTCAAGTGATTTTAGTTGCGCTATTGCGCGGTTATATAAGTTCATTTGCGCAAGTCCATTAATCTAGTTGCAAAAAGTGCTATTTCGCCAATTCTGTCAATATCTACAGATGATGCGAATTGAATTGCGACATCTTTCATCCCGAGTGCTAGTAGCTTTTCTAACTCATGGAGTATTACGCTTAATGCTGATTTGCTATCTCCAGCATCAGCGTACTCATACGCCTTTTCCAGAATTGTCATTTCTTCGCCTTAAGCGCTTTAATCGCTGCTTGAGCTTGCTGCTCGGTTAAGTCACAGATTGCATTAACTTTGAGCCAAGCCAGCATCTTTGGCTTTTTGTCATCATCTAATGCGTTGTAGTGGTCAGTTAGCCATGCTTCTGATTCAAGGCTTATTGGCGTAACGTCGCGCACTGGCTCGTCTTTGGTGATGCCTTCTCCGCCGTCAGTGTTGAGATACTGAGTTGCTTCGTGCAGGCGATCAACACTAGGCCAGTATTTAGATGCGCGCTTAACCACCGTTTTGCGACACATCTCTTCATAGTCAGTTACCCATGGGCCTGATGCCGGTTTGTTTTGTTTCCCGCCACTGAAAGCCTCTGACCGCGCTCGAACTTCATGCAGCTGCTTAACGTCCATTTCTTCAGTTAGGTATGCGCCGGTCGATGTACGCGCAACGCAGTAAGCGCCGACCAATTCACCGCGATTACCAAACGCGTTGTATTTGTGCAGCGGCGCAGTGTCAATCCCTTGGCTTTCGTATGTGTCGTTTGCGTAAACCAGCTTTGCCTGCCCAAATTCAATAGAGCCAGTAGACATTGCCAAATGAAGCAATCCCATATAGCTAATATCAAGGCAGATTGCCATGCCTGATTGAGTTTTGCGCGGCACTAGATAGGCGTGCTTGCTTGCAGGGTTAAGGCTAATGCCGATTGATGCCGCATTGCGCAGCGCGTTTTGCACTGACACTGGGTTTTGCTGAGCGATACTTAGCGCAAATTGATTGGCTGACAGTAATTGCATTGCATAGTTAGCCTCAGCAGCCCAATTTACAGCATTGTGCGCAGTGATTAACTGCAAGCATTCAGGCTCAACGCCTCTTACCATGTCTGGTATTGTCATTATTTGGTTCATTTTGATGCATCCAGATTCAAGTACGACTCAACAACGCAATGATGCTCAAGCATGTTTATAGACATTCCTTTAAAATTGCTAAGCGCTTTTGCAGCTTCAATTCTTGATTTAATAGCTTCCATCTTTTCTGAAGGAAAATCAGAATCCCATTTCCACCATTCAGCAAACAGTTCAATATTGCGAATATCTACTGCTGTTTTATTCCACCAACCTTCATCTGTCTGGTGTGAAAACCCAAGCGAGTTAAGCCAGTCAGCATACTCTCCGCCACCGTCGAATTTTTCGTTTCCGCAAATGTGGTTGATGTAAGAGTTAATTTCCATGTGTAAGTCTAAGCACTTGTTAAATCCCCATCTGCCACTTTCTAATTGATGGTCCATCACGTTTTCAGGTGTTAAAAAAGGCTTTTTCATTTCCACCCCCTTGTTAGTTGGTATTGACTATATTACCATTGTCGGGTAATCTGTCAACTGTCCGGAATAAATAAATGAGGTATGCTTGAAATGCTAACGCTAGAGAAGATACGAGAAATGCTTAAACCGATGAACCTGAAAGCGGTGTCAGAAGCTGCTGGAGTTCCATACAACACGGTTTACAGGCTGGCAAATACAGATGTGGACCCAGCCTACAGCACAGTCAAGGCTTTATCTGACTACCTGCAAAACTGGAAATAAAAAAGCCCCGCTGGCGGCGAGGCAATTTAAACAAATACTACAGAGGCAAGTATACATGAATTCAGGCGACAAATTCAGAAAAGTTTACCCATTTAAGTCTGTGATATACAGCGAGAATTGCTTCTATGGCTTGAGCGTTGAAAATATGTGGGTTGGTGGATGTTACAGCGATACTCAGGACGGCGCTGAAATAATGGACGGATGCTTTGAGCAGGTTACGGATTACAGCTGCGACGCAGAAGGATTTATAGAGTACGAAGTTCTTGCTGTTGTTGATATGCCTAGGAAATATCAAAGTAGGGTCATTTATAGAGTCACCATGATAACTCCTGATGGTAGTGAAAGAAAATCTGCAAAGGCTCACGTAGTAACTCGAAGCAAGTTTGAAAAATGGATTAGTGCAAATCACAGCTCATATCCGCATCATTACGAGGTGCGCTGATGCATTACTACGAATTCAACATTGGTGACTATATGCGCGACACTGCGCACCTGGATGAAATGGAGGACTTAGCATATAGGCGAATGCTTGATCTCTATTATCTGAAGGAGTCGCCGCTTCCAAAGTCTGTCGCAGAGATAGCAAAACTGATTCGTATGCGAACGCATAGCGAAAGCATTGCGAACGTATTGCGAGAGTATTTTACTCTTACTGATGATGGCTACGTTAACGCCAAAGCAAACAGCACTTTACTCAAGATTTATGACAAGTCAGAGAAGGCAAAAAAGAGTGCAGAAAAAAGATGGGAAAATCAGAGACTTAAAAATGCGAACGCATTGCCAACGGATAGCGAACGCAATGCGAACGGTATGCTACCTAATAACCTAATACCTAATAACCTAGAACCTAATAATATTGGCCATTCTGACGAATCGCCTAAGCAAGATTTTCTTGCATGGCTGTTTGAAAAGTTCTGGAAAAACTACAACTGCGAAAAAACATCAAAGGTTAAAAAGCAGGATGCAAAAAAAGCATTCATGCGCCTGATGCGCGGAAAGTCAGACAAAAAAGCCGAGATGCTTACCTATGCCATGCTGACGCACTATCAAGATAATCTGGTCGGCGTTGTTTTTGGGGCTAACCGCATGCACCCTACAACATACATAAACAAGCGGCAGTGGGAAGATGAGCCAGAGTTTATGGAAAAATTCGAACAACAATGGGAGAAAGACAATGAACAACCTGTATGACGAGCTGGCAGAGCAGACGATAATCGGCGGCCTGATGTTTAACGACAAAACAGATATTGCTGCCGACGCCTTGGCGATACTGAAGCCGTCTGACTTTGCAAATCAGAATCACAAGTACATCTGGGAAACCATTCTGAAGATTGCCGGCTCAGGTCAGGACGTTAACGCGGTGACCATTCCGTCAGCCTTAAGCGATGCTGGTTCTGATTTAAGCTCTTATGCTATGCACCTTGGTATTAACGCAGTAAGCCAAGCCAGCATCGTTAACACAGCGTACAGGCTGAAGAAGGTTGCACGGCTCCGCGCTGCAATGGAAGCGATTAACCAGGCTGCTGATGAAATTAACAAGCATGGAGACCCAGAGCAAAGACTCCGCAGCGCGATGGAGAAGATCGCAAACATTGGCGACGATGAAGGCGACCAAGAAATCAAGCATCCGGTTGATGTGATGAATTCAGTTTTCGGCATGATGGAAAAGGCACTGAAAAGCCAAGACGGGTTAATTGGCATTTCATCTGGCTTTGAAAATATCGACCGCTTTACAAGCGGGTTTCAGCCTCAAGATTTAATCGTAGTTGCTGCGCCGCCAAGTTGCGGCAAAACAACACTAACCCTTAACTTTGCAGAATATTCAGCATTCCTTTCGCCTGAGCCAAAACGAGTCTTGTTCTTCAGTCTGGAAATGAGCGCTGAACAGCTGATGCAGAAGATGATCGCAAGCCTTGGCAATGTCTATCTGAACAAAGTACGAAACGGCTCTGCGCTTGTTGATTGCGTTGCTTACCTTGGAAAGGCTCAGGAGATAATCCAAAGCCGTCAGAAGTATTTCCGCATTGATGATAAGGGTGGGCAGAGTGTTGCCGAGATGCAAGCAAGAGCCAAACGAACCGCAATGCGACTTGGTGGCTTGGATTTAATCGTAGTGGACTACCTTCACAAAATTGAAGCTGAAGGTGAGTCAGACGTTGCGCAAATCAGAAACAAGATTCGCGGCATGAAAAACATGGCCAAGAAAATGAATTGTCCGGTCATCGTTTTGAGCCAGCTTAACCGTGGATTAGTTGGCAGGCCGGAGATGAAAAACCTTTTAGGCTCATCCGCGATTGAGCAAGAAGGGGACTTGATTATTTTCCTGTATGACGAAGATTACGAAGGCAACCGAGGCGACCACTCACTGACAGAGGCAATCATTGCCAAAAACCGAATGGGTGAGACAGGTACAACCTACTTGCAACCTGAGCTTGGTTTCAGCCGGTTTAAAGACACAAACCGCTTGCCAGCACCAAAGCCAGAGCCAGAGAAAAAGAAACTGAAGGAGCGCTTCTGATGTTTACGCCAATAACCGAAAACAAAATACCAGAGCCGCCAATGCAGATGGTGCTGATTATATGCGATGACTACAGCCGGCATAAAATCTTGGCTCGATTTGCGCCAAACATTAAGCGCAGGATTATGAGTTACAAACCAGTAAGGAGAGGATGATGAAAAATAGATTTTACATGATTTGCACTAGAGATACTGTCGGAACTAATGCTGCATTTCATTGCCGCGATGGGATAGGTTACAGTTCTGATATTGGTCGCGCTGAAGTTTACGACTTGCAACAAGCTCAGAAAACGTGGGAGTTTGCCAGAGAAATTGATTTGCCTGTTAGCGCAGATCACGTTGATGCCTTGTCTGTTTATCATGTTGATTGCCAGCTGATACCACGCACTGATGATGTTGGTGACGGCAAAGCGCCATACGTAGCTTTTGTGAAAAATCGGTGGGATGGGAATGATGTTTACTGGATTACAAAAACAACCTCAAAAACTGATTTTAGTCAGGCATTAAAATTTGACCAAGTGGATGAAAGCTTAACCGGCGTTATCTGGATTCCTTTCTCTTTGGCTGATGCCGCCAAGAGAAAAACATTTGCTATTGACCTTCTTGATAAGCGAATCATGATTCAGGGAGCTGGGTTAAAAACACCCAAAAAAATCGCGCGAATTAACAGACGCCGAAGATCTGGAAAAGTCAGGTGGAATTGCCCATGCTGTGGCAGGATTAATTGGCAATACAATCCTTGCGACTTTGCTGGATGTTCAAATTACGATTGTAAGGAATGGCCAAAATCTCCAGAGCAAATATATGCCTGAAATCTACCTAATCAAACAAGGCAAAGCCCTACTACCAGCGGCAGATTCAGACGCTGAAGCGATATCCAAGCTAAAGAATGGCGGAGTTTATAAGGCTGATGTGGTTGCGCCACGCAATCTCAAAATGCACAGAAAGACATTTGCGCTCCTGAATTTGACATATTCGTTTTGGGAGCCTGACACGCTAATCAGCCAAGTCGAGGTTGAGACAGTGGAAAAGCTGCGGCAGTACATGGCATTTCACGGCGTAAGCGGTGAGGCTATTGATTCGCTGTGCGTCGGCTTTATCAAGCATCTCGAAGCTGACCGACAGAATTATCCTGGTGACAAGTGCTTTAACTCATTCCGTGAATGGATAACTGTTAAGTCGGGTTTTTACAACATAGTGAAAACCCCATCAGGATTGCGTAAGGTGGCTAAGTCGATAAGTTTCGCGCAGTGTGACCAAGTTGATTTTGATAATTTCTACAAGGCGCTTATGAATTCATGCTGGGCGCTTTGCCTAAGTCGAGTTTATGAAGATAAAGAACGGCTGGCGGAAGAGTTGCTTAGATTTGAATGAGTGGTATAATTAGATTATCAGCGCGGCGTGGAACCCAAACTGATTGCGAGCCAAAAGCTTTAAGACAAGTCAGAGCGATTTAAAAAGCTCTAGTGGTGCCGTATCTGACAGGCCGTTCCAACACTAGGGCTTTTTACTTTTTGGTGGCTAAGATGATTTACGGAATCGGGATAAATGACGCCGACTACAGCGTCACAGCTTACGAAGAAACCAAGCAGGTTTGGGTATGCCCATTTTATGCCTGCTGGAAGTCAATGATGTATAGATGCTATCACAAGTCAGGCTCATATTACGGCAAAGTCAAAGTCTGCAAAGAGTGGCATAGATTTAGCGTTTTTAAATCTTGGATGCAATCAAAAGACTGGATCGGCAGGCAGCTTGACAAGGATATTTTTGGTAGCGGGCTTGAATACAACCCAGAATCTTGCGCATTTGTAAGTCAACAGCTGAATACTTTCATAGCAAAAATGAAGGTTGGCGACAAGCTTAAAAGCGGCGCGTATTTTGTAAAAGCAAGATCCAAAAACAAATGGATGTCCACATCAGCATGCTTTGGCAAAAGGGTAACTGTGGGCTATTGCGCAACACAAGGTGAGGCTGTGGTAATGTTTTGGAAGTATAGATTATCACTTTGCGATAAGTTTAAATCAGATCATCCTGAAGCTGTTAAAAGAGTAAAGAAAATAATAATTGCCGAGATTTTAAAATGTGCAGATTTTTACGGAATTGGCGCAGCGTGATCGCGCACAAGATTTTCAACAACCAGGATGAGCTGGCAAAACAGCTATTGGAGTTTGAGTGATGAATATAATTTTTTTAGATATTGACGGAGTGATTCAGTCTCCTCGCTATTGCGTGGCAATCAATGAAACCGGATGGCTTTCAGCATTTGAGCCTGCAGCAATGCATATGGTCAGAAATTTAATTAGAGATGCAAAAGCAAAAATTGTCATTAGTTCAAGCTGGCGGATTGGACAGAAAGAATCTAGAGAGCTTAAACAGATTTTTAGATGCTGCGGGTTTAAGGAAATATCAAACGCATTCCATTCGGATTGGCGCACAAAAGAACTGCCAAGACCAAGTTGTCGCGGCGATGAGATTGCGGAGTGGATATCAAGAAATCCAGAAACAGAAAATTACCTGATACTTGATGACGATGCAGATATGCTGGAATCGCAGAAAGAAAACTTTGTTCAAACCTGCAGCCAAAATGGAATACTACTCAGTCATTACGACAAAGCAAGAAATATTCTTGGGTTGAAAAATGACTAAATGCCCAATATGCCGCCAGCCGGCAACACAAAAGTTTGGCCTGAAATTGTTCTGCGGATTTGAACATGCCGCAGAATGGGCTAAAGCTCAGGCTGAAAAGTCGAAAGCTAAAAAGAAAAAAGAGTTTAACGCAGAGACTAGGCGGCGAAAGATTGCGCTGAAGAGTCGAAGCGATTGGCTGAAAGATTTGCAGGTTGTGTTCAATCGGTTTATTCGACTGCGCGATTCTGGCAAACCGTGCGTTAGCTGTGGGCGTACTGATGGCAACGACCACCAAAGACACGCCAGTCATTACAAAAGCCGTGGGGCGCATCCTGAGCTGGCATTTAACGAGCTTAACTGTCATGCCAGCTGCGCCACCTGTAACAACTTCTTGTCAGGAAACTTAGTGCCTTACCGTATTGAGCTAATAAACAGAATCGGGCTTGCAAAAGTTGAATGGCTAGAGTCAAAGCACGAACCTTTAAAGCTAACAATCCCAGAGATTCAGGCTTTGATTGCTGAGTACAAAGCCAAGATAAAGCAACTGGGTTGACCACTTTGACATAGCAAACCAGCCTGTTATGCTGTGTTTAGTTTAATAACGGAGGGAAGGAAGATGATAAAGAATGGTGATTTACCGGCAATGCCGCAAACCAATAGCGATAACCTGTGTATGCAGACAGGCGCGCCGAAACCAATGCACTCAGGCCTAACCAAGCGCGAAATGTTTGCAATGGCTGCTATGCAGGGGTTAATTGCATCTGATGTCTGCGGCAACTTGCATGAGCCGCGCTGCGCTGAATTGGCAGTTAAAGCTGCCGACGCATTACTCGCAGAACTGGAGCGCACAAATGGACTATAAACTACACGACCATCAAGCCGATGCAGAAGCCAAACACGCCGCCGCACTTGATGCAGCCAGGGAGGCTGTTGTGGTGACTGGTTATGAGTTTGGCATCTGCCTGTCATTTGTCACACAAGCACAAGCTGACCAGTTTTTTCAAATGGTCGTTGATTCAAATGACCAAGAGCTGCGGCACATGGTTAGGTTGATTTGTGCTGACATTGTAGAAAATAAGGCTCGGCAGATGATGGAGGTGAGGAAATGACTAAATGGATATGCGTACACGACATGACACCACCAGATTTAGAGACTGTTTTGGCGTCAGATGGCGAGTGTGTCATTGTTGCAACATATTGCCAAGCAAGAGGTGAATTTGCGCAAGACACCTGTCAGGCTGATTACTACAACGCTGAGCCGCTAGAGCCGCTAGCATGGCAACCTGATTATTGGGCTAAGTTGCCAGCGGCGCCAGAGGTTGAACAATGAAGCCCACAACAACCGCCAACGCCATCCAGGCAGCTATAGAATCCGGACACACTAACCGAGCAGATATTGCGAAGTTGCTAGGTGTGGGTGTTCATGTGGTGTATTACCATCTCGGCCCGGTTTGCGACGCAGAGCAGTGGGAAGCCGACAAAAAGCGCCACGCAGAGTTTTTTGGCGGGCTTAGTCCACAGCAAGAGTACGACAAACATATTGAGATTAGGAGAAAGAGTGATGACTTTTAAAGTTGGTGGCAGGGTGAAGTTTAAAGAAAAAGACTTTTTGTCGAATGGTTCGATTAAGAAAGTTTGCAATGGAGTCTTTTGGTCGAAGGCGTACATCGTAAAGCTAGACAGAAAGGCGCCAAACGAATACGCATGGAATACTGACGAAGTGCTGGCTTGGCCGAATGACTTGGAGAAAGAGTGATGATTATTAATCCAGAGGCGGTTTACAGGGTTGTGAGATTAAAATGAGCAACAATAAAGAGGTCTTGTATATGCCGCAAAACGCACCAGAAAGCGCACAGGGCGATTTAAACGCAAAGCCTGCATCAGCGGCAGAATTTTTATCAGAAGGGCTTAAAATCCTTTCTGAGCGCGGCAATCAGTACGGCAGCAATCAGCGCGAGTGTAGTTTTCCGCAGGCAGCAGAGGCATTCAATGCGCTGACCGGTCACGACCTGAAAGGTTCTGATATATGCCTGGTTATCGCGTTAGTAAAACAAGTGCGCCAATACGCGCAGCCGAGGTTTCACGAAGATAGTGCAGTTGATGCGGTTAATTACCTGGCGCTGCAGGCTGAGCTACTGAAGAAGGAGCGCCAATAATGTCATTACACCGCAACATCCGAAAGAAAGCCGCCCAAAAACAACTGCGCATGTCAGAGCTTGGGCCGAATAGTCGAGAGGTGGCGCAAAGAATGATCGCCAGCGGTGAGTTGTTGGCGTTGGGTGGTGGTTTGTTTATGCTGAATGAGGTGGCGCATGTCGAAAAGAAAACCACATAACCGCATCAAACGCCTAATCACCCAGTCAAAACTGGCTGTGCGCGACTTGGCTTTGGTGATGACATTTGCCGACAAGTTAGTTGATTTGGTAAAGCAAAAATCAGGCAAGCCGGTTCAGATTGGGCCGGCAGTCGCCCAAGCTCTTAACCGTACTGCGTTTGACTGGTTTGTAGTGCTGGCTGTATTCTGTGTTGAATCAAACGGCAAAAAGAAGCTGGTCATGCAGCCGCTAAAGCTCAAAGCAGCATACCGGCACGACCAGTTAAGCGAATATCTACGCGCAGAGCATCAGCGCATGACTGATGAGTGCAAAGCGGTTATGACTGTTGTTAATTGTGGATGGGCAGCAATACCAGTCCCATACGGCACTGAGGAAGAAATGGAGCAGGATTTGTTGCGCCTGCTTGATGTGGATAAGCATTGGAACTATCGACAGTCTCAGGAGGTGGCGGCGTGAGCAATAAATCACTTTACATTCTTACTGGAATATTTTTATTTTGGACTGCATTTTGTGTTCGATTTGGCATTGAGCAAGGCAGGCAGCAATCAGTTGACAACAAAGTTAAGTGCGTTGCAGTGTACGAAAATGAGACTTCAGCATGATGTCAACACGAATCCTAAGCAAGCTCAAAAAGACCGGCGAAGTATTTGAGGCTATCAGTTACGGTTTTGGTGCGTACAACGTCAAAGGCCAGATGTTTAGCAAAAAGAGTTATCGTGTTTTGAAGGTGCTTTAGCTGGTCGGAGTAGTGTTTTTAGGTTGGTTGGTGTAGTATTTGTTTATCACTTCTGTGCGAGTTAGCTGTGGTCAGCGAGGGCGGTATATCTGCCTTTTACGGTTCAATTCCGAGGACTTGTATTCAATTGCGCTGAGGCAAGGCAGAAGTGAAGCCCATAGTGACGGGCAATTTAGTTTATTGGTTTGGTATTTGGCATTCGGCGAGAAGTACAATCGCTGCGGTCGAAGCGGCCAGACACCAAAACCAATGAGCTGAATGGGCGCGTCAAGCGTTAAGTTATCCCGAAGCATTTCCGGATAAGCGCAATCGCAGAGGTTGCCAGTTCATTGCAATTACGCGCCTATGGTGAAAAGGAATCATGCTGTCCTTCCAAGTCAGAGTTGAACCGGTTCGAGTCCGGCTAGGCGCTCCAATTCAACAGCCTGCTGACGCAGGCTTTTTTATTTCCACCTGCTGCGCTATACTTGCCAAATAGACAACACAGAGGCTAAAGACATGGCGACAAAGAAAAAGCAAGCAGAAGAAACCTCACCAGTTAACAGCGAGCTGCAACAAATCCTCGAACACTTCGGCGAAAACTCTGCTGAGTATGCAGAGGCGAAAGCTAAAGCGGAGAAAGAGTGATGGCAGGCGGTAGACCTACGACATACGACCCGAAGTATTGCCAAGCGGTTATCGAACATATGTCAGAAGGCGCAAGCCTAACTTCCTTCGCCGCATCAATCATGTGTTCCCGCGCAACAATCAACGTTTGGATGGATGCTCACCCTGAGTTTTTAGAATCCGTAAAAGTCGGAAAGGCTTTATGCGCCACATGGTGGGAGAAAGTCAGCCGAGCAAATGCTGTTGAAGGCGGCGGGAATGCTACGCTTTGCATCTTCGGATTGAAGAACATGGCACCTGATGAGTGGCGTGAAAAGCAAGAGATTGAGCATTCTGGCAAGATTGACTCTAACGTTAGTGACGACGAACTAGACCGCAGAATCAATGACCTCATCGCTATCCAAGCAGCAAAAAATTGAACTCCTGATGCTTCTTGAGGAAAAGAAGCGCAGGGAGGAGATTAATCAACTCAAAAGCCAGTATGCCAGTCTATACGATTGGCAGAAGAAGTTTGTCTCCGCAACTGCAGATAATCGCAGTTGTATGTTAATGGCAGCAAACCGCGTGGGCAAGACGAGAACCGGCCTGACGATTGACGCATTTCATTTAACTGGAGATTATCCAGATGATTGGGATGGGCATAGATTTAATCACGCACCAAGGATTTGGCTTCTTGGCTACTCAATGGAAAAGACTAGGGATTTGCTTCAACTGCCTATGTTCGGGCGATTGGAGGGTGGCGCGTTTGTTGGCGGGTTGATTCACAAGGACAGAATTTGCGGTTATTTCTCTGCTCAAGGCACGTCCGGCGCCATGAGGGAGATTCGCGTAAAGCATCGATCAGGCGGTGAATCAATAGTTCAGTTCTGGTCCTACTCACAATCAAGTCACGCTTTGATGGGAGACTCTGTTGATTGGTATCACATCGACGAAGAGCCAAAAGACCGCACCATTTACCCGCAAGTGCTAACACGCACAGCAACAGGCGACCAAGGTCGAGGGGGCAGAGGTATCCTGACGTTTACGCCAGAGAACGGGCGCACTGAGCTTGTTGTTCAATTCATGGATAATCCTGCTGTCGGCCAGTACATGCAGCGTGCAACATGGGATGATGCAAAGCACTTAACTGAAGAAACCAAAGAGCAGTTGCTGGCCAGCTTCCCTGAGTGGCAGCGCGATATGCGGACAAAGGGTTTGCCACTGCTTGGTGCTGGCCTGATATTTGACCTGAAAATTCCTGTGTGTAAAAGGTTTGAAAGGCCAAAGCATTTCCTGGTTATCAACGGCATGGATTTCGGCTGGGACCATCCGCAAGCACACTGCCAGCTATGGATAGACAACGACACAGATACAATCTATGTCGCGCATACGTATCGAGCGCAGAAGCAGCAACCTTATGAGGTGTGGCATCGTGTTAAATCGTGGGCGGCAGAATATCCTACAGCATGGCCGCATGATGGCTTGCAAACAGAAAAAGGCTCGGGTAAGACGCAGAAGGCTTATTATGAAGAGGCTGGATGGAATATGCTGAGCAATAACGCCACATGGCCGGATGGTTCAAACTCTGTTGAGCAGGGCTTGATGGAGATGTACGACCGCTTCAAAACAGCAAAGCTGATTGTTATGGAAGGTAACGGTGAATTACTAGATGAGATTATGCAGTATCACCGCGACGAAAACGGCAAGATTGTAAAGGTGGCTGATGACTTAATCAGTGCTGTGCGTTATGCGTACATGCACAGAAGATACGCCGAATCAGAGTGGTCATTAAGTAATCAGTATCACTATGACGAAGACTTTGACCGCAGAGATTCTGGCAGTCTTGGTTACTAGCCCTTGATGCGCTATACTGCTCCAATACGTCTCAGGGGCTTGACAGATGCAAAAATTACTATCCTATATCGACAATCCGAACATTGCTGAAGATATCAGCGAAGACCGACTAAAGAAAATCGGCGAGAAAGTCTGCGAGGACTACGGTAAAGACCGTGATTCAATGGCTGATTGGTCGAAAGCTGTTGACCGTGGCATGCGTATCGCTAAGCCGGCAGATGGACCTAAGTCATTTCCGTGGGATGGTGCATCGAATTACAAGTCAAGTCTAATCTATGAGGCTGTCATTAGCTTTGGCGACCGCGTAGCAAGTGAAATCCTGTCTGAAAAGTCTCTGGTGAAAGGCTGCCTAACTGGTGCTGAGTCGCCAGAGAAAACCATGCGCATGACGCGGGTCTCTAAGTTCATGAACTGGCAGTTCAACTATGAGATGAAAGAGTGGCGCGATGAACAAGAGCAGGCTTTGTACGCATTGGCTGCTTGTGGTGTTTTCTTCAAAAAGACCTTCTTTGACCCAACCGAAGGCAAGAACATCAGCTGTCCGATTTTCTATCCTAACTTCGCAGTCAATCAAAACGAAAAGTCGATGTCTGCAATGACACGCTTCACCGAGTGCAAAAACTACACTGACAACGAGATTAAAGAGCGCATCAGTGCGGGCGTCTGGCTTGACCAGGATTACAAGCAAGACGACGAAGACCAAGACAACGAAGATGGCGACGAGTCTGGCAAACAAGAAATCACTGACGACTTTATCGAGCAGTGCACGTCAATCGACCTAGACGATGATGGGTATGCGGAGCCTTACATTGTCACTGTGCACAAGCAAACAGGCAAGGTGGCGCGAATCGTTGCGCGGTTTGATCGCTCAAGCATTCTGGTTAAAGTGCAAGACGGCGTGGTTGCTCCACTCAATCAGGTTGAGGTTCAGCTAAAACAGAAGGTAGCACAGGAAATGCTGCCATTAGTTGTCGCAATGCCACCTGAAGACGCTGCGAAAATGACAGAGGAAAAACTTCTGTCTAACGTAGACAAAGCCGTCTACAGCCAGATGAAGATTGTCAAAATCAAGCCAACCGGTTTAATTACCAAGTACGGGTTCATCGTTGCACCTGACGGCACTTTCCTCAATTGGGGTTACTGCCACCTGTTGGCGTCTCAGTCTGAGTTGATTAACACTACAACAAACCAGCTGATTGACGCTGGTACACTTGCAAACCTGCCGTCAGGGTTCAAGTCTAAAGAGTTCCGCCAGAATAAATCTCCGATGAGAGTGAAGCCGGGAGAATTCACTCAAACAGACGTGGATAAAACCACACTAAGGGAAGGCATTGTATACAACCAATTCCGAGAACCATCAGCAGGCTTGATGCAGCTTAACGAGATGACCAAGGCAGAAGCGCGCAACATGACTGCGATTGTCAACCTCGAAGGCACAATTGCACCTAACGCACCAGCAGCAACCACGCTTGGCATCCTGCAAGAAAAGATGATGCCGACAACTACATTGATTGGTCGAGTCTTGCGCTCAATGTCTGAAGAATTCAGCAAGATGTTTGACCTGAACGCCAAGTACATAGACCCTCAGTTGTATCAGCAGGTGTTAGACGACCCACAAGCCAACTATCAGCAAGACTTCACGCGCCAAGGCTACGACATTGAGCCTACAGCAGACGCAAGCAAGTCGAGCCAGATGCAGCAGATGCAGGCAGCCACCGTGTTGCTTGAGCTGTTACCAATTTTCGATGCTCCATCGCCTGCCAAGATTGCCATTGCTGAGCGCGTTTTGAATACCATTGGCGAAACTGAGTTGCTGCCAAAGCTCATG
>ERZ869925.173-NODE-173-length-43010-cov-7.768502_pt1 | contig 43010 bp, 72 predicted proteins | sample MGYA00579311_ERZ869925 | MGnify/ENA primary metagenome ERZ869925 (study PRJEB32216, sample SAMN09231817) | wastewater metagenome | place: USA: Maryland | collected 2016-07-30 | study: EMG produced TPA metagenomics assembly of the PRJNA472060 data set (Reclaimed...
AAAAAAAACAGAAAAAACAAAGCGAAGATATGCAGTGTTTGCCCATTTAAATATTTAGTGATTAGTTATGAAAGGACGCTGTTATGAGAATAGGAATTCCGAAAGATTGTATCGACTGCGTGTTTAATTATGATTCTATATTCTGTAAATTAGGAAGATATGTTGATGGATACGGAGACACTGAAGATGAAGGCAGGCCGGAGCATTGTAAGATAGAGTCTATAGAATTAAACTATGAAATTGAGCCAATACATCAAGAAAAAGCCAAAGAAGAATAAGTCTCCTTGGCGCTGGCAGATGAGGTCAATGATATCCAGGGTTACCCATATTGAAGGATTTAGTAAGTTAGCGAGGAAGTCTGGAGGATGGTAGTTATTTACCGATTATCTCCACATCGGCGTCAATCAAAGAAGGCTTATCGTAACCCAAAGCCTTCATAGCACCCTTAGATAAATCTATCGGTCTGTTCAAGCTTCTCTTTGGTCCTCTGTCATTAATCCTAACCACTACAGACTTACCGGTCTTTTTATCTGTTACCTTAACTTTAGTTCCGAACGGAACATCCCACATAGCAGCAGTTAATGCATTCGGTTCAAATTTTTCGTTGTTTGCAGTTCTTTCATTAAGATGCTCTTTCTTGAAATCATATCCATAAGAAGAAACTTTTCCGCTAATAATAGGCTTTTTCTCTTCTTTATTTAGCTTAGAAGCCATTACGCCAAGGCCGGTTAATGCTGCTGCTCCTGAAACAAGATTAGATTTCGCTGAGCCGGATTTACCTTTATAGAACTCTAAGTGTCTAATAGGTATCTCAATCTCATGAGTTAAAGAACCTCCACCAATAATCACGTTGCCTTTTTCTCCAAATCCTTTAACCTCGCCCCAATGACCAGCGAATGTTGGGTCATTTTTTTTAAAGTAAGCTTTTTGACCTATTTCAACAGTTTTACCCTTAGCTGGAGTGGGCTGGTTAAAACTTTTGTTTTTTAGTTGTTGTTGAAATTTTCGAATATTCCTCAATAATATTTTAGCCCCTGGTTCATTATAATTCGCTCTTTCTTCCAATACTCCGCCAGAACCAGCATCTGTTCCAAGAATTGTTTCTCTTATAAAATCTGCATCTTCCTTAGAAGAAATTCCTTTATTTGTAATATCAATAACTTTTTTACCAAATTCATCTCCTCCAGAATACTCATCTAATAAATAATCTCTAATAATTTTAGGAAATTTTATATTATTAAAACTTCTCCCACCAGTCTCATTTCCTGGGATTAAATCAGCAGAACCTTTAGAGCCTAAAGACTCAATTCCTCTTCCAGTTTTAGAAGTCATAGAACTAATCTGCTGGTTAAGAGTTCTCATAGCCTCAGCCTTGCGCATCTCATTAAACATTTTAGAATAAGAAGACATCTCTTTTTGGAGTCTCTTTTGCGTATACTTTAGCAATATGTCTTTACCGGCACCTAAAACATTACCTGAAGCTGCTTTTGCGCCTATTGACACATTACTCGCTCCTCCTTTAAGCTTATCCAGAACTCCGGAAATGTTGTCAGTCCAGCTTTGAGGTTGGTCTGGGTCTATGTATTTCTGAGCCTTTTTAAGCATTATGTCTCTTAGCTGAAGAGTTCTCCCCATCTCTCTGCGAACGTTCCTCCATTCCTTCCCTGCGCTTGAATCCAGGCTCTCCAGGAACTTCTCGTGAGCGTTTCGCATAGCGTCAGCCACAATAGCTTTTGCCACATTAGATGATTTCTCTGTTGGAGCATTATAATATTTCTTTAAATCTTCGTTATAAGCTTTTATGCGTGCATCAACGTCCTTAGAAGACATTGGTCCAATTTTAGAATTAAGCCAATCAAGTTCCTTTTTAATAGCCTCTGCTGTTTTTGCCCAGTCAGAACCTCTCTCAATCTTCGGTATTTGTTTAATGACTTTTCCGACTTCCACAGCCACCGCTCTTGGCGTCATTAAAAACTTCATTCTTGGAGAGTTCTCTGGAGATACAATTCCACCGGCCTGCCTAATAGCATTTTCTTGAGCCATAGCTGCTTTATCTTCTATTTCAGCCATTTTATCCCACTGAGATTTAATCCTCTTATTTAAGGCATCTGTCATTTGTATTGGGTCATTTAATCCGCCTTGCTTAACTAAATCTCTGTTATCTTCATAAAGCTTAACAAATTCATCAGCAATTTTTCCTTGATGCTCTTGGAGGCTCTCCATAGAAACAGTCTTTAGTTTAGGGAATATCTTATTCTGTTTCATGAAGTCGAATGCAGCGGTTCTCATTCTTTCGACTTGTTGCTTAATTCCTATATCTTGTTTTCTTTGGGCAGGGCTAATAGCTCCTTGCATTCCATAAAATATAGCATTGGATAATTTCTCTTCAGGAGTTCCTGGCATTAAATAGGCCGGACCACCCTGCGCTAAAGCCGAAGCAATTCTTTCAGTTCCTTGCTTGCCTATAAACTTATCAAGTTGCCTTGGCATAAGTTGAGCGCCAAATTCTCCGAGTTTGCTTAAAACTCCCATTGTTGCTCCGCCTTTAACAGCTTCTAATAATCTACTTTGCCTCTCAGGAGAACCGATAGCTTCATTTTGCCTATTATTTACATCAGCCATTGTTCCGCTGTAAATAGCTCCAGTTTTTAAGGCCTGAGCTAATCTGCTTGCTCCTGGGAGAAGTTTTGCTGCTCCGCCTGCAACTTCAAACCCTGGCATCATTCCGACAGCTTGCCCTATTGCTCCTCCATATTTCTCTGATTGAGAAGGATATGCTGGGTTTCCGACATCTTGAAGTAAAGATTTTATATCGCTAACAGATTTTCCTGTGACAGCAGAACCTATTCTTGCTCCAAATGGAAGCTCATTTAATATTCTACCTGCTGCTGCCTGAATTCCGGCTCCGCCAATACCAGAGGAATCTTCTCTTTGCTGCTGAGCCTCTTGAGGTAAATTAGCATCAGCTGTAAATCCGGTAGGGTTAATATTTGGTGTCCCGATAGCCTTCATGATATCTTCATCAGATAAGCTTGAATAAGCGTTATTTTCTGTATTTACTGGAGTAATATCTTGTGGCTGATTTAAGGCCTCAAGAATTTCCTCATCAGTCATTGTTTCTGGATTCATTGTATAAGGCCTCTTCTTTTAGCTTCAGCTATTAAGGCATCCCTATCAGAAATATTTCCTGAATCTTGTGTGACTCCAGATTGGGAATAAACTCCATAACCATAAGGACGATTAACAGCGTTTTCTCTTAAGTTTAAATTATAGTCAATATTCTTTACAGCCTTTTCCATCATCGTCTTGTTATAACTTGAATTTAAAACTTCTTTTGTTAACTCAAAAGCGTTCTGAGTAGGAGCATAACCGCCTTGGAAAACTTGAGCTAATTCATCTTTTAACAATGTAAGCTGAGTTAAATACTCTGTCAAAACATTTTGCTGTTCTTGAGATAATTTACCTACCTGTTTTTTGTCCAAAGTAAATCCTGTTTTTGCTACATCAATAAGAACTGCGTTTGCAGGATTAAACCCAAATTTATCAAGTTGCTGGTTTAATTCGAGCAATCTTCCAAGACCGCCTCGAGTAGATTGAAGAGCTTGTCTTAATCTTTCTTGCTGCGGTCCATTTAAAGAACTAATTTGTCTTGTTGTCGCAGCCCAATCCATTCTAAGCTTAGCAAGATTCACGCCTTTCTTTGCCAATATTCCTAATATTTTTGCTTTTGCCCCATACATTCCCTTTAATTCATCAGGAGCCATATCTCCAGATGCGACTGCATCCGCTATGTCTTCAGGGGCAGAGTCTCCGTATTTCATATTAAACATGCTTTGGGCTTGTTCTACTGCTTGTTTCTGTTTATATTCTTGTTCCGGAGTATCATAATAAGACGGATTTGTTCCCTTCTCTTTTCCGTATAACAATTCATCTTGTAACGCTGCCCCAATACGGCCTCCGGCATAAGTTTGCCAACCGGCCTTATCTGAACCTGCGTTAATTGGCTTCCCAATTAATCCGTATCCTGCAGACTGCATAAAATTAGCCAAGCCATTTCCAATATTATTTGCTAATCCAGGAGTCTTATTATTTGTAGTATTATCTTGTCCATTTACTGCGTTTTGTAAATTAGGCATTTCACTGGCAGGCTTACTTATATTTATATTATCAAGAATAACCTGCGGAATATCTGCAGGAGCCTGGAATGGGTTTTGAGGCTCTTCGCTAATTGCGCTCTGAAGCAACTGTTGTTTAATGTAATCGCTAAGTGCCATATTGTATTCCTTGTCTTTGTTTAAGAATTTCTAATATTAATGCTTGAGTTTGAGGGTCATTAGCCTGCCCTGACTGACCGCCTTCCAACGGAGCAGAAGTTGACTGTCCTCGGCTATAAGGGGTAACATTTCCCATAGCTGATGGCTGAGAAGAATCTTTTTCTTTTCCCATCATTGACATTAAAGCAAGGCTCGGGGCTTGTTTCATCATGCTTTTAGCCCCTAAAGATGCTTTTGTCATTAAGCTTGGAGATGCTGCTTGAGTTCCGCTTGCTGCAGCTGTAGAGAAATTACTTCCTAATCCGGCCTGTTGCGCAGCCTGTGCATATCCTGCGGCAGAAGTGGCCTGACCACCGGCTGCAGTTGCAGCAGTTCCTGCTGTAGAGCCTCCTCCAAGCATGGCTCCACCAACTCCTCCACCAATACCACCTAATAAAGCGCCTTTCCAAATATTATCTTTCTTTCCTGTTGCAGCTCCCATGCCAGCGCCAAGCATAGAACCTAAAGCAACTGCGAGTAGAGGGAATGGCATAGTGTCTCCTTATCCGAATAACCCGCCAAACAATCCACCACCACTGTTTGTAGTGTTAGAAGTTCTATTCGCCGAAGCGTTTGTTCCGTAAAGGCCTCCCAAATAATCCATAACAGAAGAAGGAGTAAACGTAGAAGAATAGTTGTTTGTCAAAGGTGTTGAAGCTGTTGTTAAAGGTTGCCTACCTGCAAGGGATAATCCCATATTCTGATAATACTGCTGTTGCTGATAGAGTTGGTTCTGCATGTTCCTTGAAACATAGTCTGCTCCTATAGGGCTTCCGGCGTTAGTTCCGAGGTTGGCATTAAACTGAGACTTATACTGTCTCTGCATCCAATCAGGCATAGAAGTAGCTGTAGCTCCTTGTGCTGCTTGACCTGCTAACGTCTCTTGTAAACCTGAAGTCTTCGGGTATAAAGAAGACTGGGCGCTATACAAGGCCTGAGCTATAGGTAATGCATACTGAGACGTTAAGGCTGCCGTTTGTGCTGCTTGCTGAGGAGCATACTTCATCTGAGTTTCATATACTGTAGGCATACTCGATACCCAAGCGTTTATTGCATCAGCAGTGCTTGGCTGAGGAGCCGGAGATGAAACTATTGTAGTTGAAGATTCTCCTTTGTAGAGTCTTTCATTATCCGTCAGCTTCGGATAACTATACTGTAGATGTGCTTTGCTGAATGTGTTGAACATTTTTCTTTAGCCTCCTTAACAATTGTTGTATGTTCCAAATGTGCCAGCGTTGCTGTTTAGTTCCGTCATCGTAACCTTTCTTAAACCTGATAAACTTCACAGGCCAAATCTTTAGTCCATTTTCTATCATATCTGCCATTAAGTTCCTATTCCTATGGTCTTCTCGAATAATACAGTCTAAAACCTCAAAGTAGTTCATATTTTGAGATACGTTCCACCGGCAGAAAGCAATAACCTCATTTATATCATCTAATATTATATAACAGGTCTTATATTCGTAGTGTTTTTCAACAAAATCTTTTACCTTTTCTTTTGTTTTATAAGTCGAATATTTAAGAATAAAATCTACTGTTTTCTCTATCGCCTGTTCTTTTTCCATTATGCCCATACTAGTCCTGGTGCGTACGCACTACTCGGCACAGTAAAATCACTTGTCCATCTGGCTACGCCTTTGCTGACTCGGAGTTCGTCGATGTAGCCGTTCATGTAATAACCAGTAGCATAATTTCCTACCTTTAATACTCCAGCTACAGTTGGAGTAGCGTCATTCCAATTACCATTAGTCTTAGTTAAAGTCTGGCTTACTCCATTTATAAAACATCTCCAAGATGTTGCTGCGTTTCCATTATCAATTCTAACAATAGCTATATGATACCAAGTGTCTACAGTAGGAACAAAAGCAGCATTCCAGATTAAGGCGTTAGCACTTCCTGTTACAAAGTCTAAAGATATATTTCCACCAGAAGTCCTTGTGATGTTCCAACTTTCTGTGGCGTCTGATTGAGATGCAAAAGCATGGTCACCAACATTAGAAAATCTAAACCATCCGTCTATAGTCCAAGTATTTCCTAAATCCCAATCTGCAGAATCAGCTAAAGTTAATACAGCTCCACTCCCATCAAACCAAGCTGAAGCAGTCCCGAACTTCTTTTGAGTTGTAGAAGTAACTACTTGTCCGTAAGGATAAGCGTTAGGAGTGAAGTTGGAAGTCCAGCGAGCAATGCCCTTGGAGATTCTGTATTCATCGATATATCCATTATGATAATATGAACTATCTCCTCTAGCACCGATATATACAAGTCCTGCAATATCATCAAAAGATGTGGCAAAATTTCCAGAAAGAACATTGACTGTCTGGTTAACACCATTAACAAAGAAGTATGCGTTTGAGCCATTTCTTACAAAAGCAATATGATACCAAATGTCTGCAACTGGAGTCCAGGTTACTGTAGCATTTACTGAAACCGTACTACTTTCTCTATTGTAAATATAAACAGTTCCTGCTGAATAGATTATTCGAAAGCTATTTAAGGCATTTTCATATTGTTCATAAAAGCAAGTATCTCCTACGCTATTCCATCTGAACCATCCTTCAATAGTAAATGGGTCGGTTCCAAAAGTCCAATCTGCACTATCAGGTAAGGTTACATAATCAGAGTTACCATCTAAAAGTAAAGACGCACTGCCAAACTTCTTCTGTGCTGTAGAAAGCTGTGCTGTTCCTCCGAAGGTATACGCTCCTGCAATAGGGTCAGTATAGGCTGTTGCTCCATTAGCTCCGTCAAAGTGAGAGCAGACTTTTGTGTAGGAGTCATAGGCTGCGGTGTTAGTGACGGTCTTGCCTGTTTCTTCTGTAAAAGATACTCCTCCGTCTGTTCCGTCTGCGTGGAACACTGCTTTAGTATATGAATCAAAATCATATTTAAGTTCTTGTCCAGCAGTTCCTATAGGAAGTCTTGTAAAAGTAGTTCCATCAGAAGAATAAAGTATATCTCCAGCAGCTTGGTCTGTAATAGATAAAGCAGATAAATTAACCTTGGCATTCGTCGCTATTGTAGCTAACTTACTATCTACTATCGCAGCACCTGCATCAAAGTCTGCATTAGCTAAAAGTCCATCAATAGAAACAGTAGCCGTATCAATCAATTGGTGACAGTCTGCTTTAGTCGTAGATGTAGGTAAAGTCTTGTTTCTTATAGGTGTAGTATCTGCCATTTTATGCCCATTCTGGTGCAGTCGCTGAACCGTTAACTGTTAAAGTCTGTCCTGCTGTTCCTAATCCTAATCTTGTCCAAGAAGTTCCGTTAAAGTAAGTAATATCTCCTGCAGCTTGACTTGTAGCCACTAAAGCACTTACATTGACTTTTCCTGCAGTAGTTATAGTCGCTAATTTACTATCTGCTATTGCTGCAGAACTACTTAAATCTGCATTAACAATAGCTGATATAGCAATCGTAGAGTTATCTACTAAATTATGAAAGTCTGACTTATCAGCTGCGTTAGGTAAGTCGCCAACTCTTGTTATAGTAATTGTCGCCATTAATTCTCCTCCTGATGTTTATACATAACTGGGTAAGCAATAACCTGTCTATCTAAAATATATATTTCATCTGTTGCTGTTTCTTCATTAGTAAGCTTAACCTGAATGTTATACCATTCTCCATATCTATCTAAATGAAATTTCTTCCAGCACATGTTAGAAGGCCTAAAAGTTATAGGAAATCCCGTAGGAAATGTAATAAGATTTCCAGATAGATTTACTGCTCCTAAATAGTTATATCCACCATCATCGAAAGAAGCATAGACTTTTAAGTCGTAGTCTCCAGAAGCCTCTGCCTTAACCATCAGCTCTCCACCTTGCTTCTTAACAAAAGCATATCCTAAGTCATCCTTCCGGCCTTCTTCTTGGTAAGTTTGGGCTGTTCCATTTGAAGTGGTAGTTCCTTCAATCGTATAGCCATACCACATTCTGTAAATAGTTCCGTTCCCATGCTTGCCGTAGTAAAACCTCTCTTCGCTGCTAACCTTAAACTTAGCCCAACATCTGGGGCTAAAGCCCTGAAGAACAGTAAATGCTTGAGTTGCTGGATAGTATATCCAAGTATCAAAGGCTGAAGAAGAAGTAGGAACAGCTATAAATATCTTGTTATCAAAATACTCCATACAGATTCTATCTTTATACGCCCACGCTATAGATTCAAACTCTGTCTTTAGGAAGTATGATAACGGAAATGAGGTTGCAGACTGTAACTTATCCTGAACAGTTCTCTTAAGGCCTCTCAGTCCATCGTAAGAGAAGAAGTATATGTCATCAGCTGTAGCTATTGCTGCCTTCTTAGAGACAACTCCTATATCTGAAAGAACCGGCTGAGGTTGGTCTGTAGCTGGGTCAGGAGTCAAAGAAGGAGCTAAAGACCAAATAGCTTTATCTCCCATAACTATAATTCCCATGTCTCTCGTGGCTATTAAGCTTCTCTCTATTCCTACTGGTATACGAAAAGCGTTAGTCGTCCTATCAAAAGAGCTGGAATAGTCAGAGTCATAAGCATCAGAGAAATAAAGTAAGTCATTCTTTAATGCCCACACCCTATTTGCGTTCCAGCACATAACAGTAGTTAATGGTGGCGAGTTATTTGTATTTCCTAAGTCTTGTGTCTGCCAAGCCTCACTACTATCTTTCTGAAATCTAAAGGCGTTATCAGTTCCGTTTTGAACTATAATAATATCATCTGGTGTAAGCCCAGACTCCTTACAGGCAAGTATTCCTACATCTTCTTGAGAAGCTGTAAAGTCTGACTTAATAGCTGCGCTTGTATTGCCAGAGCCAGTCCATTCTCGTAAATTTGTTCCTTCATAAAGAGCAAGAGTATCCGTATATCCTTGCCTGACATAGTTGCACAGAGCAACAACAGAGCTGTTAGATACGTCGCTCCCGACTAATGTTGAGCCAGGGGCTTTCTTTGAACGGCCTGGAATAGAAATGTCTGCTCCGTAACAAGCTGCTATTTGAGTTTGTCCTATCTGTGTTGCGTGAACCCTTGAATTTATCCCGCCAGAGATGTCTCTGATGTTAGACATCATTGGTTGGTCGTCTTCACCACTATATCTATACATAGCTTGAGTTTCCTGTTAGTCTGTATATTCCGCCCATTCTGTAATCAGCAATAATACTCTGAAACAGCTGATTCGTAACAGCCTGTTCTTGCATTATTCTTTTCTCTAACTCAGCTTCAAACTTCTGAGCGTAATAGTCAGCCTTCTGAAATTGTTTCTTATAGGCATAAAGTTCTGCTATCGCTCCCAACTCTAAAATCCAATCAAGTCTTATAATCGTCAGTTCATTTGAAATCACAAACTCTTCGTTTCCGTCTGGGCACACATCGGTATCGCAAGTTAACTGCGTCTCGCTATCAACAGAAGAAATGTAAGAATAAGTATTATCTGTTGTATTCTTAAGTATCATTCCGGCCTCTACCCCAGATGTAATGAATGTTGAAGCAACTGCTATAACCTTATTTGCTGTGTCTGTTGTGCAGGTTCCGGTAGTCCCGAGTAACCTTAGATGTTTCTTCTTGTAAGGCATTGCAATAGTCTTTACTGCATTTGGAGTTGGGTCTAAATATATCTTCCCAAAACCAGAGCCGGTAGTCTTTAAGGCAGACTTAGAAACAACATAGTTTCTCGGGTTAGAGTCAGAAGCTATTGTTCCGCCAGAGTAAGCCCCTATCCTATCGGTCATCCAGTTTCCTTCTGGAGCACGAGCCAACTCCTCTCCATCTGTAATATTACCAACAAATAACTCTTCCTCAAAGTCGCTTGGGGTATTATATGCCTGCTGAGCAGCAACAGTAGGAAATGTATATGTAAAGTTTACTGCGTTGCTCCAATTACACCTTCCATGAGCATCAGAGAGCTTATCATTGAGCCACTCTCCTATTAGCGTCAGCAGGTCTGCATCGGTATCTTCGACAAAGTTTCCAACCTTTGTCTTCATCTCCGTAAATGTTCTGTTCATCTTATGCTCCTAATAACATAATTATTGTTGTAAGGCAAAATACTCCATATCTAACCAGCTCTTCTGTTCCATCTTCCCAAGTGCCTTTATTTGCTAATAAGTTAATTACACCCCAGAGTATTGCTAAAGCAAATGCTCTGATAAGTATTAGCCACCAAGGGAATAACATGACTAAAAAGAACCCTGCTACTCCACACATAAAGCCTGAGAACCAGAAATTATCAAATCCGAACAACTCGTCCCAATACAAGCTTAATGCCCCATACAAAGCACCAATTGCCGGAACGAACCACCAGCTCGGGTGGGCTATTAAAAGCGGTAACATAGCGCATACAGAGCATCCTGCAGGCCTTACCCAGCGTTGCCTAAGCCACATAGGTATCCAAGTAGGTTTATCTGTAGGAGAATGGCCTTCGCCTCCGGCTCTACCAAATATAGCTGAAAACGGACTTAATAAGATAGCTAATATCATTTTGTTTCCTTTGCTTTGTAATACTCCATGACCTTAATGTTGTTGCAACCCCAGAAGCTTAACTTGGGTTGATTAACGTTGGCAATTGTTGTCGCTGCCGGAGCATTCGTTACGTTGGTATGTGTCTTAGCGATAAACACTTTCCAGAGTACGAATCCACAGATGGCAAACACAACCAAAGTAATGATAATATTAATGATCATCTTTCCGCGCGTAGCCGGATTAAAGATGTTGAGTCCTGACCAAAACTTTGTCCAATTCCATGGTTCCATGACTCACCTCTTCCATTTCAACGTTGAGCCTGTCCAGCTAAAATAAATCACGGCTCCTATACCACCGGCCAAGACTAACAAAACCGAGATTGCAACCACAGCGATAAAGTTTCCCATAACGTTCTCCTTTTTTCTGCGTGTAACAAGATTAGACTTCTCTTGATTTCATCCTCTAAACTGCCAACATCTGTACTTCTGCGCTTACAACTTGTGGCTATAAAATACCCATCCATCAGAGCTTCGAGGTCTTCCACAATTTTAATTGCTTCTTTATGTCCGTTAAGTAGCTGATGGAGTCGTTTGAAGTGGGATGCACTGAACCTGTATAGATCATGCTCTGCTCTTTCCATAACTTCACCTCTGTGCTTAATTCCTTTATGTCTTTTCCGTTTTCCCTCACTGTACTCCAAAGTATACCCGCACCAAAAATAGAAGTCAAGCACAGGGTTACCAATCCAATTGCAAATGGTTTCCATCCAATCATTCTCTCCTTAATATCCTTTATAGTCGCAATAACTCCGATTTGGCGTTCATATATAAGATCAACCTTATCAGTCAATTTATTATGATGTATGCAAAATGGATTTTCCCTTCGTTCCTTTTCCATTATAACTCCAATAATATATTGTTAACATTATAATAAAGTTTTCCGTTTTCTCGTATCTCCAAACCATTCTTGACATCACCAAGCCTCAGACAAGGAGGATAAACATTAGCGTCGCCTGTAATATCCAATGGAGCAGGCTGCACAAAAGTCAAAGGGAGTGCAGAGCCAATATCTACAAATGTTTCTGGTAGCACATCGGGAACAATATAACCAGCAAGCATCGTCAAATTAGCTGCAAGAATAAAATTCATATCGTAGTAGCAATCAGGAAGATAAACACTCGCACCCACACTTAAACGATTTACGAAAAAGCTCATATCGAAATCTATTGATGCAAGAGCGTTTTCTACTAACGCCATAGGGAGTTCAGACGGAATGGTATAAGTTAAAAACATCCATTGCCATCCTGTGTTGCCTGATACATTCGTGCAGTTATCGCTTGAATCCCACACAGCTCCACCCGACGCTGCACTATCAGTTATTGAAGTATATCTTGCGTGGCAAGTTCCAGAAGTGCATTTAAGGGCGTGTGTAAGTCCACCTGTTGATGATGCTATTGTGCATCCTGCCACAGCCGTTCCTAATGTTTCAAAGGAGTCTATATTATAAGTCTGACCAGAGAAGAATAAAACATTTGTGCCTGCTCCCAATATCATAGTTCCAAAACCTGTAATGCTTTCATTTTGAAACTGATACTGAGCTGTTGAGGTGTCGGCGAATGTTATGTCGTTCCACGATAGCGCACCAAAAAATGGTGTTTGTGCCGTCGCGTCTATATCATAATTAAAAATAAGCAAGTCGGGCGCTGTCCAAGTCAGTCCTGTCGTGTCAGTAAAATTTATAATGTTTGAGGATGTTGCGAGTCCGTTGACAGTTACGGCGCTTCCAGAAAGGTCTATCGTTCTCGTTTCAATCGTTGTTAGCGTATAAGTCGAAAGCAGTCTTGCGATACTCATATCGTATCCATCAGATATCAAAGTTCCATGCGCCACCTGCAAAGCTCTGTTGACGCAAGTAACATCAGAAATTAAAGTATAGGTGTCGTTGGGAGCGTTTATTGTGATGTTACCTGTTCCACCAACCGCCATAGCTTGATTAAAGCCGATAGAGTAAGATGCTCCTGTTCCCATTCCGGCAAAAGTTAACGCGCCTGATGTAGCTGTCCAAGTTCCATTAGCGCCAAGGTTAAGGCTTCCGTATATAAAAACAGCCGTTGAAGATTGTGCCAAGGAAAATGTGTAGTTCGTTACTGCCGTTGCGTCGATAGAACCACAGCATCTCATAGAAATTGTTGAAATCTGGCCACCAGCCGTAAAGGAAGAATTATTAAATACCACAGCGTCTTGAGGCAACGGTTGGCTTGAACCGCTCCACTCTGCTGCTGTTACCCATGAACCGGTGCCACCAATCCAATAGCAAGTCTTTGGAGTTGTGAATGTAATGCCTGAATTAAATCCGCAATCGCCATGGTAATTTGTCGTCTGCGCTGTTAAATCCCAATTCGCTGCCCCTGCGCCTGTAATGCTTTCCCAATCGCACCATTTCGTTACAACGGTCGCTGCACTTATTATGGCGTTCGTTATCCCTCTGCCGTAAGTTCCTGCGGAGCTGTTTGGCCTGATCCAAGGTCTATTAACGACGCTGTTTCCATTTATTGTGAAAGTTCCTGTTATCGTAACGGTCGTATTTGATGGAAACTCAAACACATTTGTTATGGCCGCCGTTCCTGTCATTGTGAGATTAACAAATGTCGCAGCGCCCCTTATCTCAAAAGCCGCGCTATCAACTGTGACTGTGCCCGGAAAAGAACATCCACCAGAGTTCATTAAAGGTGCTGCCCCGGTGTTAAAAGCAATCGTTCCGCTTGTTCCTGTAAGAGTCAATCCGGTTGCGTTTGTTGTAGCCCACCCTGTTGTCGTTCCGATGATCGTCAGCGTGCAGCCAGAATAATCAAGCTCTCTTGTGTTAGTGTTGTTGCTTGAGAATAATCCTATCGTGCAGTTGTTTCCGTTGAGGTCGAGTTTTCCGTTCGTTAATGTCAGAGTTGACGTTGATGATTGAGTGAAGGTTCCTGTAAGGGTTACAGTAATACCTGCACCGTTAATCGTAACTGGACCCAATTGCTGACCATTAGGATTAAAATTGCAAGAGTTCGTTGTAAATGCCAAGTAAGATGCTGTAGCGCTTGCTCTTGACCAAGAGGCTAATATCACGCCTGTTGAAGCGCCGCTACTCGTTACAGTAATTGTTACGCTCGAAGCGTGCGTAATAGTTCCGGCATAGCCTGTGCAATTCAAACTTGAGATGGATATATTGGTTCCCCATGTGCAAGGATCTGAACCACCGTTGGAATTAAATACTATGTCGTCGCCTGTCGTAGGAGCCGAGCCTTTAGCTAATGTGCAAGCAGCGTCGGTATACCAATACGCCGCAGAGCTGAATAGCTGCGCACCTCCTGATGTGTTTTTCCAATAACAAACAGCCATGATACCTCTTTAGGTTAAGGTAATGATCCCTGATGCGTGCCAAATGATTGTGAATGTTCCAGATGAAACTGTCTTAGTTCCGCCGAAATCAAAGCAACAAATTAAATTATTATTAACAGGGTCGTATGTAAAATCAAACAACACAGCATAATCAGCAGAGAATGTAGCACTTGTCCATGCCGTATCATCTGCGTCAAAAGTTGCTGTTGCTCCAGGCATAACGATAGGATTCTGAAGAACAGCTGTTCCTTGCGTATAACCGCCTGTTGTCGGTAGCTCATTAGTTGTTGTGTAATTAGTGTCAGACGCAGTGAACGAATGAACGCCGTCATACAAACAAACCCTGATATCATCTGTATCCAGATTAAGATGTCCTAACATAAGATTAGATTTAAAGATGTTATAAATTCCCGATGCCATTTGCAGCCTCCTGTTTTTTCATAAATTCTGATATCATCCCAAGATTAGGTGCATGAATAATGACATCTTGCCTACCATCCGGATGAGTTATTGTTTCTGATTTAACTTTGAAAACCATACATTCCTTCCCATTGACCATTTTCTTTTCCGCTTGAAAATCCATTATGTCTTCACAATTCCCTGTAGAACGCCAGCGGAGTAAGTTAGCGTTAACGTTGCTACAGTTGTGCCAAGAAGTTTATATGTTATGGTCGTTAAGTCAGAACCTGTCCACCCCAATACAGTTTCATCATGAGTTGGAATAAAAACTAACTGCTGCAATGTATCCTCAGTAGCTGGGTTAATTTGAATCCCTAAAGAACTAACAGGAGCTATGGCAAGGGCATTATGAGACGCTCCTTCAATAACCTGAGCTTGAAGTTGCTCATTATTCCTAACACCTTTTTTATGCCCTACTATTCTTACAGGTTCTGCCATTTTTAAGCCTCATCTGTATAAACAATCCAAGCCATAAATTTAGAATTCTCTGTTTTCACAATTCCAGCATTTAGATTTAACCTTGTTACATCGACTAAATGAATCATTGTTTCTAGCGCTGTCGCTGCCTCTTCTGCTGTATTACATATTGTTTTATTGTTGTGTGCTGTATATTTTGCCATTTATTTCTCCTTTATGCTACTGTCCATCCAGAGCCGGTGCTCGGAAGATTCATTACGTTGCCGAATTGGTCCTCTAATCTTAAATTGCTGATAACTGTAGGCGCATCAGAATCATCCAACTTGATTGTAGCTATTCTCCAGTATTGTTTTGTTCCTGTCGCAGAAGAAGAAATTACAAATTCTCCTCTTTTATTTCTAACAACAGTATTTTCTTCAGCGTCTGTAAAAGTGTGAAGATTTCTTGATTGTTTGTTTTGGTCAGCATGCTTATGGATAGTAATTTTCGTTCCATCCGTGCAAGATAGCGTTCCGCCATCAGGACAAAGCGTTACAACAGTGGCGCTGGTATCAGTCAACTCCATTGTAAATGTTTCTGCATTTGTAACTACGTGCTTAGTTCCAGACGAATCTAAATATACCCATTCTCCTGTGTCTATTGTGACTGTTTTTGTTGCCATTACTTTTCTCCTATTTTAATAGATTGTTTTAAAATTTTCTGATGATACTCATCTCCACAAGTCTCCATGGCTTGCTTATGATTCATCATTGGGTCTCGCTTTAACGCTTTCCTTATTTGTTCTCTCTTTTTATCATACTTATTTTCTATTCCCATATTCCTCCTAAAAGTAGTTCTTTTGAGCTATACAATGTATATCCCACCAGCTCTGGTATCTTGAAGAAAAGTTTCTCCTTGATAAGATAACCTTAAACCCAGCACGTTCAAGTTCTCTTTTTAATGCTGCCTCTGACCAGAGTGTATAATGTTCTTGTCCTTTAAAATGAGGAAAGTTGGGAACTCCAACCTTGTTTATAAACTCGATATCAGGGGTGGAGATAAAGATGACTCCGGTCTCTCCGAGTAGGTCGTATGCCTTTCTTAAGGCCTGCTGAGGGTCTTGGAAGTGCTCTAAGACATGTGCCATCCAAATGAGGTCGAACTCTCGTTTGACTCCACCGCTATTATCTTCATAGGTTAACACTTTGCCTTCTTTGTCTTTTAGCGTAAAATCTGCTGTTTCAAAGTTGCCTGTATATACGTTGGGGAGTTTTAGAACATTAGGGTTAATGTCTATGCCCCAAGTTAGCCAACCTCTTTCTGCAAAGTAAGCCATGTTATCCGGAGCAGCAAACCCAACATCAAGCATCATTCGGCCATAGGTCAGCTCTTCCAAAAGGTTCGCATAAGTTCTCGCTGCGTGAACGAGCCTCTTGTCTCCCTCTTTCATGTTTACATAAGTGTTATTGTATCCTTCTTCGCTATACTTTTCTACTCCAGGAAACTTAGGCTGAAAGATAATTCCGCACTGGCAGCGATACCAGTCTGTCTCTAAGTTAATTTCTGATTCTGTAACTCTATAAAGATAAGAGGTCTCTATGCCGCAAAGAGGACATTTCTTAGGATGAATTAAAGCTTTCTTATTTTCTTCCATCAAGGACCTCCTTTATCTTATTATATACAACTTCCGGCGGTAAGCCCTCTGCCATACACCATGCAGCCCTTGTAAACGGCTCTATAGGGCACTGTATCTTGTGGTCGTAGATTAGCCTAAAGCAAGGAGCACATGCGCATTGCGCCTCTATGGAGAGGTCGTTCTTAAAGTATTTCGTTACATTCTCTCGATTTGTGTGCCCCAATAACCCAATCTTAGGCGTATCATAACACCCAGAAGCATGGAGTATTGCTGTATCCGGCGTGACAACTAAATCCACCAGGCCTGTTAAGCACATAGATATTCTCATAGATATGCGCCCAGCAAGATTAGTGATTTCATTGTCTACAAGACTCTCAAGAAGTTGGCATTTTAAGTCTCCAACTGTAATAAAATGTATGTTGTTATAGTTCTTTAGCACTTCTCCAATAACATAGTCTGACCATGGATAAACCTTTTGCTTACCAGAGCCAGAGAGATTCCAGAGAATATTAAACTTATCCGGCTTAAGATAAGATTGTGCCTCAGCTGTTTCTTCATTGGTGAAAAATAACTCTGGAATCTTCTGGCAATCTGATAGTTTAGCCCATTTTTCTGTAGCATCATAAAAGTTTCTGTTACAGTGCTCAAGGCGCTCCTTTTTGGAATAGATATACATCGGTCCGATAGGATGCATAGAAACATTACACTCAATGCTCTCAGTAAAATTGATTACAATATCGCCATTCTCTTTATTAATGTGTTCCTTTTCAAGTTCTTCCCAATGTTTCGACAGCTTGTCAATAGGCATAGACTCATCATGTAGCATAAACTCGTCAATATGCGGACAATGTTCAAATACCTCTTTTCCTCGTTTTCCTGTATTTAAGATGATGTGGTAACCAAGTTCTTTTAACCGCTTAATCGCAGGAGTAATGCAAATCATGTCGCCATAAGCACCAAGTCTAATCACAAGCGCTTTCTTCATAATTTACCTGCATCCTCTCTGTTTAGAATAAAAATATTATACTTAAACTCTTTCTTTTCCCTATCCACCCAGTAAGACTTCTTCACTCTAATCATCTCAACCATTATCTCTGTGAAATACTTTCCGGCCAAGCTTGCATCTTCATCAGCATTCTTCCATTTGATTATAGCCCCATCAACTAAATCAAACATACCTTGCCCTGAAAAATTACAAGGCTGAAACCACCGAGGGTCTCCATAGTGCATAAATGTTTCCATAACAAAGTGCCTCACATGGTCGGGGTCGCCATAAGCAGCAAGGCAGTCTTTATGCGGAACAGTAAACTTAACGCTCCCTCCAAACTTAAGAACTCTGTGAATCTCAGATATTAAATACTTATAGTCAGAGATATGCTCAAGAACTTGCTCGCAGACAACTCTCTCCACAGACCTATCTTCAAATGGCAGGCCTTTGCTTATATCGCAAACCAAATCTGGAGATAGAGAGGCATCGCAGTCTACGTTTAAATATCCTTCGAGCTTCTTATGCCCACATCCTAAATTAACTTTTATTGCCGATTCCATTGCTTTTCATCCAACATTCTTTTGAACAATACTTCTCAAGCCTGTTTTCCTTAGAGGCCGGAAACATCTTCTTGCACTCAGGGCAATACTTTTTATTTACATCAATTCCAAGCGACACAGACTTCGCAGGGAGTTCCTTTAAGTGCATTTTGACCTTCCGTTAGTGTTCTAAACTGCGCTTCTCTTAACTTCTGAAACTTAGGACTGTTCCACATACGCATGAAATTATTTCCATCTAAAATACCCATATCAAACTTATCGTCATTACCGAAACAACAGGCGCTCAGGCCTCCGTCAGCCCTAACATGCCCTTCTGTAATAGCTGACCAGCAAGGCAAAGGCTTTCTCAGCGGAAGCAAAGTATTCTCATCGAGCCTTCCTACGTTACCGGCCGAAGGCGTATAACCCATGACCTGCTCCATGTGCTCCTTATACATAGCCATTTGGTATAAAGGTAACCAATAGTGTTTGTCAACGTAAGGAATAATCTCTGCCGTTAGAAACTCATCCATTCTTGCTTTCTGCTTGTCTCCGTAGAGGATAGAACTTGCAGATAGTATCGTCTTTGAGTTCATATCGTTTCTTATCACCCAAGCATCTTGTATGTTCTTTACAGCTTTGTGAAACAGCTCTGGTCCTCTTCCGGTAAAGTCAGCAAACTGATTCTCATCGGCAAAGTTAACTGACCACTTTATGCTGTCTATACCAGTAGCAAGCAAGGCCTTCACGTTCTCCGGTGTAGCCATAGTTGCGTTACTGGTTAAGAACACATAAGGAAACTTAAGCCTGTTCTTTACCCAGTCAGCTGCTTGGCAGAGCAACTTAGGGTTCATAAATGGCTCTCCGAGATAAAACAAGCCAATCTCTTCAACTCCAGATAATCTCATATCTTCTGTTATCTTTTGGAAGAAGTAAAAATCCATGTCTTTAGGAGCAGGCTTATCTCGCATACTTACAGCGCAATATTTACACAGTAAATTACACCTTGCAGTTAGCTCTATTTTAACGCTCTTAGGAGGAAGTTGTATCGCTCCCATCTTCATTCTTGTTTCGTTAATCTCTGTTACTGCGTCAATGCGCTCCGTTATGCTCACTTAACTCCTCCTGTTATTAAATCCTTGCATAATTGATAGTCTTTAAACCCCATAGTAAACATTGTAGCATTGGGGTTCCCCTTAAGCGAAAACTCTTCGCTTGTCAAAGAAATAGAATCTACTTCTTTTGACATCTCATGAAGGCAAACCTGGTCTGCCCACCAGTTTGTATCATGTGCCCAGCTAAGTTTGCTCCACTTAGCCAGTGCTGGTATAGCTTTAGGAGATACTCCAAAAGCGCCAGCAGCAACCTTCCTGTGATACGGAGTAGTTTCTTGAGGGCGGTTAAGACATAGCAAGTCACAGTGGTTAAGTTTATCTAAAAGAGAAGTTAAATCTTTCATAATAATAATATCAGCATCAATCCAGAATAAGTTCTTTTGGTTCAGTATCAACTCATATAGAACCACAGTTAACTTGAATCTCATAAGCACTTCTGGATTAGTAAAATCTAACTTCATCATTGTATATTCGGTGATAGCATCATTCTGATAGGGGTTATTATCAAAGTTGACTAAGTATACCTTCGCTACTCCGGAAGGGTTACTCTTACGGTATGCAATAAGAGCTAACTCTAACCATTGTTTATATTTCTGAGTGGCAAAGGTTACTATCATTTTATCCCTATCATAGAAATTTCTTTTTTCATTACTGGCCGCCCAGCCGGTTCTTTCGTTCCGTGCTCAAGCCTTTTTACTTCTTTAAATCCAGCCATCTTCATTAAATTAACTATTGTTTTCTCATCAAACATTGTCTTATGCAGGCCTATCTCAAACTGATAATATCCAGGAAAATCTGTTAAACGAGCGTTACCATATTGCTTAATCTCTCTTGGTCCGCCATAGATTCGTTCATTAAGATAAGTCCAGTTTTCATAGTTCCACTCTGGGTCATCAAGATACCTTCTGCACCTATTTATGGTTTCTATAAAATCAGGAAGAGATATATTTAACATTCCTCCTGTTTTTAATTTTCTGTGCCAAAGCTTAAGTATGTCAAGCGTCCTAACATGAGAAGCATGCTCCAACAAAGCATAAGCCCTAATCTCGTCTATAGAATTATCTTCAAACTCTTCGAGCGAAAAAGCATCTCCGGTCTTCTGGCCGTTAGGCTCAACCCTATGGTCTATGTTAATGTATCCATCTTTATTATGCTCTCCGCTGCCAAGATTTAACTTTATCATATAGGTAACCCTTCTTTCTGCCTAACATATCTCATCTGGGCGTCAATCTCATCGAGCTTGCTTATCGCTTCAGGAGTCAATAATTTCTTCCCTCTTTCGCAAACAAACCCTTGGCAACGAACACTTCTGAACTTTCTTGGAAGCTTGCAAGACTTGTCCTTATCTAAGAAACCATCTTTACTGTCAAATCCAAACTCTTGCTTATACTTCTCGATATCAGAGGTAAACCAAGCATTCTCGTCAGCGCATTCTTTACAACAATTATCTACACACTCAGAACAAATTCTTTCGATTAAAGGGTTACATATCTTCTCATAATCTTTAGCCAGCTCTTCAATCGTCTTATCTGTATTCTTAGTGACAGGCTTTACGTTCTTACTCTGTAACACGCATACAAACTTCTCGTGCCCTTGAGCGGTAGTAAACTTCTTGCTCTCTATAACATGGAATCTCTTTCTAAACTTTGCATACCAGAGTTCATAGTCTAATAAAGATAAGTGGCAATTACTCCCGTCTGGATAGCGCTTACCGGCAGGAGTAAGGCATACTGACACATAGCATACTATCTTTGTAAGCTTTTGTAGGTCATCTAACACATTCTCAAGGCACGCAGGCTCAATATGCTCAAGAACGTCTGTGCAGGTTACGATATCTGCAGGCTCAGGCCTCTTATCAAGCCCTACGATACAAGGGTCATATTGAAGCGTTTCTAAATCTTTTAATATCGGCATAGACTTAATGAGAGTTCCTTCTCCGCATCCATAGTCAAGAAGCGTTAGCGGTCCATACTTCTTTATCAGCTGCCCTGCGAGCATTGTAACTTCGGCAGAACTCTCTGAGCCGGATGTTCCAAATGTCTTCCGATTCTTCTCGTCTTTAATGAATAACTGCCTGTTCATAGTTAGCATGTAAGGTGATATTAACAGGTCAGTCTTTGGCTTGTTAAGTTCCTCATCTAACTTATCTAAATGGGCAATAAATCCATCGCCATGTATAACAAACTTCATCCACTCTAATCGGTGCTTCCATTTAATATATTCTCTTGCCTGAGAAGCAAACACAGGAGTAGATAAAAATATTCTTCCGTCTTCACACTTGCATTCTGTTATATTCTCTGCTCTTTTCTTATCATAAGAATAGTATATTGGCTCGCCTTCTGGAGTTGTTTCAAAATAACAACTATCAAATCCGTAGAACTCTACTGTTTTGTAACCCATAATCCGGCCTAAACACATGGCTCTAAGCCCAGCCATCGTTCCGCCTTCGAGAGGTTGCCATTCTCCTTTTCTAAATACTGCTTCGGCAATCTTTATATCATTCATGCCATCTACTGTCGTGCCTGACAAAGATATAACCCTTGTGACTTTGTAATCTTTAAGGGCTTCAAATACTTTAGGATGGCAAGAAACTCCGACTAAATACTCCACATCTTTATGAGGTTTCTTTACGTCTTCTACCTTGCTCTCTTTCGGGTCTATAATAAATTGGTAATGAGGAATAATTCCGTTTTCTATGAGCCAGTCGTGAGTCTTGTTAGAACAAAATATTCTGTATCTGTCGTCTGCTCGTTTCTTACGGATATCTTCGAGGAATAACTTAGCTGAAGGACCACCACAGACCATAACCATAATCTTTTTATGTTCCGCTGCCAACTTAAGCACAGGTAAGTGAGTAAGCAAGCAATTTAACCTAAACTGGTTAAGAAACTCTGCTTCATCTACTGGTATTTTACCGCCTTGAGGTGGCGGACCCCATTCTCCTACTAGTTCCTCTCCGTAAGCCATTTCTTCTCCTTTAAGAGAAGGCCGGAGTTTTTAGGCTCCGACCCTCCAGTTAACTGTTAAGCATAAGTATTAGGATACAAAACCTGATACTCATACGACACGAAAACATCACCTTTATCCATCGCAATTATTCCGATGTGTTGGGTAATTGTTTCCAACGTCTTGGCGGTGAAAGTTACTGATGTCGCCCAGCCTGCGGAGCAAGCTGAAACTGTCAATGCTTTCAACGTCGTTGCTGTCAAAGCTGTGTCATAAAAGATGACGCAGATTGAACCAGACGTTAGAGACGGAGATGATGTATACAACAAGTTGACCCTATTCACTAGGATTTTGTTACGGGAAGCAAATTGCGCAAATTGAGTCGCTGAGACAGGTGCCCCAGAAAGACTGAACGTCGCAACTTTCTGTTCCGTAAAATGCGGTCCAGAATAGGAGTCAACATCGCCTGTGTAATTTCCAGCCATATTAGCCTCCTTATAGTGAAGTAAGGTGAATGATGCGAACCTCAGTATCCGTAGCGTAGCTCCAAACCATCTTGAATCCACCTAGGTAATACCAGGCAATGGCTTGGTCACGTCCGAAGTCCTTCGGTAAATCAATGCGGATGTCTTCAGGGATAACAATACCTTCCCTAACGGCATCAGCGCCACAGAATACTGCTTCGCCATCGACTGAACCAGAGCCTAAGGTGTTCTTTAGGACGTTGGTCTCTTCGATAAATCGGCAGCCATAGTATTCCCCAATTTCTCCGTTAAACAAAGGCTTCATCGTTGTTTGCATGGCCTTTGCTTCGAAGAAATCATACAAACCTCTAACGGAATTGGTGGAAGCAAGACAGATATAGTTGTTTCCATCATATCGAGGAATGTTTAAAACCTTCATTTTGTCAATGACATCTCTGACGTTCTTGTCAGACATTGAACCGGATGAAGTTGCTGAGGCGGTTCCAGACGTAGAGAATGTAGTCGTTGCTGTGTTAACAACAGCAGCTTTATATTCTGAAGTCTTGAACTCTGCAGCAGCAGCGCTATCGAGAACCTTTGCCATATCGTTACGCAGAACTGTCTTGATGGCTGGAGTTACATCGATATCTGCTAAAGATTGAACTTTCAAAGTGTAAGGAATGGCGTTGCCGTATTCCGTAACAGTCAAAGTCCCCTGCTTGATTGTAAAGTTCCTTTTGGGGATAGTGCTTGTTTCTGAGATTGTTCCACCAGCGGTGCTAATATTGCTGATTTTGTCAAACAAAACAACTTCGCCTCGACCTTTTCCCATTGCTGGTTCAGGGTCTACAAACTGTCTGAACTTCATCATCGGCTGTGCCGCATGACGTAATTGCTTAGACAGCTCAGAACTTGAGAGATATCCACCAAGAGAACTTGTTGCCCAGATTTGCTGGCTCATACTACTCCTTAGAAGCCACCCCTATCTTGGCGAAACTTTTTACGCTCTTCAATATAGGAATCATATTCTTCTTTGTCACTTTTAGGTTTCTTAGAAGTTTTTTCTACATCTAAAGCGTTGCTTCCGCTAAGAGAGTGCTTCATTTTTTCTCTTGTGAGTTGACGTTTAAGTTTCTTCTTTTCGCCATCTTGAGGAGAGATTCCCTTCTTCCTAAGAATACGAGCCAAGGCGTCAGCAACAGCTAATCTCTGACCACCAGGAGATTGGTAAACCTTTCTCAAGTGTGGGTCATCGATGCCGTATAGAGCGAGAGCAACTTTGTATAAAAGAGAGTTCGGGTCTTTTAAGTTTAAATCGAGGTGAGAACCTCTGTAATACTCGGGTTCATTTTGGTCAGCCAAGTAAGAGAAGTCATTAACGACTGTTCCCCATTCTTGCTGCACTCGATTTACCTGTTCGACTTTAGACTTTTCAGCCTCTTCATACTTCTTGATTAATCGCTCTTCTAACCTTTTCTCCCGGTATGACTGAATCTCATCAGCTAAAGCAGCATCACCTTCATCGAAGGCCTTTTTATATGCAACTCTTAGCTGAGCATCAGTATACTCAGGGTCTTTGCCTTTGTTTATCAGGTCAACGTTCTTAAGGGTAATGTTCTCTTCTTCCAATGTTTTAATCTTGGCGGTTAGAGCATCTATCCTTTTCTGAACATTATCCTTCTTGCTCGTTTCTTGAATAAGTTCATCAACCTCATCAAGACCACTATCTTCCTCACCATCTTTCTTTTCTTTTGAGGTGGACGGCTCCTCAGAGGCCTCAGAAGGTTCCTCTTCTGTTTCAACTTCTTCCTTAGCTTCCGGCTCTTTAATGGTTGCAGCATTCTTCTCTGCCATCTCATCTTGAGCTTGAGCCAAGCTGTTAGTTTGAACAACGTCCTGTTCAGAAGCTTTTTCAGCTGCTTCAGTAGCTGTCTCTTTGGCTTTATCTGCCATACTATCCTCCAGCGTTTTCGGTTCGCAGAAACCATATCAGCGTTTCAAAGGAACGCACGCAGAACCTATTTTTCTCTTTCCCATACGTGGGCTTCGTCGTTGTATTTCCAAGTGCCTGCTCCTAGCTTCCGGCCTTCACCAAAACCACAAGTTGTTGGACCAGTGCAAGAATATATCTTTTGTGTGTTACCATCCATATCAAGTTCTTTAAGTATCTCTTCTTTTGCTCCGGAGCCTTCACAACGCTCAACTTGCCCAAGCAAAGAATTTGCTAAGTTCATCTTGGATTTTAAGTTCATAGGCTCACTGGCTATACGCTTAACCCTGGTTCGAACATCCTCATATTTCATGCCGACTTTAGGAAGACTCATCTCTCCTACCTTTCCTTCCTGTCTTCTGGGTAATAAGGGCTGTCGCTTAACGGAACGACCTTATCAGCTGGGCTTTCAAGCATTCTCTTAGCCTCATCTTCCTTCAGAGGAATCTGGTCAATGTAGTTATAGATTCTTTGATATAAGTCTATCATAGCCTGCTTGTAGCCAATATAATACTCTCTCTTCTCATCTTTTCGAGCCTTATCTATATAGCCACTCACCCACTTGCCATCAATCTTACCGCCCACTACATCAATGATAGTCTTGTCAATTAGCGGACCAATAACTTCCTGCCATCCTTCTGAACTCACAGTCTGCCGAACCTTGTTACAAAGCTTTAGGTCTTCTTTAAGCTGGATAAAGTATGCTGATTCGAACTTCATTGTCCTCCTCCGGCCATACCGCCAACGGCCTGTTCAATATCTGGACCATTACCCATCTTCTTCAATCCCATCTGTAAATAAGAAGAAGCTTCTTGGTCAGTCATCTCTTCTATGGCATCGAGTTCTTTCTTTGACTTACCTGCATTGTGCTTTAGGCTCTCGTTAGCCTTAGTCATGTCTTGAGCTTCTTTTTGTAGCTGAGCAATCTGCTGCTTAAGTTGAGTAAGCTGGTCTGTTAATACTTCTTTCGGGTCAGTGCAGAACATGTCTGGGTCTTTAACTCCGTCCTTCTCAAGCCAATCCTTAACTCCATTATATTTATCTTCAGGGGTTACGCAGTCTTGCATAATCGGAGATGTTAGAACGTTAAGCCTCATCTGCGCCTTCTGTGTAGCCATCTCTTTGTCAACAACTTCAAGGTTCCCATTCGACCTGACTTCTGCTTGGAAGTTAAAGTCTTCTCGAGTTATCTCTTGCTCTCCCACAAACACACTGTCTGTTACTCTCTCCTTGAATATATTAAACATCATCTCGTAAACTTCGCTAAGGCCGTTGTTGAAGTTGATGACATCCAACATTGTAAGGCCGGAAGCAACTTGGATACCCTGTTGAACTTCTCCCAGAGTCTTCCCACCGCCAACGTTAGAGGCGTTCCTGAAGAGCTGGTCAACCGAACCAACGTATTCCTCAGCGTAGGCCTTTACAACTTGCATTATCATATTGGAGCTCACGTCAGGAGAGTTTTGTCGGTTCAGCTGTGCTATCTCTTGGCCTAAAGCCTTAACCGGAAGTTTCATTCCAGGCCGGAGCTGAATCTGTGAGCTGAGTAGCTTACTGGAACCAAGCACTTCCCACATAGGTATGTTGTTGAGTTCGTCTCTGATTAAGGCATTGTTTACTGAGCGTTCAAGGACTTCTTGTAGCGCCCTTATCTGCTCCGGAGTGCCTCTTGAGTTATAGAACCGAGGGTCTTTTATCTCGTTGTCTATCTTCACATAGTTCCACCCTGCAAACTCGTAAGGGAAAGCCATGTCTTGAAGCACCGACTCTTCTGGGTCAGTGATGTCAGCGAAATGCGTAAATGCCCATCGCTGATACTTGTTCTTCTTCTCTGGGTAATAGCAAAGAGTCTCGTGGATACGGTATATGTCACCCTTAGTCTTGTTCTCGGATATACCTTCGTTGTAAGACTTCTGGACTTCTATCATATCGTCATCTGAAACAGTAGGCTCTATCTTGTCTAAGTCTATGTCTTTGTATATGCCTTGGTTAATGCGCTCTTGGAGAACCTCTCTGGTTAAGAAGTATTCCCAAGTAAGTCTTGGCAGCTGACGTATGCTCGTTGAGTAGGCCGGAACAATAATCTTGGTCGGGCTTATGACTTCTATGTTCGGAAAGTTCTCATACTCCATGACATCAAACTCGATTATGTCGTTACCAGAGGTAAACTGAGCGATGGCCTGTTCTATGCTCTCTCTGTCTACTTCGTCTTCTGGGTCAAGGCTAAACCTATCGGATAAGAATGCTACCTTCTCAGACTTGTTCAGAGACTTCAAGGCCTTAACCATCTCTTCGTCGTATTCGTTTATATCTATAACCTTGGTTACATTGCGAGCTATAAACTCTTCATACACTCTGGCTATGGCAAATCCATACGTCTTGTAGTTGTCTGCTAACAGCATAAGCTTCCGGAAGAAGTCTACTCTCTTGGAGCGCAAGTGAGAGTTCATCCTCTCTTCAGCCCTGCGTGCCTTCGCTCCCAGCTCTTCAGTCCACTTCACTCCGTCTTGAACGTCTATCAAGCACATCTTCTTGACCTGCCAAGCGCTGAGCACGAGGTTCGGTATAGCCTTCTTGATTAGCTTGTCTGTCTCTGGTAAAGGAACATCCGGAGCGCCTTCGTATGGATAGTTAGAATATCTCTTGACTCCCAAGCGCTGGTTCATAGCCATTATCATCTTGGCGTCCCAGTTGGCTCTACCATCCAAGTCTTCGGAAATCTTTGTCTTTAGCTTAACTATAAAATCACTCTTGTCCTTACCTATCTTGCTGGTAAGGGTCATATCTTTAGCGTGAACTTCTCTCTCGACTTTACTCTTCATCTGTTAGCTCCCAAAAGTTGTGTCCAGCCATAGCTGTCGTGTGGTTGTAAAGCTGGTTGTCTATAAAAATCTTCCTTGATTGTGTTTATATGGTCAATGGCATGTAAGCCCATAACAAATGCATCTGCTCTGTCCGGAGAGCTGCCCAGCCTATCCTTAATCTCAGCCTTGCCTTCTATCTGAATAAGTCCTCGTGAATTAAGCTTGTATTTAGGCGTTGTTAACTGGTTGATTAAGGTCTGGTCGTTAGGTATGCTTACTTGCTCGTTTGATATCTTTACTCCGGCCTCCCACCACATTTGCGCTCTGAGGTTCAAATGCTTAACCGCTTCTGTCTCTATCGTAGGCCTGGAAGAAGAGTTAATCTCTATGGTGTTCTTGCCTTGCTCATATAGCCTGTCAACTATGCCTGCTCCCAAACCGCAAACGTCAACTGCTATCAGCTCAGCGTTGTGCTTATTCTGCATAGCTATAAGATTTCCGGCTGTCTCCATCGTAGAGCGCTCTCCGTAAATCATCGTATCTATAATCTTGTAGCCTTCCATTGCGTAGATGACTGTCTCATCGTCACCGAACCTCGCTGGGTCACAGACTATAACTCTCCTTGGGTCAGCAAACAGAGTCCTGTCTATACACTTCCTCACCCACTCCGGCTTAATGACTAAGTCAAATCCAGTAAGGACATCCCACCGGCCGTGAACGTAAGCCTCTACCAGTTCAGGTCTATGCCGAAACGCCTCTTTAAGATTTTGAATGTAACCTTTCGGGAGAAACCCATTGTCGGACGGAAGCGCCTGTATAAAGGCATTTCCTGGCATGAGTCTGTTTATGAACTCATCCTTAATCCAACAGTCCGCAGGATTGGCTGTGAGTAATATCTTATAGTCAAGAGGCGCTCCGTGAACCTGTTTACGAAGTGTTCCTTTGATAAGGCCGTAGTCATCTCGGCTAATCTCTTCTGCTTGGTCTACGAAGGCGTGAGCATACTCAGCTGACTGAAACTTCTTCACTGACTCAGAGGTGTCAAACCCACCATACTGAACCTTCACTGAGCCTGCAACGAGTATTTCTTTGTCTCCGGCCTTAATTTGATATGTATTCCCTGGGATTATAGACTTCCAGGTCTCTAATGTTGTGTCGTTAAAATCTACTGACTGCTTACGTCCCATAAATCCGATAACCGGAGGATAGCTGGAAGGAAATAGTTTGAACTTCTGTATAGCCTTTAGACATTTAAGCCACATCCAAATGCATCCGAATACAGTCTTCCCACCACCCTTTGCTCCTCCATAGCATACTGAGAGGATATCAGGATTGTCCAGAGTCTGGAGTGCTTGTAGCTGCTTCTCCGTTAGCTGTAGAGGTATCTTCAATTATCTTGTTTTCTGGTAATATTGTTATCTCAACCTGTATTGGCTCTGATTGAGTGACTTCAAGCTTCTGTTCCTTGGGCATCATGTTCACTCCTGCATCTACCAATTTTCTCAAGTCCATCTTCAAAACTTCTTCTCTTCTGTTCTCAAGAGCCTCGTAGATTAAGTCCTTGAACTCTGTAAACTTGTTCTTACTGCCCTTAGGCCTTCCTGGACCACCTGCGTCACCTTCTTTATACAGCATATTCTATTCCGTTAAATTTCATTTGTTCGTCTTAAATTCACTTGACTTCTTTTTAGGGTCTTTATAGAACACTGGCTTGCTGCCATTAGAGCATTCGACATTTAACCCATCTGCCTTCATTCTTATCGGGTAACAATATCGAGCTGGTTGTCCTTTGCATTCTTGACAGTTCATGTCACATCCCTGAAAATATAAATATGGCTATATATAAGAGCCATAGCGGAGGAAACATACACGCTATGACTACAAAGAAAGTTATTAGGGCTAATACGCCAATCCATTTCATTGGGCAACCATTGCCTTATCATTGGTCAATGATAGGTCAATCATTATTGAATCATTGGTTAATGATAAGCTTTCGATAAGTTGTTTTAGATATGCCTCTTGTTGTTCTAACCAATCCCTGCTGTGCCATAGAACGTTCGGCCGGTGCGACATGTTTATAGACTTCATCTCTTCGAACTTCTCCAGGCCTTCACGCTTTGCGACTATATTGTCAATGAGCCTATGGACGGACTTGTTCTGATGCTTCTTGTTCATATTGCAAGCTGAACATACTACTGTTCCGTTGGCTGGCTCAATAAATAGATTTTTATCAGACCGAGAAAAACAGTGGTCTACCTGTAATATATTATTATGGGATAATTGTAATTGGGGATAATGTAAACGGACTTGACAGACTTTTCCATCTCGTAAATGGCAGAACTTCTTCCAAAGGTTCTCGCATCGACGCTGCAGTGTCTTGATAGGAACTTTGCGCACTCTTTCCAAGTAAGCCTCCATTTTTACAGTGTTACTTTTACTCTTTTTATCTTAAAAAGTAAAGCATTATTTTAAAATATTTTTCCAAAGCAATGTCTATAGGCCGGAGCAGTAATTTTTAACTTCCCTGCAACTTTCTGTTGGATGGACTTCTAAGGCCTTAAAACACCATTTTGAGACCTGCTGCTTTTTCTTGTCTTTGTCTTTTTCTTTGTCTTTGTCTTTGTCTTTGTCTTTAATGATAAGCCTATCATTGGTTAATGATTGGTTAATGATTGGTCAATGATTGGTTAATCATTAATAGAGGAGGCATCCAAACATGTATTTAGGTAAAAACAAACACTTGAAAATAGTTCTTTACATTTACGCAGAATATGCTATACTCATAGTAGGAAAGGAGGCGAGCGATGAACCTAAAGTTTGGTCAGTTAGTCATTAACAAGAAAACGAAAGCCATAGGTAAGGTATTGCGTAAATCACGAATACGGATGGATGCGTATGATGTTGATTTCGGGGATAACATGGTCACAGTTTCTAACGAAGGAAACCTTGAAATCTTGGTAAAATCAGTTGACCGAAAATAATTAAAATAGTTCTTTACTTTTTTCAAATGTTGGAGTATGATGATGTTGTGGAAAAGAAGCGAGCAATAAACTGGTCAACCCCTTCACCAATGAGCAAGGGGAAAAGGAGCGAGCGATGAACTACAATACTAAAAAATTCAGCAATGGTTACTGGTGCGACAAGCACAACGACGAAGTTGATAACCGGAAGGAACTTGTGATAGGCACTCGTTATGATGACGATGAATGCCTTCATGGAGTTTGCTCCGGCTGTTGGTCCGGCCTCTCAGAAGATGAGAGAAAGAAGTTCATAAGCCAATACGATGTCGCAGTTAAGGTAAGCGCCGAGACAAAAGCAGTTAAGAAAGAAGATGAATATGTAAGATTTGAAGAAAAGTCAGAAGAAGAATATGGGACTGTAGAAATAGATGGGTTCTCGGTAAAATTCGTAAAACGTTCCAGGCCTATATTCAAAACAATCTCTGATAAATGGGTGTGCGCCTATGTATCTCTCCCAAAATCAAATTGCCTTAATGATGAAACCCTTAACAACCCTACTTATAGGGAAGGTGACGAGATAGGGTTTGATACTTCGCATGGATACAATAAAGCCCAATCCATAGACCAGAAACTTTTTGATGCGCTGCTTCAGGTTAAGGCTGCCATCGAAGCATATAAAAGGGTAGTGAAACAATGAACAAAAGCGACGAGCACGCTAATTTTATCGCACGAGGGGACGCCTTCATCGGTGGGTTGCTCGCTTATGGCTCTCAAGCCATATCTCCTCGTGCACTTAATTAAAGGAGCGAGCGATGAAAAAGAAGCGAGCAAATAAACCTTGGTGGAAACAATTCTTATTTGAAGGATACGACACCTATTGTCCGGCCTGCTATATTTGTGGTAAAGCTATTGAGTCAGAAAAAGATTTGGCAAATTATCCTGTTCCAGACCAGTTCGGAGATTATCATGAAGAACCTATTCATAGGGATTGCATTAAAGAAGCGCCTGCCTATGATGCCGAGATGGAAAATATTCATTCATTAGCGGAGGCCTCTGGTGTAAACCCAGATGATGTAGCATGAGCAAGATGAAACCTCTAACAAAACTAATCCGTGACGAAAAGAAAATGTTCGGCTTCAATATTGGTGGAGTAGCAGTTGTCCACAAACACCAGACTAATCACCGGAGTAACCACCCTAAAATGAGCAGGCGCTTGGTATCTAAGCGCACGAAGTTTATAGGAGAGGTAATTTAATGCACCAATATTTCTTTGAACCAATAGGAGACAATATTATGTATCAGAAAACTTTCAGTTCAACGGAAGAAACGCTTCAGCAAGAACTCTGGGAAGGTATTAATGACGCAGAGTCATTAGGAATTATTAGTGTAGACACCGCTGCTGAATTATGGTATTTTAAGGATGAAGGAATGGCTTGGCTCAACAACATAAAGGAGGAAGCATGAAAATCTTTTTTATGGTAGGTTCTGGAATTTTATTAATGTTTGCATTATATGTATTTGGTAGATATTTCTACCTTGTTGGATACACAGCCGGAGTAAAATATTGTAACGATAAAATAAGAGCAATGAAAAACAAAGGAGTAAAGCATGAAGCTTAAGACAATAAATATTAAGGGAAAAGAGTATGTCCAGGTAAATGAAAGGATACGTGCATTTCACGAAATGTATCCTAAAGGCTCTATAAGAACTGTAATTGTCAACAACTCTGACACAGAGGTAACAATGCAGACTCTTGTATATCCTGATGCAGAAAACAAAGAAAGAGTATTTACCGGTATCGCTCATGAGAAGAACTCAGGCGGAATGGTTAACGCCACAAGCCACTACGAGAACTGCGAAACCTCTGCAGTAGGCCGTGCACTGGGCTTTTTAGGAATAGGGGTAGATACCTCTATAGCTACTGCCGAAGAGGTAGAGCATGCCATAGAACAACAAGAAGAGCCGAAGATAAGGGCTTTCACCTACAATGGCAAGAAATACCCTCATGTCACGAACATTCTCAGCCCTGACCCATTGCCTATACCGGAGTGGCATAAGTCCGTAGGAACAGAGGTGGACTTGTTTATGAAGTCTTACTTCATCAAGAAGGGTTACATTGTCCCATATGACAAGTTCAAGGGAGAGGCCTTAGAGAACCTAAAAGAGTGCATAGACGCAGCAGAGACTTGGCTTATTGATAACGGAGAGAAGTTTAAAGGGGTAGAATTAGACATACAGGTCATCAACCACAAGGACTTATATGTAGGAACTTCAGACATTGGCTCTTGCATGTATAACAACATGAAAGCCATTGGTGACTTCAAGAAATCTAAAAACATAGACAAGAAGTTGGCAGAACACTATTTCATGCAAATGGCTGCGTATGTTAAAGGGGAAAGGAGAGATAAGAAACCTTACGAACCGGCCGAGATAATGGTCATCTGTTCTCCGTTTAATGACCCAATTGTTTCTCATGAGATAGATAAGCACTACGAAATGTTTTTAGGCAAGAGGGCAGAGTTCAAGAAGAGGTTTGGAATTTAAGGATTATATTAACATAAAGGAGAAGGCTCAAAAGCTAAAGTGCTTCGATACGTTCGAGATTGCAAAGATTGAGGCCGTAGAAGAACGTAAAGACCCAATAGTTTTTGGATGCATAACCGGCTGCCCTGACAAGTTCTTTATAGCGCAGTGGGATGATGACGTGAAGATTGAGGATATACTAACAGAAAGTGAGGGGTAAAATGAGAGGGGTAGAACTTATGGAAAACATGGCTGTTGGGCAGGTTATAGAGAGGCCGAAGTTTTTAGAGACAAGAGATGGGAAAGGCCGGAAGTATGCCAAGATTATGGAGTCTCTTAACCTTTTGAACACTACCCAGTGTCTCTGTTATTCAGAGGACGAGTTTGTTAGAGAGTTTGGCAAATTCGGGATAGTAACTATGAAGCAGCAGTTTAAGAAGTCAAATTTCAGAGGAAAAGTTGTTTTAGACAATGGCAAAGTTTATGTTTGGAAGAGGTCAGATGTATGAAAGTAACAAAGAAACTATATCAAGAAGTTCATAAATGGTTATATAAGAACTATGGTAATGCGCATAAATGTGAAAATAAGAATTGTAAAAATAATTCTAAGCATTATCAATGGTCTCTAATAAAAGGAAAAACTTATGATTTTGTTAGAAGCCATTTTCAAATGTTATGCGCAAAATGCCATTTTCAATATGACGGTCCACATGGATTTGTTTTGGGGCATAAGTATAATAATGGCAAAAAGTTTTCTGAAGAACATAAGAAGAGAATAGGAATAAGTTTATCAAAGGCGCACAAACTTAATCCTCAGATAGGAAAGTTAAATCATTTTTACGGAAAGAAGCATTCCGAAGAAACTAAACGTAAAATTAGCGAAACAAAGCGGAAACAATATGCGTTGTCCAAAGTGTAATTTTGAGCTTCCTCATAAATATAGGTCTGTTCAGCAGTCACATTACTATTGGGGTGTGGTCATAGATTTATTGTCCGAAGAGATAGGCCATACCCCTGAGGAGATGCACGAAATTCTAAAGGCAAAGTTTTTAAGCCACAAAGTCTACATTAAGCACAAAGACGGAATAGTAGAAGAGGTTACATATGTAAAGTCTTCAGCCGATTTAACCACAAAAGAATTTGAAGAATATCTAACCAAAATAAGGGTATGGGCGAGCGCCGATATGGGAATATTAGTTCCTCTCCCGAACGAAGGAGGAATATGTTAGACCTATTTAGAACCAAAACCGAGTTGATTCAAGAATATTGTAAGGCCGAGCATTTCGTTTCTTCTGCCAAGATTGAAGAGTTTGGGCAGGGTATAGGAGTTTTAGCCACTACGGCAAAACGAATGCTGCAGAGATTAGTAGAACAGGGGCATATGAAGAAACTTTCAAAGGATGAATGTATAATGAGAGGGTTCATGGGCAAAATGGGTTATTATGAATGGGTGGGAATATAATGGACACCCTAAAAGAAATACTCAAAAAGCAGATGGAAATTAACAAGAAAGTTTCCTGGAAATGGGAAGAGCTGGAAGAGAACAATGTTTCTTTAGCCATGCGTCAAGAACTTACCAAAGAATACACTCTTGCCTTAATGATGGAATGCGCTGAGCTTCTTGAGGAAATAAATTGGAAGTTTTGGAAAAAGACTCAAAAGGACATAGCCATAAAGCGCATATGCGAAGAGATTATAGACATAGGGCATTTCTGGTTCAGCTTGTGCCTTATTTGGTGGATGGATGACAAGAAGATTAAGAGAATGTATTTACAGAAAGCTGCAGAAAACATAAAGCGCCAAGAAAGGGGATATTAATGCCGGATGATATTATTGATAATGTGTCTTACCAGCATCATTATACTGTGCAGCCTATTCAGCACATAGAATATGCATGCAAGAACAAGCTTGAATGGAGAGAGGCCAATATAACCAAATATATTGCTCGCTGGAAGCACAAGAGAGGGCTGGAAGACCTTAAAAAAGCAGCGAGTTATCTTAAGTGTTTGATGTATGAAGTAGAGTTTGGGGTGTTTAAGACACCGGACGATATCGAAAAAGAAGGGTATAAAATATAACAATAAGGAGAAGCAGATGAATAAGATTAGCAGAAAAGAGACAAAAGATTTGGCAGCGCTGGTTTTGAAATACATTAAAACAACAAGGCCGGACTTGGATGATAGGCAAATTCGTTCTGTCTGTTCAACCCTGTATGCACAATTAAAGGAAAACAAAGCATCATGAAAATCTATATCCCAAGTCATGAAAGAGCCAAAACTATAAAAACTCATCTACAGTTCAAAGATTCAAATGTTGAATATTTTATAGTTGTCCATAATGAAGAGCAAAAGGCAAAGTATCTAACAAACCCGACAATAGAACCGAAGAGGCTAATCGTTGCCAATGTTCCTCTCGGGGTGAGTAAGATTCGGGAGTGGATTAAGTTCAATTTAGCGGATGAAGAATGGTTCATATTTATGGACGATAATATAAAATACTTCACAGCTGTATGCGAACAAGAATATAACACATTAAGGATGATTGATAAATTCCCGGAAAAGTTTAAGAAGAATGACCAAGCCTGGAGAATACCAACTTACGAGAACAAGATAGACAATACTCGCTTAATGAATATATTCGATGAGTTAAAGCAAGAGTGCATAAACATAGACGCCGGATATGCCGGTTTCGCTACTGTCCAGAACTCATTCTTTAGAGGAAGGAAGTGGAGCAAAGTTGGGTATGTTATTAGCAAGGCCTGTTTGATTAAGAAGGACGATATCCATTATGACGAGAATGTTACCGCCATGGATGATTATTGTTATACGGCTGAGAACCTGCTCAAGTATGGGAAAGTCTTGATAAATAAATACGTCTTCCCAATCGCAGGGCATTATGAAGATGGAGGAATTGGTAAATACGAAGAACGTCTGAAATATAAAATAGCAGACTGTAAATACCTCATTGAAAAGTTTAATGGGTTATTCGTTTATTACGTTAAAAAGAATTGCCACCCAGAAGCCGAACTCAAGATAAAGTTTCACTCTGAGAAACAGGTATCTAAATGGAAGGAACAATATGTTCAAAGCAGAAATAATTGAGTTTTATGAGTTTATCTACGAGCGCCAATTAGCTTGGTATAATAGGTTCATACGGAAGAATCCACGGCCTTGGTCTGGAGATGAGATACTCAATAAATACAAATTCTGTAACGTATACCGAGAACTTGACCGCTGCAGTATTCACCTTCTAAACACAGTCATCAATAACGATAAGCTTGAAAACATTGACAAGGTATTTAATATTCTCCTGTTCCGGATATTCAATGTTGATAAATTCTTTACGGAGTATTTAACATCTCCGGTTATATTCTCAGAGTTCAAGTTTCTGGATGCAGAGAAACTCATAGACGAAGTCAAATCAAATGGGAAGAAAGTTTTCAATAACGCCTATAATATAACTCAAGCAACATATTTCTCAGGGCATCGTAAGAGAGACAAACACTCTCAGCACTTGCAGAATCTTGAGAACATAGCCAAGACGTTCAGGGTGACATTTAAATCTATAGAAGACGCTAAAAGCCCAAGAGAGATATTTGAAATTCTTAGAGGCCTTAATTTCTTTGGTCCATTCTTGGCTTACCAGTGCCTTATAGACATATCCTATATTCCGAACTTCTTGTATCTTAATTGGAATGACTTTGTTAATGTTGGTCCAGGAGCGATAGGCACAATTGATGCAATCTTTGAGCCAAAACCAAGGGGAATTACTCCGCCAAAACACTACGAAGCAAAGTGCAAAGAGTTATTCTACGAACAGAAGAATATGTTCTACAAACTTCGGACGCAGTTCAACAAGAATTGGCTTGAGATTAACTTCCGGACTCCGTATAACGCCGGAGACTATTTAAGCCTTAACAATATCCAGAACTGCTGCTGCGAGTTTAGAAAATACCTGAATTACAAGAATGACACAAAGTGCAGAGTAAAATATTTTTACCCAACAGAAGGAGAGCTGGAATGGATTACAGAGAAAGAAGAATAAAAGAAGCCATCCACGAGGCCGTTATGGAAGGAAAAGAAGAAGCCCTAAAAAAGACTAAAAATCCTTATGCTGTTGTTGAGCATATGGAAGGAGTAAATGACCTTGTAAATAAGACTTATGAAAGGATTAAGCATGTATTATTATGACCTATTAAGATATGTAAGTGAAAAAGGCTCTCCATGTCGTCCCAGAGGAGTTTTGACTAAAGAGGCAAGGAATTTAGTTTTAGACATAAAAGCGCCTAAAATCGCCTCTAAAAGTCGTGGCCAGATGCGGCTTGAAGAGGGCTGCGGGAACTTTATTTGCTCAAAATCTTGTAGGCCGTTTGAAAAGGTTCTTGCGTATGAATTGGCAGAACTCGCTTGGTATATGTCTCTAAACCGGAAAACAGCTAAAATAGAGCCTTACGCCAAGTTGTGGGGAAAGATTCAAAACGAGGATAAGACAGCCAATTCTAATTATGGGTATTTAGTGTTCAGGCAAATAGGGTATCATCCTTCTATTTCTTGGGTTGATACAATGACTGGGTTTAACTGGGCACTCTACCAACTTGAGAAAGATAAAGATAGCCGAGAGGCCGTAATTACATACAATAATGGTTCATATAATTATAAAGAGAATAAAGACTATATCTGCACGCAATGCCAAATGTTCTTAATCAGAGACAACAAGCTTCACTGCACTGTTCCGCTGCGCTCTTCTGATGCAATATTCGGCCTCACCTTTAACATGCCATGGTGGTCTTTTGTCCAGCAACAATTAAGGCTTAGGCTTCTTGAAAAGTATCCGGATTTAATGCTTGGGGATATTACCGTAAATATTCAATCGGCTCACATATACGAACAACATTTTGATTTGGTTAAGCAAATGCTCAAAGAAGGAAAAGAAGAATATTTCATAGAGCTGAAAAAGAGAATTGTAAGAGGCGCTCGATTTGAGTGGTATCAAGAAAATCTCCAAGACTACTTAAAAATAACGAGGATAAAATAATGGCAAGAAGATTCACGGACACAGAGAAATGGAAAGATGAATGGTATTTAGGCCTTAGCAATGACCACAAAGCTATATGGCAATACCTTCTCGATAACTGCACTCCGGCCGGCAGATTCAAAAAGGGTTACGAGCTGCTTAACTTCTGTTGCAAAACTTCTATCACAGAAGTAGAGCTGATAAAAATAACCGGAGAGCGCCTTCTTGACTGCGGGAACTTCTTTCTGATAATAAAGTTCCTCCAATATCAATATCCCAAAGGCCTTAATTCGAATAAGCCTGCTATTATTAGCGTTAGAGGAGAGATAGAGCAATATAATTTACAGGATAAAGTGATTAAGCAGCTGGGAGATAAGTATCTTGATAAAAGGTTATTTAAGTCTACCAAAAACACAAAGCCTAAAGAATTAAAACCAAAACCTATAAAGCTTGACCCATTGGCTCAATTCTCTTATCTTAAGAATGAGCAATTCTCATCTATGTTCAAGAATTACCTTGAAATGAGAGCAAAGATTAAGAAACCGGCTACAGATAAAGCAAAAGAGATAATCCTTAAAGACTTACATAAATACGAAATAGGAATAGCCGTTAAAATGCTCGAAAACTCTGTGATAAACTCTTGGCAGGGAGTCTTTCCGCTCAAAGATAATTTCGGTAAGCCTATACAGAAGGCAGTAAAGAAGCCAGTTGAGCAGCCTGCTCCGTCAGAAGAGGATAGAAAAAAGTTGTTAGAATTGATAAATAACACTAAAAACAGTTTAAATAAGGTAGAGGGGTAAATGAATAAAGAACTGAAAAAAGATTTGGCGATATTGTCTGGAACTTTATCAGAGTTTGTAAAAAAGTTTGCTCCAAAAGCTATAGAAACAATAAAGGCTCTTGAGAAAATGTTCGAGAAATATAATAAGAAATAACAGAATGGCTCTTGTGGCGTGGTAGCCAGTTATATCGCCAGCCGAGGTCACAGTTAGAGGCGGATAAGCAGAAGCGTAGGTCTTATGGCAAATTACCGACAAACGATAATACTTGGTGTCAGCGTAAGTCCTCTGTGATAGAGAAGAAGTATAATGCAGACCAACTGCCAAGAGCCCTTTAAAAAGGAGATGTAGAATGGCTGAGTGTTATAAGAACAAATATGTAAGACCTCGTGGATGCTTAAAAGCAATTCAATCTATCCTTGCTTCTGGGAAAGTTATTACTCGAATAGGATTTTATAAATGTCCAAATTGTGATGGGTGGCATATTACACATAATGCAGATGAATTAATATATTTATCGAAAAAGGAGATGTAGATGAAATGTCCGCATTGTAATAAAAGAATAAAGAACGATTTTGAAATTCCGTGCATAAATGTAGAGAATTACGGAAGCAATACTTTTCATTTTAGATGTTGTTATTGTAAAAAGATATACTCATTAAGTTTTTATAGAAAAGTTATTATTGATACAAAAAGTATAGAAAAATCAAATCAAAACTATACAGATTTTGGTGGTTAAAAAGGAGATGTAGATGACATATCGCAACGAAACTAAACAAAAGATATTTAAGGGAGTAAGCAACCCAACGCCGACACTTAGACAAGAGATTATAAAAATAGCACAGCTTGGTATCTTAGACACTCCGCCTGACAAGATGACTGATGCTATCCTGCAAGCCTTCCTCAAGCACCTGCCGAAGAAACAAGACCCAAGCAACCAAGACCCAGATGGAATGGGATTTAGTTATTTGACAGGCTACAACCAATACCGAGATGAAGTAGAGGAGATGCTAAGATGACAATAGACAAAGTTATTCTTAAGATAGTAGAAGCAAAAAGATTAGCGTTAAAGACAAAAAGATTTAAAACTTTCTCTGCTCTTGATAAAGCAGAAAAGATTGCTGGTTGGGAATTATCATCAATTATGATTGAAAAAAGCGGGGTAACGAAATGACCATACCAGAATGTATTGAGATATTGAAAAAGAACTGTGGCAACTTAAAAGGACTTATGGGTTTATGCAAAGAAGAAAATCCTTACTGGAAAAAACAACTTGAAGCTGACGAACTCGCCATCCGAATCCTCAGCAATCTGAATGAGGAGAAGATACATTGTGCTATTTACAGTAGTCGGAGAAGTTGGAAGAAGTTTCCAACGAGGCAAAAAATAATGACTATTGAAGAACATATCGCCAAATCAATAATAACAGAGGTGCAGAAATAACTATGAGCGTCTTGATATGGGAAAATCGGTATAAGGGCACTTTACCTGCGAGCTGTTGCCGATTACTGTAGGCTTGCCAAGACGCTCTACAAATATAAGGAGCAATCAAATGAACCAATCTGAACTAATGAAGAAGTTTTACTATGACATTAGGTTGATTATTTGGAAGATTGTTTGGAAGTTTCCAAAGATAGCCATATTCTTAAAAATCAGTCCTAGCATTTACTATCCCAAAAAATATATGCCGAGAGTATTTAACTAAAAGGAGTCCAAATGAACCAATATGAACTAAGGAGGAGAGGATGAAGAGAGTTTATGTGGCTGGTGCGTATAGTGCCGATAATGTCATAGATGTTCTTAAGAATATTGGGAAGGGAGAGTATTGGGCTTCCCAGCTTTTTCTTTATGGTTATGCCCCTTTTTGCCCTTGGCATGACAAAGATTATGTTATTAAAAATTGGGACAAAGAGCTTTCGGTAAAACAGTTTTATGACTATTCTATGGCGTGGCTCGAAGTTTCTGATTTGTTGGTTGTTTTAGAGGGATGGGAAAAATCGCAAGGAACATTATTGGAAATAGCAAAGGCAAAAGAATTAGGAATACCGATTATTTATGATATTAAGGAGATACTAAATGAACCAATCTGAACTAAAAGAAGATTTGATGATGTTAGAAAAACTGCACACCCATAACGACTTCTCTGATTGGGGAAAAGAAGAAGAAAAAATGCTCCTTGCAGTATCAAGAGCAGTTGATTTGCTCCAACAATATCTCGACATCAAAGGATTTCCGGAGGAGATAAAGATAAGCGAAGAATATGAAACAGCAGAGTCAGGATTTTGGAAAGATAAGTGTAATCAAACTATTCGTCTCTGCAAACTCGCCCACTTGAAGGAAAAGACGGAGTGGATGACTTCAAGTAAATTTGCCCAGTCTTTAACGAGTAGAAACTACATCTTCCTCTCTGACCTTGAAAAGAAATTGGAGGGGATAAGAAACATTGTTTTAGATGATGTTCCGCATAAATATCAGGCAAGACTTTTGGAGGCTTTAAAATGAAAAAAATAAATATTATGACCGATGTAACTGTTGAATGCGAGATGCCATATATCCCTTACTATATTCGTGGCAACCTAAAAGAAGAAGAAAAGTATTTAAAGAATTGGGTTAAAGATTTCCAAGATTTTATTCGTGACCATAGAAGTCAAGACCCTGTTAATCTTTCAGTTGTGCCTATTTACAAAGATGTTTGCTCGAAATGCGAAAGAGAATACGAAAGTTACGATGAAAACGGAAAAACTTTTTGTGCTAATTGCGGAGAAGAATTGGAACGGGAAGAAGCCATCCGCACCCACCTAACCAAGAGGGAGGAATAGATGACAATAGATAAGTTACCAGAAAACACTTGGTTTAACGGACACAATATGGCAGACAAGCTCAACGAAATAATTGATGTGGTAAATAGGTTAGAAGAAAGTGTCGAAAAAGTTATGAAGCTAACTGCAATAGATTGGCATAGATTACATAAAGAGTTTGCAAAAAAGTATGACACCCCTAAACCTGAAGGACAATGTGAGCATAAGTGGGTATGGAAATATATTAAAAAAGGAAAACATTTAATGCCAGAAACAGAAGTTTGCGAAATCTGTGGAAAGGGAAAGGAATGAAACTTACACTACTTATTCTGATAATAGCACTTTGTAGTGTAGGCTGTTCATTCTCTAATGATTATAATTATAGGACATATAAACAAACTTTACTTTGAAAGGAGTAAAAAATGTCAAAACCAGAAACAATAATGATAGACGATGTGAAGTATGTAAGGGCAGATGTGGTCGAAAAACCTGCCGAGAAATTAGATGGAATGGAGTATTGCATTGTCAGGACTTATTCGGCTGGAGTATTTGCTGGATATGTAAAAAGCAGAAACGGTCAAGAAGTTGTTCTGATAAATTCAAGAGGCATCTGGTATTGGGATGGAGCTTGCGGATTAAGTCAACTTGCTGTTGACGGAACGAACGCACCAGCTAATTGTAAATTCACAGTTGAGGTTGACCGTCGAGAATTAACTCAAGCGATAGAGATTATTCCTTGCACATCAAAAGCTAAAGAGTCGATACAGGCGGTGATGATATGGAGAAAATAATGAATGGCTATGGCTCTGGCTCTGGCGATGGCTCTGGCTATGGCTATGGCTATGGCGATGGCCCTGGCTATGGCTATGGCTATGGCTATGGCGATGGCTATGGCGATGGCTATGGCTATGGCTCTGGCTCTGGCTATGGCTCTGGCTCTGGCTATGGCTCTGGCTATGGCTCTGGCTCTGGCTATGGCTCTGGCTCTGGCTATTAAACAAACTTTAATGTGAGGTGGAAGTGAATATAGCCTTCGATGTAGATGATACTTTAATAGTTCCTTCCTGTGCGATAGCTAATGCAGAAATAGACACGCCAAACTACGAAACAATCGCAATCTTTAAGTGGTTTCAAAAGCAAGGTCATACAATGATAGTATGGAGTGGCGGCGGTGTAAGTTATGCAAAAAGGTGGGCAGAGAAACTTGGCCTTGAACCTTGTGAAATAAGAGAAAAAGGATATGGAGAAGTTGACATAGCGTTTGATGATTGTGATGTTTCTTTGGGAACTGTAAATGTTAAGGTAAAAAGAATAAACAATAATGTTAGTCGAAAAGAATGGAACGACAAACCAAAGGACATATGAAAGGATGCTACTGTGAAAAAGATTTCTAAATATTGGTTGAAAAACTGCCAAAAAAAACAGAAAAAACAAAGCGAAGATATGCAGTGTTTGCCCATTTAAATATT
>ERZ869925.174-NODE-174-length-42997-cov-123.564808_pt1 | contig 42997 bp, 70 predicted proteins | sample MGYA00579311_ERZ869925 | MGnify/ENA primary metagenome ERZ869925 (study PRJEB32216, sample SAMN09231817) | wastewater metagenome | place: USA: Maryland | collected 2016-07-30 | study: EMG produced TPA metagenomics assembly of the PRJNA472060 data set (Reclaimed...
CCCGACAGGTCGGCCCGCGACAGGTTGGCCCGCGACAGGTTGGCCCCCGACAGGTTGGCCCCCGACAGGTTGGCCCCCGACAGGTAGGCCCCCGACAGGTCGGCCCGCGACAGGTTGGCCCGCGACAGGTTGGCCCCCGACAGGTAGGCCCCCGACAGGTTGGCCTCCGACAGGTAGGCCCGCGACAGGTTGGCCTCCGACAGGTAGGCCCCCGACAGGTCGGCCCCCGACAGGTTGGCCCCCGACAGGTTGGCCCCCGACAGGTTGGCCCGCTCTTTCACCGCGACCCGCACGGCAATACCCAGCTTCACGCCGGACAGAGCAGACGGGTCACACTCGATGGTGACGGTGATCGCGCCGAGAAACTCGAGTCTGGGGCGACGTTGGATTGTGAATTGTTCAGTGGCCATCTCAGCCTCCAGCTATGACAATGAGAGAAATCGGCAGCACCACGCACCAGAGCAGACCGGCGAAGGTGAAGGCAGCGGCGCGGATCACTAAACAGCCCCCTGAACAGCGTCTTCGGAGAATGGGTGCGTGTCGTCCGCCTCGCACATCAGGCAAAAACCAGGGCCATTCAGCCCATTCGGTTCATCACACCTCCAGCAGCGGCAGGGCGAGTGCAGTTTTTTTACCACCTTGACCGAGCCGATCTGGCTCTCGATGGACGGCGCCTTAAGGTAGGTTCCGCTTTTCTTGTCGGGGCGCTTGCCAACCTTGTAGGCGGCGGCACAGGACTTGTCGCAGAACCGACCCCATCCGCGCTTGTGGTCGGCGGCACGAACAGTGATCAGGTCACCGCACGCTGCACAGTTTTTCTGAACGGTATGGGCGCGGATCATTCGTCACCTCCAAGCTCTTCGATGGCGGTCTCATCGAGAACCTCGAAGCAGTCCGAACAGATCAGCTTGCCGGTCGTCTCGAAGGCCTCGATGTCGGGCGAGAACTCAGCCTCGCCGCAGATCGTGCAGCCGCGCGACGGGCCGAGACATGCGTTCATAAAGCGCCAATCAAAGTCGCTCATGCCGGAACCCCTTCGCGCTTTGCTGGGGTCTTCAGGCTTTCGATCAGGTCAGCCTTGGGGCGAAGCCTAGAAACCGTCGAGGGAGACACTGCGAACGCCTTGGCAATGGATTGGACCCTCTCTCCTGCCGCGTAACGGCGCCCGATCTCTTTGGCTTGATCAGCGGTCAGCTTTCCGGGCGGGATGGTCATGCGACCGCGCGTCCACGCATCCAGAATGTTGTCGGCCTGAGAGCCGGCGAGCAAATGGGCCGGGTTCACGCAGGTCGGAGTGTCGCAGCGATGGCGGACAACCTCACCCTCGGCCAGCGGCCCAACGAACGCGACATAGGATGCTCGGTGAGCGTAGTAGTCGCGCCCCGCTCTGCCGCCGATTTTCGCGCGACCATATCCGCCGCCCGTGACCGACCCGGCCCAAAGCCAGCAGCCAGTGTTCAGATCGGCGCAGATAAAAGGGGACGCTTCGTTGATGAGTGGGCGGAAGTGCTCCACCCAATCCCCCGGTCCAATCGCGCTCATGCTGCGGTCTCCCGGATATCCCAGAGGGCCGCCCGCGCGATCTTCACAGCCTCACGGTGCGCGAGGTAATGCCCGTGAGAAGCCGGGGGAACAGTGCCCTCGGCAATCTTGCGAAGGGCAGCTTCCAGCGTGGCGTGAGAACTCAAGACGCGCTCGATATCCTCGGCAATTCCCTGAAGGTCTTTGACTTTCGCCGGATAAGCGCCGCCCGCCATATAGAGCGCGTCATCTGCCAATCTGGCGAGCGGGTTGCGGAGTGTTCCGCGCGGCGGCATAGCGGGTTGCTCGATCACTTCACCACCCCCAACACCAGGTCCATGACCTCACTCGCAGCAACAGCGAGAAGGATGGCGGCGGAGATTGTGCAGACGGCGCAGGTCACGACGGCGAAGGCGGTCTGGGCGCGGGTCATTGGGCTCCCGCCTTGGTCAGGGCGGCTTCAGCAGCGGCCACATAGGCGGCGTTGGACCCGACCCGGTTGGCGGCGGCGTAGCCCTTCGCCAGCGGCAGGATCAGGCGCAGCGCGTCCAGAACGTCCGGCAGCGCCGCAATGGACCGGGCGTTGGCGGTGGCTTGCTCGCCCTCCTCGACGATGCAGACTGTCGTGTAGTAGAAATCGTTGGGTCCGCCGTCCGGGCCGTCGATGGCGCCGATGATGGTCAACTGGCCGTCGCGGTCGAAGTCGTGCTTGGACTGCCAAGGGCCGTCGGTGAAGCCGCTCATGCTGCACCGCCCTGAAACCAAGGGTGCGTGTCCACAATCCGCTTCGCCTCGGCAAAACCGAGGGCGGCGTTTCTCTCGACACCCCAAAGCCGGAAGGCCTCGGCGTAGTCCACGCCCGGGCTGTGTTCGACGGCGCTGCAGGTCTCGACGTGGATCGCTTTGGATCCGCGATTGAGGCGCAGCATGATCACTTCCTGACCCGGCTGCAGAATCTTGTTGCAGACGCCGCAGCGGTGGCGGTGCTTCCGCCGATCCGCTGCGTAGGTGCAGGTCCAAGTTTGCGACGGCATGTTCACGCCGCACCACCTGTCGCGGCGGCCATCGCCTCGGCCTGAGCCCAAAGCAGCGCGGCCCGCTGATCGGCCCGCAGGTAGCCCAGCTCAACCGTCTGGTCGTCCTGCGGCATGTCGGCGAACTGCTCATCAAGCTCGCGCGCCTCGGCCAGGGCCTGCGTACGGGCCAGCCGGGTCAGCACCACCGTCAGCGACTCCCGCAGGTCCATCAGCGGGTCCACCGCAGAGTCGGCGATCGCGGCCAGCGGCTTGACCCGGTGATCCGCGCGCTCGTCCAGCGCCAGGTCGATCAGAGCGGAGAGACCCGCGAACACCGACCCCGTTGCAAGGTCAGCGAAGATCGAGGCCGCCAGCGGCTCCAGATCGGCGGGGAAGGGGTTGCCCCCGGCTGCGTGGGTGGGTGACCCGCAGCCGGGGACGTTCCGCGCGCATTCGGGGCCTCGTTGGGTTTCTGCCAACGTGCGCGCGAAATCGGGGAAAGGGAGAATGGAGGCGCCCATGATCAGGCCGCCTTCCGGGGAGCGACTACGGCGGCGACAGCCCGCGCTTGCTCGCGGAACTCAGCTGCCGATGCCTTGTGCTCGTCGACCAGCTGCTGGTGGGACGCAACGGTGCGCTCCAGCTCCTCGACCGTGTGCATCCGCCAGCCCGTGTTGGCGCGGCGCATCTCCAGACGGGCGGCAAAGTCGGCGCGGGTCTTTTCAAACCGGGCCGCCGCAGAGTCCGCCCATTCCGCCCAGAGCAGGAGCCGCGCCGAGATCAGGTCAGGCTTGCCAGCCTCGTCGATCGCGGCGCGGTACCGGGACAGGAGCGCGTCGACTTCGCGGCCGACGATGCAGGCGTTTGGGTTGGAGCGGTCGCCTTGAGCACCCTCCAGCGACCCCCAGGCCACGATGGAACGGGCCGCCGCGATGACGGTCTGCTCCGCAGCCGGCGGGTAGGCCGCCTCGGCAAGCGCGAGGCGTATCGATGCCGCGACGGCGTTGATCTTGTCTGCATCGGACATGTTCGTCTCCCCGGGTTCGTAGGGAGACAATGTGCGACTATCGCACTAAGGTCAAGCGATTATCGCACGCCTGAAATACAAAGGCCGCACATCATGTGCGCGGTGAAAATCTCAGACGGAGGGAACGGGAGCGTGCACAGCGCATCAGTGCTGGCTCCAATACGCCGTGGTGGCGCGATCGCGTTCCTGTCCGCAGATGCGCAACGTCGAAGCGTCGGTGTCGCACCACGCGCGAAGCGAATTCAGTCCCTCGCGCCCGTCTATGCGCATCGAAGCCAGATCGACGGCCATTGTCGGGGACATCTTGGCCCAGTTTGCGCGCCGGACGTCCTCGGCCGCCCAACTGAACGTCAGCGCCGGCGCCAGCGACTCCGCCCCGTACCGGTCGACCATAGTGACCTGCACGGCAATGGTATCCAGCGATCCCTCCTTGCCGCGGCGGATGGCTTCGCGACCGGCATCCCAGAACACCGATGACTCGCCGTTCGAAATGATCGGCCCCGTCGATGCGTGCTCGCCACAGGCGCCGAGCGTCACGGCCAACACGATCAAAGACGCCGTGCGAACCATACTGGCCTCCCCATAATCCGAACGTCTTCGGGATCGGCCTCGTCGTCGGAGTAGGCCGGGTTATTCGAGAAGATCCGGAGTTTTCCCGACTTCCGCAGGATCTCGACGTTCTTCACGACGTAGCCGTCATCGTACCAAAGCGCGAATGCGCCAGGCTGTCGGGGGTTTACGTCCCGGCGGTCAATCAGCAGCTGGTCGCCATGCATGAAGCCGCGACCGGTAGTGGGGTCGATCATGCTGTCGCCCCGGACGTCGATCATCAGCAGGTCGTCTGGTTTCGCCCTTAGCTCGTGAACGACAAGGCTCCGAGCAACCAACGCGACCTGACGGTCTCCGTCACCGGTGCCGCCCCCGCCCATTCCGGCGTAGGTGGGCAGAACTTCGACAGGGAAATAATCGAGCGTCGGGTCCGCCAGGGGCTGGTCCGGCGTGTTCGAGATGTCCTCATACTCGCGCACCAGGGCGAGCAGACCCTCAAGTTCAGTCGCTTTGATCGAGCGCTTGCCAGCCAGCATCTTTGTCGCGGCAGTGCGATCACGGCCGATCGACTCCGCGATCTTGTCGTGAGGCACTCGATGGCGCTTTAGGGCCTCAATGATCGCGTCCGCATTCATGACGGCGACATTGCGGAAATCGCACGGCACAAGCGAGTGCGATTGACGCACGGCAAATGTGCGAATAGGGTGCGGCAATCGCACATTGCCTAGAGCACCCTCATGAAAAGTGTCTTCCAGAAGTTCGGCGGCATCCGACCGATGGCGGCCAAGCTCGATGGCTTGCCGGTCTCGACGGTCAAGAGCTGGCATACCAGCCGGACAATTCCGCGATGGCGTCATGCTTCGATACTCGCCGCAGCGGCGGCCAATGACATCGCACTGACGGAAGACGAGCTGATCAACGTCAGGGCCGATGAGCCCGCCGTTGGGGATGTCGCCGCCTGATGGCCCGTCACCTACCGACGCACCAGTTCGGCCAGCAGGGCAGCCGCATCACGCCGGTGCTTGGCGGCCACCTTTCGCAGCCCGGCAGCAGATCGGCGGTCTCGCCTGGCCCAGGACTCGCAGCCGCCAGCGATGCAGGCGTGCCGGATAGCCCGCAGCGTCAGATCGCAATCGAGGATGTCGGCTTCGGTCTTCATGGCGCGAACGATTACCCCCGAATTGGGGACGCCGTGTCCTTGCAAGGCGACAGCAACGCGCAACCCCGGTGCGCGGCATGACCCCGGCACGCGTGAAGAGCTTGGTGTTTCAGCTGGTCAAGGCGGCTGGCGGGACCGAGGCCGCCGGCGCGGTGCTGGGTGTCAGCCACCAGCGGGTCAGCCAGCTTCAATCCCTCAACCACGCCGACATGCCGACGCTGATGCAGGTCATCGCGCTGGAGATGTTCGTTGGCCAGCCCATCGTGACCGGCGCCCTCGCCAAGATGGTGAGCCCGGAGTCCGCAGCGGCCGATCCCGTGAAGGAGGCGGCCGAACTGGTCAGCGCGACATCACGAGTGCTCGACGCCTGCGTCAACGGCGGCTCGCAGCGTGAACGACTCCAGGCCGTGACCAACGCCCGCAAGGAACTCGACGACGTCGCGGCGGCGATCGCCAGCGACTGCGCCTGACCTGAACGACCGGCAGGGCCGCGCCGGCAACGGCGGCCGCAGACGAGAGGGGACCTTGAATGGCCCGCAAACCGACGGCCGGCGACCACGGCCACAACTCCGGCGAACCGCTCACCGACGATGAGATCGCCGCACTGCAGCACTACTACGCCGACAAAATCCGGCGCCAGGACCGCAAGGCCGCCGAAGCCAAGGCCGCCTATGACTTGGAGCGGACCGAGGTCAACAGCCTGTTCGCGCTGGTGAAGGGCGACCTGAAATACAGCCGCAAGGAGTTCGAGGAAGTCCTCGCGGCGCAGGACAAGAGCGAGGCCGAGTTCCGCCACGACGAGGCCAAGCGCGCGCGTCGGTTCAGCCTTCACGGCCTGCCCGTTGGCGCCCAGCTCGAGATGTTCAGCGGCGACACCGTCGACGACGCCCGCGAAGCCGAGGCGAACGGCTACCGCGCCGGCCGCCGTGCCGACGATCCGATCCCGCCCTCGACGCTGTCGACCATGTTCCATCAGGACTGGATGCGCGGCTGGGAACGCGGGCAGGCCGAGAACCTCGCCCAGTTCGCCAAGGCGAGCGAGATCATCGAGGCGCGCAAGACGAAGTCGGTCGCGCTGGATCCGGTCGAGGAAGACCTGGGCGACGTTGACCCCGAGGACGCGCTGGATGATGCGGCGCGGAAGCTGAAGCGCACCGGATGGGCTGAACCGACGTCCGCCGAATCCGAGTTCGAGGCGGCCTGATGACGGAGCCCTTGATCTTCTCAATGTCCGGCGCCCCGCGCGGAAAGGGGAGGCCAAGGGCTACTGTCCGCAAGGGCTCGCGGCACGCGACGACCTACACGGACCCACTGACCCGGAAATACGAGGCCAGCGTCGCCAAGATCGCCCGCAAGGCCATGAAGGGACGGCCGCCGCTTGAAGGTGCGCTCTCGGTCTCCCTGCGGTTCCGTTTGGCCCTGCCGAAGTCGATGAGCAAGCGCGAGCGCGCGGCCATCCTCGCGGGCGAGCGTCCCTACTTCGGCAGGACTGACACCGACAACATGGCGAAGGCCATCCTCGACGGATGCAACGCCATCGTCTGGATCGATGATGTCCAGATCACCCGCCTGTTCGCCGTCAAGGAGGCCGCCGAGGCCCCGGGCGTCGACATCAAGGTCCAACCCCTCGAACCGCAGGAGAGCCCGGCATGGGGCGCATGAACAACCCCTATCCGAAGCCCAGTCCTGAGGACTTCGAACAGGCCCCCAAACAATCCGGATGGACACCGGTCAGAACCGCCGTGATGCAATGGCTCTGGGCAGAAGGGCTTTCATGCGCGCAGATCGCAAATCGTGTGGGCGGCCTGACGCGAAACGCCGTCATCGGTAAGACGCACCGGCTCAAGATGATCGGGCCAGATGGCCGGCCGAAGGCGTCTCCGCCCGGACCTGTAGCGCCTCGCGAAACGCGCGGGTTCGGCATTCCGGCAAAGGATGCCGCGAAGCCCGCACCCAAGCCGGCAGAGCCACGCCCAACTGCGCCCCGGGTTGCCATCGCTGGGAATGGGACGGTCTTCGAGACGGCCCCGGACGTCGACATGCCGAAACTGCGGATCGTCACCGCGACCGGAAAGCCCGCGCGCATTGTCGACGACCACTTCGGCGGCTGCAAATGGCCGATCAGCGACCCTGGTCGAGGCTGCATGGAGGAGACGCTGTTCTGCTGCGGACCCCGCGAGGTGGGGAATCCCTATTGCGCGTCTCATTCCGCATTGGCCACTACCGGCCAGTCCTACTCGAACGGCAAAAAGGTCCAGTCCGCCAAAGAATTGGCCCGGTCGCTGCGGAGGTACATTTGATGGCGTTTTCGCTCACTGTACGGCAAGCGGAAGTGCTCGCCTTCATCCGAGACTACACAGCCGAAAGCGGCGGTGTCTCTCCATCGTATGCCGAGATGCGTGAGGCGCTCGGGGTGGCGAGCAACACCTCCTTGCAGGGCTGCATCGCCGCGCTGATCGAGCGAGGCCATCTGCGGCGCCTGCGTCATCGCGCGCGGTCACTGTCAGTCGTCAATGCGTCCCCCGACCCCAAGCGGCTGACCACCGTCGACGCCCTGATCATGGTCGGCGGAATAACGCGGCGATATCCCGACAGGGCCGGCGCATGACGAACCGCCGCGAGACCTTCCTCGTCGACAAGATCGACAGAGACGCCGCCTGGTCGGCCGAGCGCGGCCGCGTGAACGCCGAGGCCGAGGAGTGCGTCTGCTCGTTCATGTCGGCCTTCACCGGCCCCGAGGAGCGCGCTGTGGCCGCTGACGCCCTCGCGCGGGCCCTGGCTCCCATCATCACCCAGCTAACCGGCTCGGCGCGCGCCACGAACCGGTTCGCCGCCATGACCGGCCGGGCCGAGGTGCTGCCGGCCCTGCAGTTCCGGGGACGGCGGCCATGATGACCGACACACCCGCCGCCCGCGCCAGGCTGAAGGCCGACCTGGTCAATATCGAGCGCGCCCGGATCTACGGCGCTGCCAAGACGATCGCCGAGCAGACCAACCTGACCGCCGCCCTGATGGTTTTCGACGCGACCAGGGCCCGGTTGGTGCGGGACTGCCAGGGGCAGGAAGGGTGGGTCGGATGAGCCGGGCTGCGTCCGCTCGCGGCCTATTCCGCGCCACCGGCAAGACATCGAAGCCCGTGCCCGTGCAGATGCTTGACGGGTCTTACGAGAAGGTCGACGCGCTGGAGCGCGAGAAGGACGACTTTTACCCGACTCCCCCAGAACCGATCCGGGCTCTCCTTCATGCCGAGATCAACCGGCTGCGGGACTTTGATTCCGTGTGGGATGCGAGCGCCGGTGACGGCGCACTTGTTCGCGAGATGAAAGCGATGGGCCTGACGGTCCATGCGTCGGACCTAATCGACCGGGGTTGCGGCGCCGAGATCAAGGACTTCTACGAGTTCAAGACCGCACGCTCCAAAGCGACGGTCCAAAATCCGCCGTTTCAGGAGTGCGGCTGGCGCGACGGCAAGGCGCGCTGGCTGACGCACGCGCTTGACGTCCTCGACATCGAATACATGGCCCTGCTGCTGAACTGGTCCTTCCCCGGCGCTGGCGGCCTCGCTGCCTTCTGGGCCAAGCATCCGCCGGCCCGCGTCTACCTGATGCGCTGGAAGATCGATTTCACCGGGCAGGGTTCCCCGCCGATGCTCAATGCTTGGTTCGTCTGGGACAGGCAACACGAGGGCGAAACTGTCCTTCGGATGCTTGATCGCAAAGACGCGCGGCAGGCCGAACTGTTCGGAGACGCCGCATGAGCGCCGCCAAAGACCGCCTCAACGCCGACAAGCTGGTCAACCAGGCGATCGACGTCATGCGCCACGCCAGCAACGACCTGACACGCGAGCGGGCGGCCTACCTCCTCGCCCGGTCCGCGCTGCTGATCGTCCAGACCTACGAGGGCGCCGAGACCGCCGCCGGCAAGGCCTATGCCCTGGCCGATGAACTTGCCACCGCCGGGGGGAGGGACTGATGGCCCGCGATAGTTTGGACCTGCGAGACGAGCCCTCCGGCGCCGGCCTCCTGCCCGGCAGCACCGAGGCCGAACAGGCGGTGCTTGGCGCCATCCTCTACGACAATGAGGCCATGTTCGGCTGCGAGGCGCTCGAGCCGCGGCACTTCCGCGAGGCCTGCCACGGCCGCATGTTCGAATGCTTCCGACGGATGGTCGGCGCTGGCGTCCTGGTCGAGCCGGTCGCGGTCTGGAATGCGCTCAGCGACGACCCGGCGCTGACAGAGATGGGTGGACTTCGCTACCTCGCCGACCTGGTCGACGTCGCTCCGCCGGCGCGGCTGGCCAAGGACTTCGCGCTGATCGTCATCGATACCGCGATGCGCCGGGACATGATGGCCATCGCCGACGACATGAAGGCCGCCGCCAAGCAGCCCGACATGCCGCCGAAGGAGACGCTTGAGCTGGCGGAGAAGGCGCTCTACGACCTCGGCCACGCCGTCGTCGGCTCCGGGGGCTTCGTGACCTTCGGGGAGGCCCTCGACAAAGCCGTCGAGATGACTGCCCAGGCCTTCCAGCGTGAGGGCGGGCTCGGCGGCATCGCGACCGGCCTGGCCGACCTCGACAGGCAGCTAGGCGGCCTTCACCCCTCAGACCTGATCATCCTCGCCGGCCGGCCCTCGATGGGCAAGACGTCGCTGGCCACGAACATCGCCTTCAACGTCGCCAAGGCCTACGCCCACGAGGCCCAGCCCGACGGCACGCTCAAGACCATCAGCGGCGGTCAGGTGGGCTTCTTCTCGCTCGAAATGTCCGACGAGCAGCTGGCGGCCCGGGTGCTGTCCGAAGTCGCCCGGGTCTCATCCGACAAGATGCGGAAGGGCGAGATCACGCCGATGGAGTTCGGCCTGATCAAGGACGCCCGCGACGAGATCCGAAATGTGCCCCTGCACATCGACGCCACCGGAGGGATCTCGCTCGCCCGGCTCTCCGCGCGCGCGCGCCGGATGAAGCGGAAGCGGGGCCTCGACCTCCTCGTCATCGACTACCTGCAGCTCATCACCATCGAAGACCGCCGCAGCGGCTCCAACCGCACCCAGGAGGTCACCGAGATCACGCAGGGCCTCAAGGCGCTGGCCAAGGAGCTGAACGTCCCGATCATCGCCCTGTCGCAGCTGTCGCGAAAGGTCGAGGAGCGCGAGGACAAGCGCCCCCAGCTGAGCGACCTCCGCGAGTCCGGATCGATCGAGCAGGACGCCGACGTCGTCGCCTTCGTCTTCCGGCCGGAATACTACCTCAAGCGGACGGAGCCCCGCGAAGGGACACCCGAGCACCTCGCCTGGCTGGACGAGGTGAACAAGGTTCACGCCCTGGCCGAGGTAATCATCGGCAAGCAGCGCCACGGGCCGATCGGCACCGTCCGGCTGCACTTCAACGAAGACCTGACGACCTTCACGAACCTCGCCCGCGAGGAGCGGTTCGACTTCGGCGGCGTTCGGCTGCCCCACGGTGACAAATGACGACTAGCCCACTCACGCCACCGGACTGCGACCTGCAGGACTTCCCCTTCATGCCGCTGTATGTAGCCCGCCTGCGCGACAGCGACCTAGCCGCCCGAGCTCACCCCGAGGCGCTCTGGTATGCGGTCATGCTCTGGTCGGCGTCATGGCATCAGCTTCCGGCCGCATCGCTCCCCGACGACGAGGTGGTGCTCGCAAAGCTCTGTGGACTCGGCCGAGACCTCCGAACCTTCCGGAAGCATCGCGCCCAGGCCATGCACGGCTTCGTCCTCTGCAGCGACGGACGCCTCTATCACCCGGTCGTGGCCGAACAGGCTGTAAACGCTTGGGAAAGCAAGCTGCAGCAGCGCTGGAGGTCGGAATGCGCGCGCATCAAGAAGGCCAACCAGCGCAACGGAACTGACCTTCGCGCACCGACCTACGAGGAGTTCCTCGCGGGCGTGTCCCCGCAAAATCCCGCTCCCTGTCCCGAGATTGTCCCCGGGGACAGCGACGATTGTCCCCCGGGACAAGACGTCCAAGAGATAGGGACAGGGACAGGGATATCAAAGAAGGAAGCTGAAGCTTCCTCTGTCGGACAGGCAGAGCCGAGCCCGACGGCGGCTCTGTTCGACATCGATGAGACGACACCGGCGCCCGGCAGGCCGAAGGACAAGCCCTGGGACCGGGATGCCGACTTCGCCGCGCTGTGGATCGGCGCGACCGATGCGATGCGAGCCCGGGCCAAGTCGAAGGAAAACGTCTGGCCCCACTGGCGCGCCGCCAAGGCCAAGGCCGGCAGCGGGGCCACGATCGTCGAGGCGCTCGGCCGATACCGGGCCAAGGACCCAGACGTCCAGCGCACCGGCGGCCCTGGCCTGCACGTCTGGCTGCGGGACGGGACCTGGGACCTCTGGCCCGAGCAGGGCGCGGTCACCGGTCCGGCCCTGGCCATGTTCGCCGGACCGGCCGGGCTTCGGGCTGCGGTTGTCGCCGCCAAGGACGAGGCCTTCGCCGTCGGCTACCTCGACCCCTGCGGCTGGACCGAGGGGCCGCCGCGCCGGCTGACCGCCCGCAACAGGTTCGTCGCCGATCAGATCCTCAAGGCGGTCGGCGCCCAGCTGGCCAAGGCCGGCATCGAGGTCACCATCCAGCAGGAGCAGGCCGCATGAGCGTGGAAGCGAAACCCACCCCCCCGTTCGCTGAAACCCTACCCCTGGTTAACGCCGAACCCGACCACCCCCTGTCGCCTGCTGACGTCTCTCGGCACCAGGCCGCCGTCGAGGCCGCCCTTCGGGTGCTTCGAGCGGACACCCAGCAGCGGCTGGCTGCGATCCCCGTCGGCTTGGCTGAACGGATGGAGAAAGCGGCGCGCGGCAATCCCGCCAAGCGCCAACAGCGCGAGGCCGACGCCGTGAGGTGGGCCGACGATACCCACATCCTCGTCACCCAGGCGTTCAGCGATCGCGAGTCCGAACTCCTGACCCAGATCAGGGCGCTCGAGCTGGGAGCACTGGAGGCCCGGCGCGGCGGCGCGGTGATGATGATCACCCGGGACATCGAGACGCCGATCCTGAAGGATGGAGCCCAGGTCTGGCGGCGTGGTCGCAGACAGACCAAGCGTGAGGTCATCAACCGTCCCCACGTCACCGCCCGGGATGGTCTCGAAACGCTGGCCACCGCGCACCTCAAGGCCAACGGCGAGCCGGTGCTGATGCGTGACGGCAGGACCCCGATGCCGCCGCTGTTCAACGTGGCCCAGCTCGCGGCCCTGCATGCCTATCGGATCGACTACCAGGCCAAACGCGAGACCTCCCTGCCGGCCGTAGATACCGGCGGCGCCGGGGAGGATCGGACCCCGTTCAACATCATGCGCTCGAACACGCTGGAGAACCTGTACATTCGCGGGCAGGCCTCGGTGAAGTTCGGAAAGGTCGAGGCCAAGGTCAGCCGACTGGCCGGACGAGAGGCGCTGCTGGTCCTGCGGGCCGTGGCAGGCGAGGGACACACGATCCGGTCTCTGGCCACGAACAGCCACCAGAAGACCAACAGGCGCAGGGCGATCAGGCTCACGCGGGCGCTTCTGCGGGCAGCTGATTTGCTGGCCTACGGCATGGGGCTTCAGTAGTCGGGCCGTTGACGAGCGGACGCGGTTATGCCTACAGATCGCTCATAGCACGAATCACGACCACAGCCCCGGCCACCCGCCGGGGTTTCGTGTTTCCAGACCCCGGCTGTGTGCAGCGGTGCGCCAACGGCCAGACCGGGGAGGGGAGCGCGGGACGGTCGCCAGACTTCACGCGTGGCCCGTAGGGGGCGGTTCGCCGTAGGGGGACCGTGCTGGGTGCGACACCTGGCCACGCTCCAGTTCGCGGACGTAGCTCAGCGGTAGAGCATTCGCCTTCCAAGCCTTGTGCGCGGGTTCGATCCCCGCCGTCCGCTCCACCATCGCGCCTGCAGACTTCAAGCGGCTGGAACCGGCTCTGCCCAGCGCCCGTCGACATCGGCAGGCGCGACACCCATCGGCCCCGGAACAGTCCTCACCCGTCGCCCGGCATGTCCGGTGCAGTTCAGACCGTGACCGCGGGCCGACCCCCATCGCGAGGCCACATGCAAGACCGCCGGCTCGAGGTCATCTACCGCGACCCATTCGACCTCAAGGCCGACCCGCGCAACGCCCGGACGCACTCGCCCGAACAGATCGAGCAGCTGCGCGCCAGCATCCGCGAGTTCGGGTTCACGAACCCGGTCCTGCTGCGCCCGAACGGCATGATCGGCGCCGGCCACGGCCGCGTCGAAGCCGCAAAGGCCGAGAAGCTCACCCTGGTCCCGACCTGCGTCATCGAGGGCCTGACGGACGACCAGTGGCGCGCGTATGTGCTGGCGGATAACAAGCTGGCCCTCAATGCCGGTTGGGACGAGGACCTGCTGCGCGAGGAACTTCGCGCGCTGACGGAGCTTGAAGTCGACCTCTCCGGTCTCGGTTTCGACGACGCCGAGCTGGCCGACCTGTTCAAGACCACCGAGGGCGCGACCGACCCCGACGACACGACCGATCTGCCGGCCGGTCCGGTGAGCAGGCTGGGCGACGTCTGGCTGCTCGGCGACCACCGCATCCTATGTGGGGATAGCACCGACGCTGATGGTGTCGCGGCGCTGCTCGCGGGGGCAAAGCCGCACCTCATGGTCACCGACCCGCCGTACGGGGTCGATTACGACCCGGCATGGCGGAACGCCGCCCTCGGCGAGAACTGCATCGCGACCGGCGCCGTCATGAACGACGGCCGGGCCGATTGGCGCGAGGCTTGGCGCCTGTTCCCGGGCGAGGTCGCCTATGTCTGGCACGCCGACACGAAGCGTTCGGAGGTCGAGGCCTCTCTGATCGCGTGCGGGTTCGAGGTCCGGTCGAACATCATCTGGGCGAAACAGCACTTCACCCTCGGCCGGGGGCACTATCACCACCAGCACGAGCCGGCGCTGTACGTCGTGCGCAAGGGCGGCAAGGGCCACTGGGCCGGTGGCCGGAAGCAATCGACGGTCTGGGACGATATCGACAACGGCCTGTCGCAGGGCGGCCCGCGCGGCGCCGAGGACGCCGGGACCGGTCACGGAACGCAGAAGCCGGTCGAGTGCATGAAGCGCCCGATCGAGAACAACAGCCGGCCCGGCGACGCGGTCTATGAGCCGTTCAGCGGATCCGGCACCACCACCATCATCGCCGCCGAAATGACCGGCCGCCGCTGCTACGCGATGGAGCTTTCCCCCGCCTACGTGGACGTCGCCGTCCGCCGCTGGGAGGAATTCACCGGGCGCGTCGGAACTCTGGAAGCAACCGGCCAGACCTTCCGTGAGGTCGCAGAGGAGCGCGGCGAGCAGGAGGCCGCATGACCGACGAACCGGAGGGGGTTTCTGGAACGCCCAATAAAGGCGGGCGGCCTCGCAAACTGATCGCCGACGAGCGAACCCTGAAAGAGATTGAGGGGCTTGGCCGCCTGCATGCGACGGTGCGCGAGTGCGCCGCCTTCTTTCGGGTTTCGCACCAGACATTTCAGGACTTCCTCAACCGCCCCGAGGTCCGCGAGGTCTATGAAAGCGGGCAGGCCGGCGGGAAAATCTCGCTACGCCGCCTACAAATCCGCCTGGCCGAAAAACACCCGGCGATGGCGATCTTCCTGGGTAAGAATCTTCTCGGGCAGTCGGACCGTCACGAACACACGGGCAGGGACGGCGGGGCGATCGAGGTCGAGATCCGCGACGTGACCGACGAGGAGCTCGACGCCCGCATCCGCGCCGCGCTGGCCCTACCGGCGCCCGAGCCCGTTGACGCTGAGTTCGAGTGAGGTCGAGGCGGTCCTTCGACTGCCCCGCGCCGAGAAAGAGAAGCTACTCCCTGACATCGAGGCCCGGGCCCGTGCACGCGCGGCCAAGGCCGAGGAGGCCAGGCGAGCGGGCTTTGCGGCCAGCATCGCGCAGGTCCGGGAACGCTGCCGCACCCTCGCCGGCTTCGTCCGCGAGGCCTGGCACGTACTTGAGCCGGACGCCCCGCTGATCTGGAACTGGCACCTCGACGCGCTCTGCATGCACTTGGAGGCGATCACCTTCGGGCAGATCACCCGGCTCCTCGCCAACGTCCCCCCGGGCTCGTCGAAGTCGATGATCGTCTCGGTGATGTGGCAGGCCTGGGAGTGGGGGCCGTGCGGGCTTTCGTCCCTGCGCTACCTCACGACCAGCTTCAACGAGATTCCGGTCAAGCGCGACACCCGCAAGACGCGGGACCTGATCGCCTCGGAGTGGTACCAGTCTCTCTGGCCCGAGATCGCGCTGTCGCGGTCGGGCGAGACCAGTTTCGCCAACACGAACACCGGCACCCGTGAGGGCGTTCCATTCGGCTCCCTGACGTCGCAACGCGGCGACCGCCTGATCATCGACGACCCGCACTCCACCGAGACCGCCGAAAGCCCCAGCGACCGCGAGAAGACCACCCGCCGATTCCGTGAGGGCGCGCAGAACCGCCTGAACGACCAGACCAAGTCGGCCATCGTCGTGATCATGCAACGCCTGCATGAGAACGACATCTCCGGCGTGATTGAGAATCTCGGGATGGACTACGTCCGCCTGATCCTGCCGATGGAATTCGAAGTCGCCAGGCGCTGCCGGACGTCGATCGGCTTTGTCGACCCGCGGACGCAGGAAGGCGAGCTGCTCGACCCGGTCCGCTTCCCGCGTGAGGCCGTCGAGAAGCTAAAGCGCGACATGGGCTCGTATGCGTATGCCGGCCAGTACCAGCAACGCCCTGCCCCCCGCGAGGGTGGCATGTTCAAGCGGTCGTGGTTCGAGATCGTCGACGAGATACCGGTCGCGGCAACGCGGAAGGTCCGGGCATGGGACCTCGGCGCCACGGAAGGCGGCGGTGACCCCACCGTCGGGCTCAAGGCAAGCCGGACGCCGTCGGGAATGTTCTACGTCGAGGACGTTCGCCGCGAGCAGGCGGGCCCAGCCGGTGTCGAGCGGCTCATCGTCAGCACGGCCAGCCAGGACGGCACGGGCGTGACGATCCGCCTCCCGCAGGACCCCGGCGCGGCTGGCAAGGCCTACGCGGCGACGCTGGTCACGAAGCTCGCCGGCTATCCGGTCAAGGTCGTGGCCCCGACGGGCGCGAAAGAGACGCGGGCGACGCCGGCGGCCGCGCAGGCCGAGGCGGGCAACATCAAGTTGTTGCGCGGGCCGTGGAACGAGGCATTCCTCGACGAAATCTGCGCGTTCCCGAGCGCGGCCCATGACGACCAGGTCGACACCCTCGCTGACGCAATCAACGAACTTGCTCTCGCCCCACCGGCCGCGCGCCGCGTGAATGTCGCCTTCGGATAGGAGCCCTGCATGAGCGTGCGCGATGCCGACGCCTCATGGGCGGAATATGAGGGCGACCGCGAGAAGGTCGAAGACCTGCTGGAAGGCCGGAACGAGGCGCTCGAATACGTCCGCAAGCTGCCCGGCCATGACGACGACACCGCCAAGAAGTACCGCGAGGGCGCCTACTTCCTGCCGATGGTTGCCCGGACCTCCGAGGCGCTCGGCGGGCTCGTCTTCGCCAAGACGCCGATGCGGAACCTGCCCCAAGCGCTTGACCCGATCGTCAGCGATCTGACGCGGACGGGCCAGGACCTCGACCGGTTCGCCGAGAAGATGTTCGACGCCGTTCTGGCGACCTACTGCGTGTGCGTCGTGGTCGACTACCCCGCGACCCCGGCCGGCATGACCAAGCTGGAGGGCGAGCGCCGCGGCATCCGCCCGTTCTGCACCCTCTACGACGGATGCTCGATCCTGGCAGCCCGGTTCACGGGCGAAGGCCAGACCCGGCAGCTTGGGCATGTGCGCCTGCTCGAAGAAGTCGAAGAGCCCGATCCGACCGACGAGTGGAAGCTGATCTGCGTTGAGCAGGTCCGCGTCCTCGACCTCGACGACGCCGGCCTCTACCGCCAGCGGGTGTTCCGGAAGGTCAAGGGCGTCGACGGCTCCGAGACATGGGAGCAGCACGGCGAGACCATCGAACCGAAGATGAACGGCCAGCGGATGGACCGCCTGCCGGTGTTCTTCACCACGCCGCGCGATGCCGAGCCCAGCCCAGGCATCCCGCCGCTGCGCGACATCGCCGACGTCAACATCGCCCATCTCAACGACAGTGCCGCCTATCAGTGGGGCCTGATCTGGACGGCCAATCCCACGCCGGTCTTCGCGGGTTTCACGTTCGGCGAGGGCGAGACGGTCAAGCTAGGATCATCCGGCGGGCTGGTCTCGGCCGACCCGACGGCGAAGGCGACGTTCCTCGAATTCACGGGCGGCGGTCTATCCGAGCTGCGCCTGGCGATGGAAGCCAAGCGCCGCGATGGCGCGCTCATGGGCGCCCGGCTGCTGCTGGAAGACGCCAAGGCCGCTGTGGCTGCCGAGACCGCGCGGATCCAGCGCGCCGGCGAGACGAGCATCGTGGCCGGCATCGCCAACGCCGTCAGCGAGTGCCTGACCAAGTCGCTGACCTTCCTCGCCCAGTGGGCAGGCATTGACCCGAAGACCGCCGACGCCAAAGGCGCGTCGACGGACCTCGAATACTGGCTGAACACCGACCTCAACCCGGCGGGCCTGTCGGCGCAGGATCTGACCGCCCTTCTGGCCGCTTGGTCGGCCGGCGCGATCACGCTCGAAGACCTGTTCAAGGCTCTGCAGCGCGGCGAGATCATCGACGCCGGCAAGTCATTCGCCGACCATCAGGAAGACCTGGCCGAGGAAGGCGCGGGCCTGGGGACGGTGACCGACCCGGCAATCGATCAGCCGGACCCGCATGCTGACCCAGCGATGGCAGGCGCTGACGCGTGAGCACGATCGTCTATCGCGACGGCATTCTTGCCGCCGACAGCAAAGCCTACGGCGGCAAGGGGCAAGCCTCACCAGGCATCAAGGTCAAGGCTCGCCGCTTGCCCGACGGCACCCGCGTCGGCGTGGTCACCGCGATCATCGGCCAGGGCGAGCGGTTCATGAACTGGCTCGAAGCCGGCGGCGACCCGACAGCATGGGGATCCGGCGACCCGGACCTGCGCGCCCTCGTAATCCGCCCGGACGGCGGCGTGTACCTGTACGACGACGGACCGTGGCCGAGCGGCCCGATTGAGACTGACCGCTACGCCATCGGGTCGGGTTCGGAATTCGCCCTGGCAGCGATGTACCTCGGCGCCGATGCCGAGCGCGCAGTCGAGGTGGCCGCCGCGCTTGATCAGCACACCGGCGGCCCTGTTCTGATCCTGACGGCCTGACATGGCCACCGACCGCGCCATTCGCGACGAGGCGATCCGGCATCGGGTCTTCCTCTCGCGCTACAGCACCACCGTCGTGCGCCGCGTGCTGGCCCAGCTGAACCGGGTCGACGTCGATCTGGTCGCCCGGATCATGCGCGCCGACAACGAGGGCCTCTCGTCCGTCGAGCTTGAGCGCGTCCTGAGCGAAGTCCGGGCGCTGCAGGCCGAGGGCTGGACCCTGGTCCGCTCAAGGCTGACCGACGACCTTTCCGAGCTGGCCGCGATCGAGGCCGCCTGGAACACGAAACTGGTCAAGGAAGCCGCGCGCATCGCCGGGCTGGAGACCTTCGCCTTCGGTCCGACAGGGCCCCAGGTCGTCGCGGCAACGAACGCGCGGCCCTTTCAAGGCCGGTTCCTGCGGGACTGGCTATCGGAGGCCGAGGCCGGCGCCGCGAAACGGGTGCGCGAGACGATCCGGCAGGGATTCATCGAGGGCCGCACGGTCAGCGAGATGGCCCGCAGCATCCGGGGGACGAAGGCGGCACAATATCGCGACGGGATCCTGGAGATCAGCCGGCGAGGCGCCGAGACGATGGTTCGCACCGCGGTGACGCACACGGCCAGCGTTGCGGCTCAGGAGACTTACGCGGCGTTCGGCGACATCATCACGGCGGTCGAATGGGTCTCGACCCTCGACGCCCGGACCTCTGAAATCTGTGCCGGCCGCGACGGCAAGGTCTACCCGGTTGACAGCGGCCCTCGGCCGCCGGCGCATCCGAACTGCCGCTCGACCACCATCGGGCGCGTGCGTGGCCTGGAGCCGATCCAGCGCCAGACCTATAACGAATGGCTCAAAGACCAGCCCGAGGCGGTCCAGAACGAGGTTCTCGGCAAGGCCAAGGCGGACCTGTTCCGGTCCGGCTCCCTGCCGCTGGACAGGTTCACCGACCCGGCCGGCAAGGTGCTGACGCTGGAGCAGCTGCGGGCGCGTAGCGGATTGGGCACACCGGGGTTATAGTCTGGGCGTGACATCGCCCTTCCGCGTCATTCCCGGCGGCCAGCCGACGAAGCCCAGGCGCGCGAAGCGGCTCTGGGACGGCTGCGCTACCTGCGAGGCTGATGTCGGAGTCCGGTCGCGAGTTCTGATCCGCTGCACCTCTAGCCCCGAGCAGGACGCCAAGGGCAACATCACCGGGGGCCGCAAGGTTCTGGCCTGCGCGATGTGCCTGGCCCGGGGGAAGTTCACGCCGCACTCGGCCTAGATTGGAGAACTGCCATGCTTGCCCTCTGCATCGGGGGCGCGGCGTGCGCCTGGTCCGACCTTAAAGCCGCCGAGGCCATCATCGGGGACAGTCCCCGCATCGTCATCGTCTGCAACTTCGCCGGAATCCAGTACGCCGGGCGGATCGATGCCTGGGTGACTTTGCACGCCGAGCAGTTCCCGGATTGGCCGAGCCAGCGCATCGGGAACGCCGACTATCGCGTGTTCATGCACCCGCACCACGACGGCGAGCCCGAGTATCCGGGCGCCGAAGTGGTCCCGCAACGCTGGCACGGCTCGTCGGGTCTCTACATGGCCCAGATCGCGCTCGAGCACCTCGGCGCCAACCGCGTCATCCTCTGCGGCGTTCCGCTGACGGGGGAGGGCGATCACATTCACTGGCCGGCCGACGTTCGACCCGCTGCGCTGACCCAGGCCATGCGCTACCGCGCCGGCTTCGAGGCCGCGCTTCCGATCATCGGCCCGCAGGTCCGCTCCATGAGCGGCTGGACGGCCGAGACCTACGGCCAGCCAGACGAGGACTGGCTGAACGACGACATTCAGACCGGCGGCAACTAGCCCCGGCAGATACCCGGCCATATCGGCCGGCTGCGACCCGTGCAGAGCCGGGCCGCGAAACGAGGGCGTGTGCAGAGCCGCGCCCCCTGCGTCCGCTGAGCGGCAGGAGCTACCCCATGAAGACCACCCGTAACGCCCTTCTGGGCGGATCCTCGATCGCGCCCGCGATCACCCATTCCCGGCCCGGCTTCGCGACCATGATGCGCGGCCCCTCGATCGCCTACGCGGCCGAGAACGAGGGCGGCGCCGAAGACAAGGGCGACCAGGGCGAGGGCGAGGGCGACCAGGGCAAGAAGCCAGATGCCATCGACCCGGCGAGATATCAGGCCCTCGCGTCCAACCATGAACGGCTGAAGCGAGACGCCGCCGCCGATCGCGCCGCGAAGGCCGAACTGGAGGCCCGCGTGGCCGCCTATGACGCCGAGAAGGCCGCCGCCGAGGAAGCCAAGGCCCGCGAGGCCGGCGACTTCGACACCGTGAAGAAGCAGCTCGAAACGCGGTTCACGAAAGAGATCGAGGCCCGCGACGCCAAGCTGACCAAGCGGGAAGCGCAGGTCGAGAAGCTGGTCGTGAAGGCCGGGCTCGCCGCCTCGATCGCCGCCGCTGGTGTCGCCCCCGAGTTCGTCGATGCCGTGACCGCTCTGCTGCGCCAGGGTGTCGAGATCAAGGAAGACGATGACGGCGATCCCGTCGCCTATCGCGGCGGCGTCCCGTTGGCCGAGGCCGTCAAGCTCTGGGCGGAGACCGACGGCAAGGCCTTCATCCGGCTAAACAACACCGGCGGCGACTCCAAGGGCGGCTCGTCCTCGGGGTCTGGCGCAAAGACCATCTCCCGCGCCGACTTCAACCGGCTCCCGCTTGCGGAGCAGGGGAGAGCGGCCCGGGAACTCAAGATCGTCGACTAGCGACGAGCCCTCCCCGGTTTGGGGCGGGCGCCCGGGCGACATGGCCCGTCTTCACTACCCCGGCGGGCCATCCGCCTTGTCTCCCCCTGAACAACCGAAAGGAGGCCCATCGTGGCCATGACTCTCACTGGTCTCATCCCGACCATCTACACCGGCCTTGACGTCGTCAGCCGCGAGCAGAACGGCTTCATTCCCAACGTCCAGCGCGACGCCACCGCCGAAAGCGGCGCCGTCAACCAGACCGTTCGCTCGCCCATCGTCCCCGCGGCCTCGCTGGAAGACATCACGGCCGGCGCCACGCCGGCTGACAGCGGCGATCAGACCATCGGCTATGCCGACGTCACGATCACGAAGTCGAAGGCCTATCCGATCCGCTGGACCGGCGAGGAGCAGCTGTCGGTCAGCCAGTTCGGCCAGTACAACCGGATCCTGGCCAACCAGTTCACCCAAGCGTTCCGCACCATCGCCAACGCCGTCGAGGTCGACCTTGCGGTCATCGCCAAGACGCGCTCCTCGCGCGCCTACGGCACCGCCGGCACCACGCCGTTCGCCACTGCCGACGACCTGACCGACCTCGCCGAGATCAACCGCATCCTCGACGACAACGGCGCCCCGGCGACCGGTCGTGTGATGATCCTGAACTCGGCGGCTCGTGCGAAGCTCGAAGGCAAGCACTCCGAACTGTTCAAGGTCAACGAATCTGGCGACTCTGGCGCCCTGCTGCGTCAGCGGCAGATGCGCCAGCTTCAGGGCTTCACGATGGGCTACTCGGCCGGCTTGACCCAGCACGTCAAGGGCGCGGCCACCGGCGGTCTGATCAACAACGCCTCGACCGAAGCCGTCGGCCAGACCACGCTGACCCTCGATACGATCACGGTCAACACGACGGGCTACAAGGCGGGTGACATCATCACCCACGCCTCGGACTCGACGAACAAGTACGTGGTCAACACCGGCCTGACTGCGACTTCGGGCGACATCGTGATCGGCAACCCCGGCCTGCTGGTCGCGGCGGCCGACAACGACGCGATCACCGTCGGCAACAGCTACACGCCGAACATGGCGTTCTCGACGGACGCGCTGGTCCTCGCCGCCCGCGTCCCGGCCATGCCGGACGGAGGCGACAGCGCCGACGACATCATGCTGGTGACCGACCCGGTGTCAGGCTTGGTCTTCCAGGTCGCGATGTACCGCCAGTATCGCCGCGTGAAGATTGAAGTCGGCCTGGCCTGGGGCGTCGCCGGCGTCAAGTCGGAGCACGTTGCCACCCTGCTCGGGTAAGCCACGGTCTCGAAACAGGAACAGGGAGGGGTTCGCCCCCTCCCTGCTTTCTCATGGTCGCCGAGAGCGACGGCCATCGGAAAGCAGGAGAACGATTATGGAAGAGTCCACCGTCGTCCGCATGACGCGCGACGCCACCGAGTTCCCGGACAGCCACCACGCCAACGTGCCGGCCGACAACGTCGCCGAGTTCGAGGCGATGGGCTGGCATGTCGAGGAGCAGACCGAAGGCGATGAGCCCGACGACGGTGACCTGACCAAACCGGACATCATCGCCGAGCTCGTTGCGCTGGGCGTCGACCACAAGGCCAGCGCCAAGAAGGCGGACCTGCTGGCGCTTCTGGTCGAGGCCCGTGAAAAGGCCGCGCAATCGACCGACCCCCTCGACTTTCCGCACGAAGACGCCGGCGGCCTGACCAAGCGCGAACTGCACGCCGATCTGGAAGCCAAGGGCATCGAATTCGACCCCGCCGCGACCTCGGCCGAGCTGTTCGCGCTCCTGAACCCGTCGGAATAGGCCGCCGACCCCGAAAATCCCGCCGCTGGCAGGCGCGGGCGTGTGCGGCGGGCCTTCGGGGCGTCGGAAGCGCCTCGCCCGCCAGCGGCCATCTATTCGCCCTGCCGTATGATCGGAGATCGCTGCAATGTCCCTGATCGTTGAAGACGGCACCGGCAAGGTTGACGCCGAGAGCTTCGCCTCCGTCACGGCCGCCGACACCTACCACTCGAACCGGGGGAACACGGCGTGGGCCGCGATCGCTACGACGGCGCTCAAGGAAGCGGCGCTGCGAAAGGCGAGCGACTACATGGGCCAGATCTACGGGCCACGGTGGAAGGGCTACAGGGTCGGCACAGCGCAGGCGCTCGATTGGCCCCGAACCGGCGTCGAGCGCCCTGGCTCCTTCGGCCCGCTCGGATTCGCATCCTACTACGCGGTCACGGACATGCCGGCGCCCGTCGTCAACGCCTGCTGCGAGCTCGCGCTGCGGGCCGCTGCGGCGGAACTGGCGGCCGACCAGGGCCAGAACATCGCCGCGGTCAAAGCTGGCTCGGTCGAGATCACCTACGCCGACCACAGCGACGGCCGGAAGGCCTACCCCGCCGTCGATCGCACCCTCGCGCCCCTGCTCAACGGCGGCTCCGGCCAGATCAGCCTGGCGAAGTCCTGATGAGCATCCTTGACGATCTCCCGGCCATTGTCGGCGACGCCCTCGGCGACATCTTCCGCGACGGGTCGATTAGCGTCCCAGGCGCGCAGACCACCGACGGCCAGGGCGGCTACACGGTAGGCGATCCCACCGTCTCGACCTGCAAGCTGCTCGTCGACGATTACAGCGACTTCCGCCGTGCCTCGGCCGGCATCCCCGCCAGCGACCGAAAGATCATCGTGCTGGCCTCTACCATCTCGCCCGCCGTCGTTCCGACCGTGGGCTGGACCGTCACCGCCTCCGGGCGCGCCTGGCAGATCATCGCCGTGACGCGCGACCCGGCCGGCGCGACCTACGAACTGCAGGCCCGATAGATGGCCACGATCCGCCTCGACCTCGCGCGCCTGAATGGCATCGCGGACGACAAGGCCGAGCGAGGGCTGAAGACGACGCTCGCCCAGGGCGAAGCCATCATGAAGGCCGTGATCCTGTCCCAGCCAGGCGAGGGCCGCGTCTACGGCAAGCACCGCGCATCGGCGCCCGGACAACCGCCGGCGCCGGACACGGGCGAGCTGCGGAACAAGACGAACGCGGACCCGTCCCTGCGCCGGGTCGGCGGCGACCTGATCGGCCGCATCGTCGCCAACAGTCGCAAGGCCTCGGCGCTGGAGAACGGCACCGAGCGCATGGCCGCCCGCCCGTTCCTCTCTCGGCTGGTCAAGGAGCATGCGCCGGCCCTCGTGGCGGCGTTCAAGGTGGGGGCGAAATGAATTCCACCGCGACCATCTTCTCCCGCCTCAACGGCGACTCCACGCTGACGGCTCTGCTGGCTTCGTACACGCCGGCCACCGGCGGCGCGTCCAGAGCGGCGATCTTCAGCGAGTTCGCGCCCGACGACTTCGTCATGTCGTCGGCCCAGACCAAGCCCTGCCTCGTCATCGCGGCGCCGCTCGACCGCCAGCCGGCCGCGACACTGACCGAGGACTTCGAGATCCACGAGCGCCAGGTCCGCGGCTACGCCTATTTCAACGGGTCAACCGCCGGGCTCGACACGGTCATGGAGCGGGTCGTCACGCTGTTCCAGAACGCGCAGGCCAGCCTCTCGGTCACCGGCGGGACCGTGATCGCTTCCCGCGTCTCCGGGCCCGTGGGCTCGCCCACCGACGACACCGCGCTGATCGGGCGCCGCATCGGCCTGCGCCTCGAGTTTCAAGCCAACTAGACGACGCGGCCGTGGCAGGCGGTCCGTGTGTGAACGCCCCAGCGGCGCCCTGACCCCTGCCTTCATCTCCAGGAGAACACGATGGCCACTCTGGTCCAAGGCTACATGAAGGTGCAGGTCAAGACCGGCTCCCCGTTGACCTACAACGATATCGGCGGCGTGACGAACGTCGCGGGCGGCGGGATGACCCCCAACCGCATCGCCGCGACTGACTTCGACACCACGGCCGGCACGAAGGAATATCTGTCCGGTCCCCGCGACCAGGGTCCGTTTACGTTCGACATGCACTTCGAAAGCGGTGACGTCGAACAGGACGCCCTGTTCACCGCCGAGGCCGCGAACACGGCTTGCCTGTTCCGCATCAAGTTCGGCACGGTCGATCAGGTCACGTTCTCGGCCGTGCCGTCGCTGACCCTCGCCGCGCCGGTCGACGGCAAGGTGACCTACAGCGTGAGCCTCGAGCCGCTCGCCGCCGCCGTCCGCGCCGCCTACTCGGCGTAGGGCATGAACGACGAGCGCATGGGGATCGTCCGCCTCGACTACGAGGGCCGGACGGTCCCGCTCCGCTTCACATGGCGGGCCATTGACACTCTTGGGCGGGTTGGGATCGGCGAACTGCTCGACAAGGCTGGTTCCGGCCAGCCGGGCGACATGATGGCCACGGCGCAGCTGCTCGAAGCGGCGTCAGGCGGCGAAATCAGCGTCGACGAGGCCATGAACAGCGCGATGCCCTTCGCGCCCGTCTACGTCGCGCTGCTGAAGGCCTGGAGCCTTGCTGCCCGCCAGCCACAGGGGGCAACCCCTGGAAACCCTCTGAACCGCCTCTGGACCTCGTCGAAGAGGCTCTGGGGGCGGCTCACGGGGCGGGGCTAGACGAGGACTGGTTCTGGAACTCGACGCCATACCTGACGTCGATCGCAGTCCAGGCCAGACGGAAGACCCAGTTCGACACCGCCATGACCGCCGGCTGGGCCGCCGAGCGGTTCGCCCGCGAGGAGCGGCTCTCCGGTCTCGCCTACTACCTGCGCGAACCCGACCCGCAAGCTGACGCCGATCTCGCGGAGAAGACGGCCGCCGCCGAGGCGCGCCGCTGGGCCCTGTCACGGGGCCTGACCATCGAGCCCCAAGAGCCCGACGAACCAGAGGAGCCGGCCAATGTCTGACGTGATCGGCTCCGCTGAAATCGAGATCCGGGCCACCCGCAAGAAGCTGAAGCAGGACACGGACGCCGCCGAGCGCGAGATCAAGCAGGCGACCAAGGCCATCGAGAACGCCTACGGCGACGCCGGCAAGGGCGCGGCCCGGGAGATGAACATCTCGCAGCGCCAGATGGTGGCCGATGCCCGGCGGACAGCTGACGCGCTCGGCGCCCGATATCGCGAACTCGGCACCGACATCGGCCGGTCAATGATGGGCGCCAGCCGCGCGGCCCAGCTCGCGTTCGCCGGGATCGTCGGCTATTCCTTGAAGGCCGCATCCGAGGCCGAGGACATCGGCGACGCCTTCGCGTTCACGTTCTCAGCGATGGGCCCTCAGTCCGAGGCTGCCGCGGCGAAGATCGCCGACGACTTCAAGCGGACGTCGACGCAGGTCAAGGGCAACCTGACCACGCTCTACCAGGTCATCACCGGGTTCGGCATCGACTCCGCGACGGCCTTCGCCATGTCTTCGCAGATCACGAGCCGTGCGCTCGATCTGGCGTCGCAGAAGGGTATCAGTGACGCGCGGGCCTTCCAGGCGGTTCTCGGCGGCATCACGGGCGAGACCGAGCCGCTCAAGAACCTCGGCGTGGTCATCACCGAAGCGGCGGTGAAGTCCGAACTGCTGCGCATGGGCTTCAAGGGCGGCGCCGAAACGGCGACCGAGGCCCAGAAGGCGACGGCGCGCCTGAACATCATTCTCGCCAAGACGGCCAGCGCGCAGGGCGATGTCGCCCGGACCTCGGATAGCGCGGCGAACAAGGCCAAGGAACTCCAGACCGCATTCCAGAATGCCGCCGTCGAGCTCGGAACGCAGCTTCTGCCGACGTTCGTCAAGGTGGCCGGCGCCGCGACCGACGTCCTCAAGAGCTTCAACGACATGCCCGCCGGCCTGCAGGTCGCGAGCCTGGCCGTGCTTGGGTTCATTGCTGCCGGCGGCCCTATCGCTGGCCTGCTGGCGAACCTCGGCAAGGTGATCAAGCTGGCGCGCGACACGCGGCTCGCGATGATGGGCCTGACGGGCGCCAACGTGGCGGCTGGCGCATCCGGTGCGGCCGGCGCTGGAGTCGCAGGCGCTGGGGCCCTGCTCGGCGCTCCGGGCGTCGTTGGAGTCGCCGGCGCGGTCGCCCTCGGGATCGGCTCGGCCAAACAGTCGGACTATCGCAAGACGACCGCCGCAGTCGCCGACGCCACCGATGACGCGCTGGCTGCGGCGATCAACTACGCCCGGGCCAACGTCGCGATCCTGAACCGCGAGGGATCGGTCACGACCGGCGCAAGTCAGCGCCGCAGCGGGTTCATGTCGGACCTCTACGCCCTCCAGGTCGAGCAGCAGCGCCGCGACCGCGCCGCGCGGGTCTCTGGCGGGGGAACGGTCGACACCTCGGTCGTGGGTGGCTTCCAGCTTCCGAGCGGTGGCGGTGGCGGCGCTGGCGGCCGGTCTGGCACGCGGCCGAACACCACGAGCTTCGCGGGCAAGACCATCAACATCACCGCTGAAACCGTCGAGTTTGGCAAAGAGCCGCTCAGTGCACCGGCTGCGCAGATCGACCAGAACCCGGCCGGGTTCATGGCATCCGGCGACGGCCCGCTGGGCGACCTGCTCGCGAGTCTTGCCGACCAGCGCGAGGGAGCCAAGGAAGAGTTCCGCGCCATGTTCAGCGGCGGGCTCATGGCGGCCCTGCAGGACGGCGGTAAGGGGTTCGAGGACTGGATCCGGCAGGGCGCGGAGCGGGGCCTGGAAAACGCGCTGAACAACCTCGCGGACGTGATCTTCGAACTGTTTTCGCAAGCCATTCCGTCGTCAGGCGGCGGCGGCGGCGGTGGCTTCTGGGCTTCGGCGGCCAAGGCGGTCGGCTCCATCTTCGGCTTTGGCGGCGCCCGGGCCTATGGCGGCCCGGTGATGGGCGGCAAGTCCTACCTCGTCGGCGAGCATGGCCCCGAAATCCTGCGCGCGCCGGGGAACGGGATGATCATCCCCACCGGCGGCTTCACGAAGGGTGCCGGGGCAGCAGAGCGGCCCATCGTGATCAAGGTCGAGGCGAACGACTACTTCGACGCACGGGTGGACGGTCGGGCGAAGGTCGTCGCCGGCAGGATTACAGCCAGGGCGTCAGGCGCGATCTATGCGCGCGCGACCTCGGACGCAGCCCGCAACGCGCCGGTGGCCGTTGGCATTGCACAGGCGCAGCGCGGATGACCGACCACATCACACCGAGCCTGCTGCGCTACAGCAGCGTTCGATGGCGCCTGGGCGGATCGATCCACGGCGGCGGAGAGTCCGTATTCGGCGAGAGCCAGACGCGCCGGTCGGACGGCGGCGGCCGGTGGTTTGCGGAACTCGGCAGCATCCAGATCAACACGGACGCGCACGCCCAGCTGGTCGAAGCTCTGCTGCTCGACTGGAACAACGGCAACGACAAGGTGCTGCTGCACCGCCGCGCCGCTCCGCTGATCGTGGGTGGCGGCTCGCTGGTTCCATTCAGTGACGGCGCGACGTTCAGCGACGGGTCGTCGCTGGTCAGCGGCCAGGTCAACGCCGAGTTTGCGGCCAGTGCGGCCAAGCGCGCGACGACCCTGTCCGTGCGGGTCTGGGGCGCCCGAGCGTTCATGGGCGGGGAGCCGTTCACGGTCATTCACCCGACGATGGAAGATCGGCTCTATGGCACGGCGCGCGTGCTGTCGTCGGTCGCCGACGGCGAGGCCACGGTCTACAGCCTGCGGATCAGCCCCCCACTCCGCGAGGCGGTGACGTCCGGCGACCAGATCGACTTCAACAAGCCGCGCTGCACGATGCGCCTGGATATGTCCGGCGATGAGCCCTGGCCGACCTATGAGCCGGGCTGGCTCTCGCGCATCAATCTCCGCTTTTCCGAGACCTTCCGGCTGTGAGCTATGAGAGCGACAGCGGCTATGTGGCCGACACGCGTGACTTCGCGATCTTCTTTCTGCTGAAGGCGGGCACGGCGGCCAACTGGGTGCGGCTCACCTCGGTCGAGGGCGGGTTCACCGTGCCGGCCGACAGCATCGACACGCTGGGCGGCAACTACACCTGCCTCGGGTTTCCGACCGGCCTGCCGATTCTGTCGGAAGCGATCAACGGGGCGTTCGACAGCATCGACTTCTCGCTGCCGGGCGTCGACGCCACGGCGATCCGGCTGCTGACGACCGACCGGGCTATCGTGACGGGCGCGGCGGTGCACGTCGGCATGATCGACCTGGACTCCGCGCAGCAGCCGGTCGGGTCGATCGACTGGCTGATCGAGGGGAAAGCAGCCGCGCCGCGGTGGTCGCGCCAGGGGCAGGGCGAGGGCGCGCTGTTCACCATAACCCTTCCGGTCTCGACGGCGCTGTTCGAGCGGAACCAGTCGGCGATCGCCTATCTGACGCCGACGGGGCAGCGGTCGCGCTCGAGCGATGATGCATTCTGCGACTTCGTGACGAAGATGCAGGCCGGCATGGTGGTGGACTGGCCGTGAGCCGGTCCAAACGGCTGGCCGCCTACCTGCGCTGGGCGGGCGAGCAGGGATTCGAGTACGGGCGCTGGGACTGTCTTATCGGGCTCGTCGCAGAGTGGGTGCGCCGTGAGCGAGGCGGCGATCCCGCTGCGCCGTGGCGAGGCCGCTACAGCACCGAGATGGGATGCGCCCGCCTGGTCGCCCGGGAAGGCGGCCTGCTGGCCGTCCTGACGCGTGGGGCGGGCCTGGCAGGGCTGGAGGCGACCGATACGCCCAGAACGGGCGACATCGCCGTGGTGCAGCCGCGCGAGCCGGGCTCGCAGCTCGCCGGCGCGATTCATACCGGCGCGGCGTGGGCCGTGCTGTCACCAACTGGCGTCGGCCTGATCGCCGCTCGGCCTGTAGGCGTCTGGAGGGTCTGATGCCGCAGGTGATCCCCGTTGTTGTCGCCGCCTTCGACGCTGCCGCCGCATCGGTCGGCGCGACGATTGGACTGTCTGCGGCGACCAGCGTCGCAGTCGCACACGCCGCTCTGAACCTGGCTCTCACGGCTGCCATCGGCGCGGCGACCACGCCCGAAATCCCGAGCCCCGAAGCCGGCGGGTTCAACGTCCGTCAGCCCCGGCCACCTCGCCGGTTCGGCGTCGGAACCTGCAAGGTGAGCGGGGCCAACATGCTGGTCGAGGCCAGCAAGAATATCCTGCACCGGGTGATCGCCTATCCCGAGGGTCCGGTCGGGCACTGGGGCCGCACCTGGCTGAACGACGATGAAGTCACGATCACGGCCGGCGTCGTTCAGGCGCTGGCCGACCGCTACAAGACCGGACTGATCAAGGTTCAGGACCGCCTCGGGCTGGAGACCGAGACGGCCTATGCCGATCTCGTCGCCAAACTGCCCGGCGTCTGGCCGAGCACAGCTCGCGGCGACGGCATCCCCTCGCTGTGGCTGCGCTGTGAGTCGGGGCCGCTGACGGCGTTCCATAAGAACTTCCCGGCCGGGGCGCCAGAGCCGACGCGCGAGGCATTCTACACAGCCTATGACTGGCGGCTGGACAGCACTTCCGGCGGCAGCGGGTCGCATCGTCGGAACGATCCGACGACCTGGGCGGAGACGAACAACGTCACCATCTGGACCGTCAATATCCTGTGGCGGCGCTTCGGGGTCGACTGGGATCGGCACTTCGCTCCCGCCCTCGCCATCCTCTCAGACGAAGCCGACATCTGCGACGAGGCCGTGACCCTGAAAGCCGGGGGCACGGTGCGGCGGTATGAGGTCGGGCTGTGGTTCGAAGCGACGACGCCGCTGAAGACCTTCCTGTCGGCCATGCTCGCGGCGATGGACGGGCATTTCAGCGTGCGCCGGGATGGCGCCTACATCATCCGCGCCGGCCACTACTACACGCCGACCGTGGTGTTCGGTGAGCGCGAGATCATCGACCTGTCCTACAACCCCGGTCCGACGCCGGACTCGGTGATCAACGTGCTGGTCGGCGGCTTCACCGACCCGGCCAATGCCTACAACAAGAGCGACGTCGATCCGTGGCGTGACGAGGACAGCATCGCCATCCACGGCGAGCGCCCGCAGGACTTCTTCGTCGACGGCGTGCAGTCGCAAAGCCAGCTGCGCCGGCTCGAAAAGGCCGCGATGGACCGGCTGTCGTCGGCTGACGGATCGTTCAAGACGCCGCTGTCAGCCCGCCGAGGGCTGGGCGAACGCTATGTCGGAATCCGGACGCCCGAGGAGCCGGACCTTGAAGACGCCGTCGTCGAGATCCTCGACGCCAAGATCGACCTGAACGATGCGTCGATCACCTGGAACTACAAGCTGGTCACGTCGGCCCGGTACGCCTGGAACGCCTCGACCGAGGAAGGTGACCCGCCGGAGGGGTCCGATCGGCCGGCGGCGGAGGCGAACGATCCGCCGACGATTTCCGGCATCACGCCCTACTACGAAAGCGTCGGCCCGGCGGGCGACGGCATCCGTCTTTCAGTGGTCGGCAGCGGCCCGGATCGCAGCGATCTGACCTGGTTCATCCAGTGGCGCACATCGGGCGCCCTGACCTGGAACGTCACCGAGGTCGCCGACACGGACTCGACGGCCAACTTCCAGGCCGACACCGGGTTCGTCCCCGCGTCCGGAACGCTCGAGGTGCAGATCGGATACCAGACCGGCGCCGGGTTCCTTGTCTGGTCGACGACCTCAACGATCGACCCGTCAACCGTGGTCGGCAGCTTCATCTTTTACCGGGCGGCCAACAGCGGCCTCCTACCACTCGCGGGATTCTAGCGCATGGCGAATAATATCGACGTCAAGGACGGCGCGGGCGCTACCAAGACGCTCAAGACGACCGACAACGGGACCGACCACAGCCCCCACCACAATGTCGACAAGATCAACGGCGTCGCCCCTGCGTTTGGGTCAGGTGTGCTTGGCGCGACCGTTCAGCGGTTCACGCAGGCAACCGATGACGCGGGTGTCGTCAGCCTTGGCCAGATCGCCGCCAGCGCGAGCGTTCTGGACGACTGGGATGAAAGCGACCGGGCGAAGGTCAACCTTGTGGTCGGGCAAGCGGGCGTGACGGCGGGGGCTGGCGCAGTTGCTGCCAATACTCCCCGCGTGACGCTGGCGAGCGACGACCCTCTGCTGACCGCGCTCGGCGCCGTCACGGCCAGCCCGACCGCGAACACCCTCATGGACCGGGTCAAGGCGCTGTTGACCGGAACAATCCTTGCGGCGGGCTCGGCCATCATCGGCAAGGTCGGCATTGACCAGACCAGCACCGGCACGACGAACGGCGTCGCCATCATCGCTGGCTACAGCGCCTCGGGCAAAACCCCGTGGTTCCTCAACGCGACCACGGGCACCAACGCCCAGACCATCACGGGCACGTCGGTTAAATTCTATGGCGGCGTCTTCACGAACACCCACGCGACGCAGTTCTATTTCGTCAAGCTGTTCAACAAGGCGTCGACCCCGACCGTGGGGACCGACATCCCGACCCTCGTCTTCGGCATCCCGCCGCGTCAGACCATCGTGATCGACGAGAACATCGGCATCACCTTCGGCACGGGGCTGGGCATCTGCATCGTTCAGGCAGGCGCCACGTCCGACACGACCGGCGTCGGCACGCTCGGCGATATCTGCCTGACGCTCTACTCCAAAACCTAACGCCTGCGGCCCTGCGGGCCACCCTGCCGCCCCTCCCTACAATTTAGCGAGACCCAACGATGACTGACCGTCTCGACGCGTCGGATGACGCCTTCCGCGACTATGTGACGGCCGGGCTTCCGGCGTCTGGCGATAACGAGCCGGACAAGGCCGACATCCGCGCCGCGTTCGCCGAGTATGACAGCGCCATCACCGTTCTGGAGTCACTGACCGGTGCGGGCTACCTCGGACGGGCGACCTATGCGGCGCTTGCGGCCCTGACCCCGTCGGCGAACACCATCGGCGTCGTCCCCCCGTCAGACACCGGAACGCACACTGACCCGGTCGTCGGCGGCACGGTCTCGAACAATGGCCTTTTCCGCTACTCGACCTCGCCCGCTGGCTGGGAGCGGATCTACGCCTATCCGCCCAACGCGGTCGCCACGGTGGCCGAACTGGCGGCAGGCACGGGCGGCAATCTGCTCACCGTCGCGGCGAACCTGAAGACCCACCTCGACAACCGCGCCCAGACGGTCCTTGAAGCGCAGGCCAAGTTCGAGTTCCAGCTTCGCGAGGCCACGCCGACGTCGGTCTATCCGGTGGTAGCGATCAAGGCCGGGGTTCGCCGCATCCTGGTGCGGCTTCCTCTAAAATACGGCTCGGGCGTGGTCGTGCAGAACGGGGATTTCGCCGAGTTCGAACTGCAGGACATGGGCCCGTATCAGACGCCGACGATGGCGCGCGGTTGGGCTCTGGTGTCCGTCCGGTCCTGCATCAAGGGCAAGTACAACCGGATGGCGCAGTTCAGCTTCGAAAGCATCAGTGGCGGCAATTCGAACACGGGACGCGTTCCCTCGACGTTCGAGTTCGCCTTCCAGCTGGGTCAGAACGGCGACACGGTCAACGACACGAACTACCCTTACGTCGGGTTCGGGCATGGTCACATGGCCTACGTCTCGTCTCACATCTATCTCGACGGCGCGGGGTCTGACCTCGACATCGACACGAACTTCCCGGTCGGGACAGTGGTCTACGGTGACACGTTCTCGGTCCAGCAGGAGTTCAACCTTCTGACGCCGGCGGGCGGCATCTGCACCCGCACGACCCTGACCCACAGCTTCCTCGCCGACAATTCGAACGGCCAGTGCCGCATCGAACACACGCATGACCCTGCCCACGCCGTGGTCAACACGACCGGCGCGATTCGCACCGGCTACGTTGGCATGCTCCCGACGACGTTCGCCGACTATGCCAAGGCCACCGGCCAGACGGCGGTCGACATGCTGGCCGACGCCGACGGCAACTATCAGTGGGGCAAGTCCATGCTGCTGGCGAACTATCACTCGGCCGCGCCGACGCATCTGGTCGAGCTGGTGATGGCGTTCAGCTACAACATGCGCGTGGACGGGGTAGACAATGACTGGGGCTATTGCGACCCCAGCCAGTACGTCACGACCCTTCGCAACAGCGAGTACGGCCTGAAGAACTATGTCTCGGGCTTCTCGCAGCCGGGCGGAACGACTGACGTGGACGTGATCCCCGGCCTCCTGTCCTGCCAGAACTTCATCCGCGTTCGCGAAGCGGCGGCGGCCTAACCGTGGAACCTGTAATGACCGAAGAGCAAAAGGCCCTGTGGTCCTACTGGGTCATGATGGGCGGAAACGCCAACAAGTCCGGGGCCGAGGGCGCGGCCTATACCTCGTTCCTGCGCTACGTCGTCGCCAACCCGGCCCTGTGGGTGCCGAACTGGACCGGGAACGCCTATCTGCTCGAGGCCAAGTTCAACCCGGATCCGGCCGTTGACCTGGCTGTGATCCCGGACAGCGAGAGCGTTCGCGGGCGGCTGCTGATCGCCTCGCTGGCGTTCCTGCGCGCGGCGTGATCAGGCCGCACGTCGCCATGACGATCTGTTCAATAGCAAAGGGGAGGGCCGGGGCGTGAAAGATCCGGAGGCTTGGGGCAAGGCGTTGGCCGCGATCGGCGGCGGGGCGCTTTATGGCCTCTATACCGTGGCGATCCTGCTGCGGGAGGGACGGCCCGTGACCTGGCGCGACGTCGCCGGCGTCGGGCTGAACCTGATCTGCGCGCTGGCGTGCGGGGTGCTGCTGACCCTGATGCTGGCCGACAGGGTCGCCGGCCTGATTCCCTGGACCAGCCTGAAGGACGCGGGGCTGGTAGCCTTCGCGTTCGGCGCGTTCGGGTGGGAGCTGCTGCCGTTGCTGTTCCCCAAGGCGCTGCGGTGGGCGGCCCGCAAGGCCGACGACGTGACCGGCGGCAAGGAGGGCGGTCAATGATCGGGCTGGATCTCTGGACAGCGGTCATGTCCGCCGTGACGTGCGTCTGTCTGGGCTTACGGGCAAACATGCTGAAGCCCGGGTTCTCGAGCTGGTGCAGCGCGCCGCGGGTGGTGTGGATGTCGCTGCTGACCCTGTCGCTGGGCGCCGCCATCACGGGCCTGTCGATCGTGCGGGGCGGGACACCGGCCACGGCCCGCGAGGCGATCGTGATGACCGCGCTGGCCGCCTCGGCGCTGGTGATGCTGGTCAATCTGTACCGGCAGACGCGCGACGACGTTGTCCCCGAGGCACCCGCATCATCGGAGCAAAAGCAATGACCGACGACCAGATCGAACAGATGGTGAGCCGCTTCCTCGCGTGGAAGCTGCCCGAAAACTTCCAGCCCGATGCGGGGATCAGCTTCAAGGCCGAGTTCAACGAGAACACGCCGTTCCCGATGAGGCACCAGCCGAGCGGGACCAACCTGTTCAGCCATGCACAGGCGACCGCGATGATCCGCCATCTGGTCGAGGGCCTCTAGCGCCAGCCGGCCGTGCGAGCGGGGCTCGCATCCGAACCCCGTTCGGGCGGAATCCACAGGAGACAATCATGGATATCGACAGCCTGCGCCTGACCGGCGCGGCGGACGCCGGCGCGCGGGCGCTGAAAAAGGCGCACCCGGACGTGGTGTTCACCAGCGGCCGGCGCGAGGTCGCCGACCAGGCCCGCGCCATGAGCGGCAACGTGGCCGTGAACCGCCGCTGGATCGGCCAGACCTATGCGAACACGCCCGAGGCGCGGGCCCTTCAGGCGTGGGTCAACGCCCATCCCGAGGCCGATACGGCCGGCGAGATCGCGGCCGGGCTGGTCGGCGTGATGGCGGGCTGGACGGACGTCCAGAAAGGGCGGCTGTCGAAGCATTTCAGCGGCCAGGCGTTCGACGTCCAGCCGGTCAGCGGCCCGCGCGGCGACGCGATCAAGGCGACGATCCGCGCCCTGCCGGGGCTGGTGAAGTTTCTCGACAGGGAGGGCGGGCTGGTGCGGTGGCACGCGCAGTTCGCATGATGTACGGGGCCGCGCTGCTGAAGGCCGCCGGTCAGTTCGCCGGCCGCCACTGGCGGCTGATCGCCATCGCCATGCTGACCGTCTGTCTGATGATCCAGGCCGGAACGCTTGATCGGGTGACGCGCCAGCGTGACCAGGCGCGGGCGGCCCAGATCAATCCCGCGACCGGCAAGACCTGGCGGTCCGAGGCGGAGCGGGACGGCTTCGCCCTGGGCATCTGTCACGGCAACGTCGACGCGCTGGGCGACGAGATTGGAAAGCAGAACGCCGCGATCGACGAGGCGAAGGCCGAGGGCGCCCGGATGGCGGCGGCGGCCGAACAGGCGGCCAGGGGCCTGCGCGGCGCGCGGGCCGTGGCCGAGAGCCGGGCGCGGGATCTGATGACCGCCACAGTGGACGGCGCGACCTGTGAGGCGCGGGAACAGCAGCTGCTCGAGCTGGCGGCAGGGAGTCTGAAATGAAGCGCTGGATGATCACCCTGGCCCTGCTGGCCAGCTATCCCCTGATCGCCGCCGGCAGCTGCGCCACCACGCGCGAGGCGCGGATCCGCACCGTCGAGGTCAAGGTTCCGGTCGTGACGCCGTGCCCGGACAAGCGGGACGCGCCGCCGGCCTTTCCGGACACCGACGCGGCCGTCGCGGCGGCCGTGGCGGCGAAGGACCTGCCCGGCCTGGTGAAGATGCTGCTGGCCGGCCGCACGCTGCACTATCGCCGCCATGCCGAGGATGACGCCCAGGTGGCGGCCTGCGCGGCGCCACCGCTTCACGCGCCAGCCTGAACCCACGGGTCCGCGCGCGTGTTGATGAGCCCCTCGGCCGAAAGGCCGGGGGGCTTTTTGCGTCTGGGGACTCGGCGCACGGTCGCGGCATGGATGAGATCGAGCTGCGCCTGGCCGCCATCGAGACGGCCCTGATCGAGGCGCTGGGGCTGATCGACCCGGGCGCGCTGGCCGACGCCGCGCGATCGCTGCGGGAGCGGGTGGCGGAGGGCGATCCGGAGCCCGACGAGAAGGCGATCCGGTTTGGCGGGGCCCAGCTGCTCGAGGACGCGGCGCGGCGCTGGCGGCCGCCGATCGGCTAGAACCCCCGATAGGGCCCGCTGCGGTCGACCGGCTCGGCACGGCGCCATGCCGGCCGGCTTTCGAACGACCGCCCGCCACAGCGCGGACAGGGGTCGGTGACGTGGTCGGCCACGGACTTGATCCCGACCTGGTCGCCCTCGAGGCCGCGCGCGTCCAGCCGGGCGATCACCACCTCGAGGTCATAGTCGCGGGTCAGCTGGCAGGTCTGGCAATGCAGCTGGACGCCGCAGCCGGGGTGCGTGCGGTAGTGGGTGAGGGGAACAGACATGCGCTCAATCCGGGGAGCAACCTGGGGAGCAAATCGGCCGGATCGCGGCAACCCCTTGCGGGAATGGTGGATGCGACAGGGATTGAACCTGTGACCCCCTCGGTGTGAACGACGCTGGCGCCCCGCAATCCCGGCAATTTCCCCGACTTCCATTTCCGGCGAGGGCTGAATGTTCTCGCCGCGTTCACGCTCATGTGGGGTGTTTCTGGGGAGTTTCGGGGGAGTCACCGCCGGCTGAACGATCCCGCCGCCTCGGCCTGGTAGTCGGGCCTGACATGCCCGTAGACCTTGATCAGCGTCTCCGGCGTCATCCCCAGATACGCCGCCGAAAGCCAGACGTCTACGCCGGCCTCCATGAGCCAGGTCGCAGCGGTGTGTCGAAGCCAGTGCGGCGTCGTCTCCGGCTCAAGCCCGGCGTCACGGACGCATCCTTCGAACCCGGTGCGGACCCTGCCGGCCAGCGGGACGCCGCCGTGGTGGATCACATGCGACAGACGGGCGGCTGGATCCAGCACGCGCAGGGTGGCCTCGCGCTCTGCGTCCATGCGGCGCCATCGTCGAAGGTGGGCAAGCAGGCGGGGGGGCAGCTTCACGACCGGCCGGCGCTTGGTCTTCTGATCCCGCTCCAGCTTCCCCCGGCGATAGATCATGCCGGCGTCGAGATCGACCCACGCCTGCTTGTCGGATGCTGACCAGAGCAGCTTCGGGATCACGCCCGGCCTGGTCCCGGTGTAGAGGCCGATCAGGATGAACCGGCGCATGTGGGCGCGGTTGGTACGCGAGGACGCCTGGAGCCGCGTCCAGCGCCCGTGCGGGCCCTTCCGCCAACCCATAGCCGCCAGCAGCAGCGACGCCGCCTGTGAGCGCGTCAGGGCGTCGCGTGACGTCTCCGGCTTCATGGGGAGATGGACGGCTGGCCGGCGGGAGAGGTGATGCTCACCGTCCCAGTAGCCGATCGCCGAGGAGAGGGTTTCGAGCTCCCGTCGGGCGGTCTGAGCCGACACCCGCGGCGCCGTGGCGGGGTCCGAATAGTTCCGGTTCGGCTGGGCGGTGCGCCAGCGGACATATGCCTCGCAGGCAGAGCGTCGGACGTCGGAGAGAACCTTGTCGCCCCACCAGTCCAGAAGCGTCTCAATCCATCCGGCGACGCTGATCGGGTCGGATTCGCGCGGGGCCTTCTCCAGCGCATAGAGCGCCAGGACGGAGGCGACGGCTACCTTATCGGGATCACGTCGGCTGAGGGACGAGGCTTGCGGGATGGCGCGCTTGCGTTCGAGGTAGGCGAGGAGCGCGCCCTCAGCGTCGCGCAGGCGGTCCGGGCCGTGGCCCGTGCTGACCTCACGGCCTCCGTCTCGGATGACGTAGACGGCTCCGATCTCGCCTCCGGTTCGTCGATCGATCCGGGCGCGTCGGAGGTAGAGTCGTGGTCCCTTGGCGGGGCGAGGCATACGGGCGGCCTGAACAGCGCCCTGATCTGGGCCGGCGTGACGTAGAACTTCCCGGCGACGACAGCCGGGGTCAACCGCCCGGCGCGGATCTCGGTGCGCAACGTCGACACCGTCATGGGATAGTCTGTGGAGAACACGGCGACGGCGCCCAAGCCTGTCACGATCAACCTGCCCCTGCTACTCCGTGAGCCCTGTGAGCGCGCACAGATCGCAGCAGGGACGGTTGGCGACCTTGGGGCGACCATCGTAAGGCAAGAGGCCGCCGTGGCCGTGTGCGACGCCCGGCGGGCCGCTGTGGTGGCAATCGTTGACGCACAAACCCAAATCGTGACGGCTAAGCCGTGGTGGCGGTTCTGGCACTGATCTATACACGTTCCCCGGACATGCATAGGAAACCGGCCTTTCGTTTACATGTCGCCAGCCTTGCCCGCCCGCCGAGCATCTGCTATTCAGGGCGGGCTGCGTGACACGGTGAAATTCTGTCGGCCGTAGCACCGTCCAAGCTATCGGACGGCAGCGCATTGCGGGGTTCGTGGACAGGCCCCGCCGCAGCAATCAAAACCCCGCGAAAGCGCGCGCCCGCTCCCTCACAGGGGCGGGCGTTTCTGTGTTCTGCCCTGGTCACTGCCTACCCCTCTTCAGGCTTGGGAGCGGAGGAGAGGAAGGCGCGAAGTTCCGCCCGGATGCGGGTTCTGTCCATGTAGAGCGCCCACTCCGCCGGGAACTCCTCACCAACTGGATCAAGTGCCGGAACGATCCGATCAATGGCCAACACCCACCCATCCCGCTCCGGGGGACCGGCTAGGGCTTCGAGACGGTCGAGAACCGCATTGATCGCTCCGACACTGACGGTGACCATCTCGTGATCCTCCCGAGCGGCCCCAGCGCAATCGGTGGCGTCTTCAAGCTCAAGCAGTCCTTCTTCGTAGGTCATCGTTCTTCCTGTGGTTTGGGGGAGGGGGAGCGGGTCATAAATGCACGGCTGGGGCTGAATTGGCCGCAGGTGTCATCGGTCCTCACGGTCGGCCATTGAGAGCCCCAGAACGAACGTTGAGGAGGCGATGCACGGCAAACACCCTTCGAAGCCGGAACAGCCATGAGGTCATCGGACCACATCTCCCCGCGCACCAACACGACCGACCCGTGGAAGTGGGTGCAGTTCTCGCAGAGCCTCATCACCGCCCCCGTCCCTGAGCGCGGCGCTGCTTGCGGTTGCCCTGATATAGATGCTTCGGCTTGGTCGATGGGAACTTCTCCATTTCGACCTGCGGGGGCGGCTCGCCACGACGCCACGCCGCGTAGGCTTTGCGTTCGGCGTCCTGAAACGCCTTCATCATCGCCATCTGTTCCGGGTTTGCCGACGGATCGTCCCACTCGCCCATCACTCCCCTCCCTTGTCCGTGGTTTTAGGGTTCGTCCCGGGAACTGCATCGGGGGTCTGCGTTGCGCTGGAGGGCGCGAACGAGAACTCGCGGATGCGCCCTGTCCAAAAGTCCTGCGCCTTTGCGGCGGCTGCACAGTCGGCTTTGGTCTTGCCGTAGGTGACGACGTGGACGCGCTCGCCGTCCCATCCGATCAGCAAAACCTGCGACAGATCGTGCTTTTCAGCGACCAGTTTGGCGGTGGTGATGGGGATGCGCTTAGGCATTGGTCAGAGCCCTCTCGATAGCGTAGGCATCTGTTCCGTCGAGGTAGCCGGGCTCGTGTTTGATGCGATGCACCGCGCCGTCCGCCATGGTGATGACCAGCGTGCTAGAACCGGGGCCGTTCATGTAGTGGCGACGGTCCCATTCGAGGCTTTGGACAAGCTCCCTGCTAATCCAAAGGTCGGCGCCACACTTGACCAGTGCAACGCCATCCGTCAGTGCGTGGTCCCGGGACGCCCCCTGATCCTCAGACACGGAAGGCCGGGGCTGGTCTGAACCGGGCTCAACCCTTCTAAGGGCGGAGAGGATTTCGGAGAGGTTGTCCGCCACGACAATGACAAGGGCCAATGCTTGGGAACTATATAGATGACTCCCGAAGCCATTAGTCATCTACCTTCTCGGCTTTCTTGCGCTCGCGCTTCACGCGGCGTTCGATCTTCTTCGCCTGCTGCCCCTTGTCTTTCGGGCGATAGGCGAACACGCGATCAGTCACCGCGTCGAGTATCTTCCGGATGGCTTCACTCATGCGATCAATTCCTTGTAGGTGAGGCGCTGGCCGATAGCAGCGGCGAACATGCGGTCGAGCCGGTGCAGCGTGTGGTTCTTCACGTCCCCATCGCCGAGCCGGAAAGCGAACTCGCCGACATAGCGGTGCAGATGCTTCGGGCTGGCGTGATGATAGACGCCGTGCAACCCGCGTTTGAGCAGCGCGAATACGCTCTCGATACCGTTCGTGGTCACATCGCCGCGCACATACTCGCCAGCACCGTGGTTGATGGTTTCGTGCCGATAGAGCAGCCCGCCCACGCGATTGTAGATGCCGCTTTCGTCGGTGTGAACCGTCGAGCCGACTTGAACGTGGCGGTGAGTGAAGCCGACAGCATTGCGCCCGGTGACGCTGGCGCGAACCTCTGCCTTAACGCGTCCGCTCTGGCGCTCACGACCGGCGATAACGGCAGTCTTGCCGACGCCTCCACGGCCAAGGTTCAACCGCTTGCTTTCGTGCTTCGCAGCCTCTTTTCCGCCGATGTAGGCTTCGTCAATTTCCACGATGCCTGCCAGTTCGGTAGGGTCGTTGCCGCAAGCCTCGCGGAGCCGTTGGAGCATGAACCACGCGGTTTTCTGCGTGACGCCGATCTGCGCGTGAAGCTGGACGCTGCTGATGCCCTTGCGCGCGGTGACGAGCAGGTACATGGCGTAGAGCCATTTGTGCAGCGGCACCTTGGACCGCTCAAAGATGGTGCCCGTGCGGATCGTGAAATCGAGCAGACAGGCGTTGCAACGATAGAAGCCGCCCTTGCGGACGCCAATGCGCTTCGCCTCGCCGCAAGCGGGGCAGGTGGCCCCGTCAGGCCAGCGCCGCGCCTCGAAATAGACGCGGGCGCTTTCCTGATCGGGGAACATGCGGAACAGCTCGAATGTGCTGATGGTGGATTTACTCATCGCGCATCCAATCTTCCAACTCATCTTCCGCGTCAGTGGCGTAAGCACCGTGGCCCTCGCATTTTGGGCACGTGGTTTCGTAAAGACCAGACCCAAGGCGCGGCTCGCGCGTCAGTAGCCAGCCTTCGCCACGGCACCGTTCACACTCAACATCAACGATCATGCGTCGTCTCCCGGATGATAGCTTTCACCGCGGGCCAGTTCGTCGAGCGAAAGCCCGTGGTAGGTTGGGTCTTTTGGACCTACGCGTTCGTTCAGATGGTCCGCGATCCGCTTGAGGCTAATCGCGATCGACATAGCAGCCGCTTCAAGAGGCGTTTGCACATCACGGCTCTCAGGCTCGTATTTACCTTCCAATGGGTGTGGATGAGGGGTCATTGCGCCTCTCCCGATCAGGCGAAAGTGAAGTCACGTTCGCGGAACTGGTGGCCGAACCAGCGCGGGGCAGGGTTGCTGCCGGTGAGGTCAGCGAACAACGCATATTCCGCGTTGCCGTTCGCGTCGAAGCGAAAGCAACGGTCGGAAGGCTTGCGCTCGTCCGTTCCGTTGTCCTCAATGAACACGCCGTTGGCGAGGGTGGAAAACTTAACCAGCATAGCAGCCTCCTCTCGGTTGGGGCGGAATTGCCCGCTGCATGAGAAGATAACTACCCGAGGAATTATCGGGAGTCAAGTATATAATTCCCCAATGCTTCGTCTCGGTTGTCTCCGGTCCATGCGGGTTTAAGCGTGCGCATGTAACCTTCGCCCGCCGCCTCCAACTCATCAGCCAGGTCAGATGCAGTCGTCATTGGTCTTGGTCCTTTGTGGGGAGGGAGTCCTTCAGGAGCGCGATTGCCTTTTCGGGACGAAGGCTCCAGTCCGGCGCCCAATGGGTTCTGAAAGAGCCGTCCCGTCTGGCGTAGATGACCTTCGTCTTTGCGGAGTTCGGCACGGCGTCGAATGTCACTTCGTCTGGTTGGAACAGCGCGACCTCGATCAGCACGTCGAGATGGTTGCCGCGCTCGCCCCTTTCCAGCCGGGCGATAATGTCGCCGACGGCGCTCTTGGGCGTCGTGACGGGC
>ERZ869925.175-NODE-175-length-42874-cov-6.802307_pt1 | contig 42874 bp, 57 predicted proteins | sample MGYA00579311_ERZ869925 | MGnify/ENA primary metagenome ERZ869925 (study PRJEB32216, sample SAMN09231817) | wastewater metagenome | place: USA: Maryland | collected 2016-07-30 | study: EMG produced TPA metagenomics assembly of the PRJNA472060 data set (Reclaimed...
GCTTGGTCGCGGCCGGGGTCGGGGGCGGGGTCGTGGTCGGGGTCGGGGTCGGGGTCGGGGTCGGGGTCGGGGTCGTGGTCGGGGTCGCGGGCGTGGTCGGGGTAAGAAGTTTCTTTTTACTATTTATTTGATAATAGAAATTATGTTACCAAAGCAACAGTTCGTTATTTTTGCAGAAGGTGAAAAAGTATTTATTCGCACAGTTACGAATTACCTTGTCGGAGAGGTTGTGTCGGTGCAAGAAATTGGACAACAATCGTTCGTTGTTCTGAAAGACGCTTCTTGGATCTCTGATATGAAGCGATTTTACAACTGCTTGAAAGATGGTTTTGCGAATGATGCAGAGATTGAACCTGTAACCGGCATCTGCGCTGTGAATGTCGGAAGCATTGTGGATGTATTTGAATGGAAGCACGACCTGCCAACAGAACAGCAATAATCTGAATAGCCGACGAGTATGTCGGCTATCACCGCATGAAGATGAAAAAGTAGGGTGGCTAAAGGTACGCCACCGCTGACCTGCCGCAGCCGTCTCACATCCAAACGATATGCAGGGGGTGAGGGTCGCTCTAGGTTCAAATCCTAGCCTTCATCTTCAGCCGGTGATAACAAATAACTATTTTTTATGCCCTCAACATCTCGTGAGTGGTGGGACGAAGAAAAATTTGAGAAAAGATGTGATGATCCAAAGCACCCGAATTGTGTGGAAATACTTTATAACATGCCAAAAATCCTCGCCGAGCAAGCTCGCCGAACCCGTGCCGAAGTGAGGGAGGAGATAGACGCATGGAGAAGCAAAGAAGAGAAAGCGGATATAATTATTGTACTTGGTAAAGTTCTTAAACTCCCTTGCCTCAAAGATTGATATGCCTAAAATTGAATTTACCATGACATTGGAAATGGTAACGGAACTTCTTGCTGGAAAGACAATCCACTATCGTTCTGTCGATTCTACGATGCTTCCAACAGAAGTTGTCATTAAATCTCCAAGTCGTTATATGACGCTTACTGTTGAGGAATGGCAAGAAATGCGAAATGCAGCACGCTACGCTGGTATGCACGAAATGATTGATTTGATCGAGAGTGGTAAACGATCCGTTGTTGAAATAAAAGAGTCATTGAAATGAATATGCTCCCCCTCCAAATATTGATATGAGAAATAAAATCCTGCTGCTGCTTTCCGTGTCGCTCGTCGTTATTGCATGGAAAACTTTTGCATATCATGAATGTAGAAAAGTTAATCATTCCGTAGCATATTGTATTTTGTCACGGTGATATGCTCTTCCAAATAAAACATCGTAATACTGGTGCGGTGATAGAAAAATAATATGTCAAGAAAAACAATAGCCCAACTTGAGAGCAAGATAGCCGCACTTGAAAGCGTAATATCTGAATATCTTGGAGAAGAGAACTTTCAATTTCATGTACCTAAGACAAGCAGAATGTTGCTAAATCTCGGTGGAAATAGACATATTCAGATGCAGAATCTAACTAGGTACCCGTATACGCTCACCATCTTCTTAACGAAAACGCCTGAAATGAAATAATATGCTCCCCCTCCAAATAATTATCGACGCCTATGTCCGATAAATCTATCTGCTGTAATGCAGATATTGAAGTGGCAAAGTGTGATGAAGGTACATCATTCTGGATGTGTTCTAATTGCGGGAATAGCTGTGATCGTGTCGCAAACGGTAGTGTTCTTCCTTGGTGGTTTCACCACACGTCTCTCGTCGCAGCCGTTCGAGAAGAGAATATCCCAGCTCTCCTCGAAGAACATAAGAAGAGGATTGTTGAGGAGCTAGAGAAGATGAAGCATGAACGAGTGAACTGGCATGAAGCGACAACGCTAGAGATGATAGCGTCCGAATCAGAGAAATATGGATTTAATCAAGCCATCTCCGCCGCTATTGAGGCGGTGAAGAAGGTATGACTACCAAAGAATGGGCAGACGCTAGGCAAAAAACTGTGGGCAGCGACAAATAACTTATGCAAGAAAGTATGTGGAAAGATTATCTATACTACCGTATGAATATCGAACAAATGGAAAAACAAAATCCGTTCTATTCCAACCATATCTTTACAAAAAAAGATATTGATCGGTGCATCTGGAGTCCTTCACTACTGGAACGCGTCCGCGCGGGGATCAACGCGTTCCTGAATTGGTTCGTGGAAAACGACGTGCAATTCCTGCACGCCGAGAAACTTGTCTATTCGCCGACTCACGGTTTTGCCGGATTGGTCGACGCCGTTGCGAACGTGAACGGCAAGCGCACGCTCATCGACTACAAGACGTCGAAGGGCGTCTATACCGAAATGCGCTATCAAGTCGCGGCGTACTGTCTCGCGTTCGAGGAGGAATACGGCAAGTCGCTCGACGGAGCCATGATCCTGCATTTCGACAAGGAGACGGGCGTCTGTAATTCGCATCCCATGTCCGAGGACGAACTCACGAAGGATTCCTCGGCCTTCCTCGCGTGTCTTGCACTCAAGAAGCGCGAGAAAGAATTAGCCAAAGCCTGATATGGAAAACTTTTACACGTTTGACCAGCTTCAGGCCAAGGCACACGACGCTTCTCTCAAAGCCGCCAAGGCAGGGGAAATGTTCCAAGCGGCTCTCTTACAAGAAATGAGCTCGTATCTTGCCCATCAGGAAAATCAGGAGGCGACATTCAGCGCGATCCGCGCGGTGCTCGAATGGAAGAAGTCCATCGAGCACGCCAAAGATTCACTCATCGTCGAACTTGAGGACACGAGTCCGGAAGCGTTCGCCGAAGAAACGTTCTAATCATATGCCTATCACCAAAGAAGAATTCTGGGCATACGAGGACGTGCGCCGTTCTGGAGTGACGAACATGTTCGACATCGTGGCAGTCAGCCGTTTATCCGGTCTGGATCGGAAAGCCGTGCTCGAGATCCACAAACATTATTCGACCCTCAAGGCCGAATACATGAAAGGAAGGGAGGACGACCGAGTATGAAGGCATCCATGGATACGCTCAAAAAGATTCACAAGGAAATCGTGTTGCGTTTAGGATGTGTTCTAAATGCGGAAATAGTTCTTATCGCATTGTGAACGGTAGTGCTGTACCGTTGTATGTTGACCACACAACTCTCTTATCTGCAATTCGAGAGGAAAACATCCCCGCTCTCCTAGCTGAACACACGGAGAGAATTATTGAGGAGGTCAAGAGACAAAGATACAACGATTGTCTTAATACGGGAGAACCGCTCATAGAAGTTTACTTGGATGAGGCTATCTCCGCCGCTAGGAAATCGGCGAAGAGTGTATGAGGATCGAACGTATTTGGGCCATGCCAAACAAATGGACATTCACAATCAAACCGATTAAAGAGTTGCTTGTAGATGAAGTCAACGAGGGATTGTGGTGCGATCCATTTGCAGGAAAACATTCCCCCGCACAAGTTACAAACGACCTAAATGAATCAAATACCACAACGCATCACCTAGACGCTTTGGATTTTTTACAAAAACAAGAAAGTGAAAAATATGATGGTGTCTTGTATGATCCACCCTACTCAATAACACAGGCGAAGCAATGCTACGATGGATTCGGAAAAGATATGTTCGTAGAAGTTACAAGAATGGATTATTGGAGCAGATGTAAAAATGAGATGAAGAGGATATTAAAAACGAATGGGAAGGTTATCTGCTTTGGGTGGAACACAATGGGGCTTGGAAAGAACAGAGGATTTGAAATGAGTAGGATACTCATTGTTCCTCATGGTGGAAGTAGGAATGACACATTGGTTACAGTTGAAAGAAAACTATGATCACCATCGAACAGCTGCGAGGGCTGATGAAGCTTGCAGCACGGGGCAAATGGAGGTGGTATGATAGCGATCCAAGTTGGTTGATTGCAGAAACTGAATTCATAACACAGATATTAAACGTGGAAGGATCAAAAGCAACTGATGGTGATAGGGCTTATATCGCCGCTCTCCCCGACATCGCCCAGCTCGCGCTCGATCTGGCGAAGGAGAATGAGGAGTTGAAGGCGAAGTAATATGGATATTCTTGCGCATATCATATTTGGCATCCTCATAGGCATTATTCTGGTGGCGTGTTTCGCCCCTTACGTCTGCTATGTGGCTTCGTGATGATACGCTATGCGTAGAAGTTGATTCACGAATGCCGGAGGCAGAAGTATTACGTCTTGCGACATCTTCTGTTCAGAAAGAGTTTCAAATGTCTATTGTCGTTGATACTTTCAAGCTCTCTTCAACTAGATACCAGGTTATTATATTGAAAGAGTTATCTTGAAATATCATTTTGCTGTGGCAACAAAAGCGTGATATAATACAATTGACAAAAGGCGAGAGAGTCACCCAATACTAAACAGTATCCTCTTATATCGCTTGCGTCTTAGTCTAGACATCTGCGTCTGCGAGTAGTCGAACAGATACTGCGGAAGCGGAGGAGAAAAAAAGAGAGTCCACATTCTGCAGGGGACTCTCTTTTGATATTGACAGGATTAAAGAAGTGAGCTATACTATATCATAGTATGACTGACTGGTTCCAAATAACTGTTGTTTTGGCCTTACTCTACATTGCTCTCAGACTGAGGAGCTTGCAGTAAAGCATTCCTCAAGGCTTGAGCTGTTTTAGGATCAGACACAATCTTTCCTATTGCTTGTCGTATTTCATTTGTTACTGGTTGTCCAGATGTCTCCATACCAGATAGAAGAATCTTAGAGATAATATCTGGAGCAAGAATCCTTGCGCCTCCGAGCGCCCCTATGGTCTGTCCAACAATCTTACCTTTTTCTCCTCCTACAGCTTCTCCGACTGCTCCTGCTCCAGAAAAAATAGTACCAGCGAGCAATATATCGACCAACCTACTTCCAGTGACCTTTTCGCTCTTAGCAAGTTTTGACATCAAGCGATTGATTGTTACATCATTTGTAGCATGGCCGGTCATGCCAGCAGCTTCTTCAAGAGCTTTCAGACTTTCTCTTGATGCTGATTTCGCAGATGATTCTAAGTTAGAAACAAATGTTCTGGCCTGATTCTGATCTCCGCGTTGTGACCATGCTGGTTTAAGGTTCTTTTCGTTCGCCTTAAATATCGCATAGCGCTCCATCGCGGGATCTAACTCTTTATTTGTCATTGACGAAAGCTGTTTTCGTAGTTCACCCCACGCTTCTACTGCAGCCGCATGAGCTGGAGTACCTTCTTCTGTTTGATCTACAATGCTCCACAAATCACGAGATAATGTTCGGACACCATCTATATTTGGTTCGTATGATGAAGCTGACTTGCGGATCGTGTCTAACACAGTATTCAGAGCTTCTCTAGCTTCCGTGCCAACTGGTATGCCATAATCCTTTACTTTTTTCTGAACCGTATCGTAGACACTCTGAATATCAGCATGTGCTTCTGGAAATTTGTTCTTTGCTTCATTTATAGATGCTTCAAAAGCATCCTGTTCAGCTTTTTTAGCATTAGAAATAACTTCTCTCGTTTTATTCAACGCCTGCTCTTGTAGAGCCGCACGTGCGTCTGCTGGATTCTCAAAGCTAGACATTGTTTTTAATTTCTCTGCTGTAATATCTGGAACCTGCTCAAAAGCAATATTTAGTTCGCCTTTAGACACTCCAGTAAGTGAAGGCGCGATCTTTTTAACAATAGGTCTAAATTGTTGGACAAGATAATCTTTCCCCTTTCCAATAATGCCTCCTGCCATCTGCGATGCTTTACCCAATCCATAGCCTGCGGCTCCTCCTATAGCTGCTTCTGTTGCTACATCAGCTCCCTCTTTTCCTTCTTCAAGCGCTTTCCCGCCGCCTAGTAAAGCTCCTTGTACTCCCATTCCTGCTGGCGTCATGAAGAACGGGGATGCCAAGTTCGCACCAGCCTGTATCGCTCCTCCATAAGCCTGCTTCACATTTGTATATGCAGGCGTTGCATATTCTTTACCTCCAACTCTTTCTTGCAAGCCTGGACCCATGAATTCTTCTGCTTTAGCTTTTTGCTCAGGCGAGAGACCGATCATGCCAATGCCCTTACCAGCACGTTCAAGAAAGCGAGCTGGCTGAAGAGCCATCTCTAACAATCCTTTTCCTGCAGTTTCAAGAAAAGACGGTTTCTGGTTAAGATCTGCATACGTCTTAAACGCGCTCGAGCTTGGTTCAAAATCTGACTGGAACTTTACTCCAGAAGATTGTGGAGCTTGACTCACTGGTGGTTGAATTGTATTTACATCAGATTCAAATCGCATATTATTTTGCTATTTTATATTTACCAGATGCAAATTCCATTGGTGATACCCATGCGCTTTCCATTTTACCCGTAGACGGGTTTAGGATCGGTTGAATCTTAATCGTTGGAGCGAAAGCATCCATAACCTCTCCACCGAGAGTTTGTCTCATAATATCATCTCTTTTAGACGTAAAGCTTTTTTGTAGTCCTTGAATAAGAGCGTGATTTAACTCTGGGCTCTTTGTAATTCCAGGGAATAACTGATCGTACATTCTTGCTTCAGACTCTGTGAATGCGGCACCTGTTACGGATTGTCTATAATCAATTAGGGCAGTCTGCATTTGCGCTGCAAGCGTACGCCGATTTCTATCTTCAATTTTGCCTATTTTCTGCGCCATATTTTCTAAAGTCCCTGAAAATAAACCGGTATTCCCACCGTCCGCTATGTACGCATCAAGAGCGTTTTGAAAATCTCCTAGTCTATTGTTTATCTGCTGTACTCCATAAAACTTTTCACGTTCTTTTGCTTGTTCTGCTCTGAACGCCCCAGTCATCAAACGATCTTTCGCTGCTTCAAAATCTCCTTGGTTCACAGCGTCCATGACATTTGACGAAAATGTCTTAAATCGTTGCGGCGTTATACCACCAGCCTGATTCTTCAAAGCGGCATCGAACGCCTTCAACGTCTTTATATTTGCATCATACGCTGGACGTAAGCTCTCACGATCTGCGATTGTCATCCCTTGGTCTTCTTCCGCTTTCTTCACGTAATCTTCAAAGGATATTTTAAGACCTTGAATATCCTGGCCTTCTGGCGTGTAGCCGTTTTCCTTGGCGATCTGCATTGCACGTGAGACAACAGCGTCTTTTTCTCCAGCCTTAGGAACAAAGTCTCCGCTTAAAATTTGGTCAGCCTTGATTCGTGCATCGTTTTCGTCTGCTACGGCTTTGTAGTGCTGCGTCTCGTTCATCCCTTCAACGAGGAACGGTGACCGTGAACCAACAACTAGACCACCTGGCGTTGCACCATATTGTGATTTCTGAGCTTCTTCTTTCGCAGCGACCCGATCAACTTGTACCGCGCCTTCAATTCCGAGTTTTTCAGCAACACCTGGCTGCATCGGATACGCGCCATATCCAAGAATCTTTGGGTTGTCGGCAAAATATTGGTGCGTTCCAACTGTACCTTTTAGATCTCGATTGCTCTCAGAAACACGAAAAACAGTCTTTCCAGTTGCTTCATCTTTCCCAACCCATGTAACAAACGCTACATGACCGACGCTGCCCTCAGAAGTAAAGAGCGCGTATCCAGGTTGAGGCTCTTGTGTCTTTGGAATATTGACTGCATTGATCTTATCCTGAACAGTGTATAATCCTGTAGGGATCTGTACAAAGTTTCGTACATACGTTGGACACTCGCCGCCCTTGCTCCCAGCTGGAATTAATGCCTGAGTATCGAGCTCGCCATTTTTTCCTCCTACGCTTGGAGCGTAGATCGGCTGATTTGTCTTCTTATCTACAAAATATTTTGTTCCATCTTGATGATACCGAACTTCGAGGTTATCTGGCGAGCCGTTAGTCATTTTTCCGATCTCACGGACACGTGGGACTCCTTTTTCATCTACATACATCTGACGGGCGATTCCGGTGTCTTTATCAATTTCAACTGTAGATGTATCAGTACCATAGTATGTGTTTCCTCCAAATTGAAATGCCTCACCAAACGGATGTCCTTTGCGCAAATTATCAATCTGTGTCAGTTGGGTATATGAATCAGATTTTAGTTCTTGAGTCAACTTATCAACTTCAAGTTGTGTTTTTGCATTAGATAGAGCTTTCCCTTTTTCATCTATAGCTTGTTTGCTTTGTGCGGCCTTGATTAGCCCGAGCGTTGTCCCAGAAGATCTACCGTTTAGTCTATCCTGCGCACTCAACCATTCTTCAGATGGAATAACGCCAGATTTTGCAATATCATCAATATTCTGAGTTAAAAGTTTCTGCTGCTCTTCGCGCTGCGCCCTATATTCCTGACTCTTCTGTATCGCTAACTGTGCATCCTGTACAGCGCTCGCGTGTTGTTCCTTCGCTAGTGAGATCAGTCCCTGCGAGAGTGACTTCTGCGCATCATTTAACTTCTGCGCGTAGCTCAAGTTCAGCTGAGAGATCTCGGCGCGCTGTTTTGACGCGAGCGCTTGCATCTCTGCGTCACCGTAGAGCGTACCTGTGCGACCAAGCTTGAACTCAAGCGCTGCCTGCGTCGCCGTCTCACCTTGCTGCGCTGCCTTCGTAGCTGCAATATCTTGTTCTCTCTGCTGCTGTAGCAACGATGAGTCTGTCTTCGCCTGTTCCGTCAGCGTATCCTTGATGTCTTGCCAGAACTTATCTCCTGACGCCTGCGTCTGCGCGATGTCAGTACCTATAGTTTTTTGCTCTTGCAGAGCTTGGCTTGAAGATAGCACGCCAGTGGAAGTCGGTTCACTCAACGACCCAGTAGGAGAAGATAAGCGAGCGTCTGTAAACGCTTGCTGTTGGGCCGTAAGATTCGTCGGAGCTGGAAGATTAGGTATCCCCGTAGGTGTAAGCGCGTTCGCTGTTCCAGTCTGGAACCGTAAACCTCCCATTCCTGGTTGTGGTGAAGAAGTAAGAGTCTGCGAGATCCCCGGCTGGCCCGCACCCATGGCACCCATGCCTGTCGTTGACGCTGAGCCAACGTAATTGGTTCCAGAGAGCGGGTCCTGATATGTTCCCGTTGCAGGGTTGTAGACCGTACCCTGCGGAGCGAGTTTTGCTGCCGCTAGATTTGCAGCTTCTGCGGCTCGCTGTTTTTCCTGAGTATAAAGCTGGGATGCGTACGCAGACATCTGCTGTGGAGTCGTGAACCCTTGTGCGTTCGGCGTAGCTACTGCAGGGGCAGTCGCTTGCGTTTGTGTTTTTTGTACTGACGGTGATGTCGCCATAGAAATTTAATTTTTGAGATATTTACGATCAGTATCTTTCACGATTTCGCAGAGCTTGTAACCGAAACGAATGAGCTCGAAGTCTTGACCTTCTCCATCAACGCTAAGCTGAAGCGACACATTATAGAAGAAGATAATCGGATTAATTTCCAGATGGAAGCGGTATGTCGGATTTGTATCAGATGACATGTTGCTTCCAAGTTTCGTTGTGCCAAACGCTGACGCTCCAAACGGGTTGTACACGGTTCCTCCGAACTTGTGATCTGCATCAGTTCCTGTTGTCGTAAGCGTCGTCTCGTCGCGTCCAGTGAACCCATCTTCGTCGTAGAGAACGGTAGCTAGGACGCTTGCGTTTTCATTCATGCGTATTTCAACGAATGCTTCCTCGATGCGCTTCTGGTTTGCAGGCGCGTCAAAGTGTTCAGCCCAGGTTCTTACAATGCCCGTATACCCAGTCGTGTTGTCGCTCTTCTGTGAGATGAGGCGGTAGGTGTTGGAGTTCAGCGAGGAGTGCCAGTGGATCTCGTTCTGCGCTGTCGTCGGGTTGTAGATCACCGTCCAGTCATTCACGTTCCAGCCGATATACGGAAGATCCCAGCGGACAGGTAGCACACGACCTTGTGAGTCGATGCTCTGGCGCGTCATGTCTCCACGGAGAACAACGTCGTTTGATGTAGATGTAGAGTCCTGCTTGAACGCAAGATAGATCACGTTATTGACGCAGATTCCGGTAGCTTCATCGAACACGCCCTGCGAGAACACCGGCTGAATAGGATCGGAAAGCACTAGATACTGTGGTTCAAAGTTTGCCGTGACACCAGTCAGGAGCATGAGTCTGTTGTCCGCAGTCATAAACACCATCCCCAGGGGTGTCGAGAAGCATGACTTCTGGTTGACTGCGCCGAGCGTCGTACCTTTATCATCTGCAGGAACAAGAGTCTGATAGCGTGGAGAGTCAACGCGAGATCCCGACTGCAAGAAGTCAAGCGCTTTGATCTGACGCTTCTTGAAGCAGAGCATCGTCTTGTTGATCTTGCCGAACGCGGTGATCGGACCTCCGAACTCAACCTCTTTTGACCCACCGATACCGTCCTGGGCTGGAATAGCCGTGAAATCAAACGGATTGTCGAGCATGGAGTAGTCCCAGATGCTCTTCTTTGTATCTAAACGGACATGCAAACGTCCATCATTTGATGACATGACGTTACCCTGTACTGAAGCAAGCTGAGTAACAACAACCGGAGACTGGATAATGATCTGACCAGCTGACGTACCAGCGAGCGTGGGGTCAGGAGTCACGCCCACGAGGAACACGGAGTCTCCCGCGCCAGTATAAGTAGACTCAACACCTGCGATATTAAGCGTACCGCCAGAATAGAAGCCTTCGTCCGCCCACGTTGTCGTTCCCTGCTTCTTAATCCAGTTGGAAGCGATGGCAGTAATATCAATTAAAAAGCCAGCGCCAGTACCGCCAGTGACAGCGACGCCGCTCGCAACTGAGTATCCAGAGCCTGGGTTCGTGCAGAGAACTTTTGTTACTACTCCTCCGCTCACAGTGACGACGGAGTATGTTGCGTTCATACCTCCAGCGTTGACAGTCAAGACATCACCGACCGTGTATCCAGTACCTCCGGTAGTGCTTACAGCCGTGATCTGGACCGTGCAAACTGCATATGTTCCCCCCTGCTGATAACCATGACCACCTGAGATATTAAGATTCGTAGCTACGGAGTACCCAGAGCCCCCCTGAAGCAGGGTAAGCGCCGTGATTGTCCCAGCAGCGTCTACAGTAGACACACGGAGCTGACAGTTATAATTACCAGCTTGGATTGTAAGAACATCTCCTGCGACGAACCCCAACCCACCGGATACAGGTGTCGCATTAATCGTCGTTACTCTCCCAGGAGCTGTGAATGATGATGCTGCAATAGAACCAGACGTTGCCGCCGCAGAATCAAACGTCGTATACGCTCCATTGAACTTATAGAATCCGTCTGTCCCATTTGAAAAAAGACAGTGCGACGTTGAATCTAAAGTTTTGCCGATATTAGCAAATCCCCAATCAAGACCAGAAGTAAATCCTGTCTTCAGCGGCAACCAGTCTGTCGAGGTTCCGACGAGCCAGTAAGCAAGTTTAGTGTCGTATGCTTTTAATTCCCACTGTGCGCCATTTCTTGTTTCGTATAGCCAAGCGCGGCTTACTGGTGTAGCGTCAACTGATTCTGATGTTCCTACGACTTCATATCCACTTCGTAACGCAGGAAGATTGCCACCTCCAAGCGTGACGTTCTGTCCTACTACAAACATGCCACGAAGCTGGGTCTGATCCTCACGATTCTGGAACCCGCCGAATCTTTGATTTGGCAATCTCTCAGGAAACACGTGCCACTGTTCGAGATCTTTGTCAGAGTCTTTCCCAATAGGCGAGTTGCTTGGTTGATACATCGTAGGAGGCATAGCCTAGAACTTTCCAGCGTTCTTGTAGTAGAACGTGTTGATCTTCTGCTGCATCTGCGGATATACGGTCTTTAACCACCTTTCTTTCGGAGCGAGTTCGCCACGGAAATAGTTTGCCATGTTCGCATCACGTAGACGCATCGCAGCTACCATCTCTAGCGTCTTGTAAGTAAACACTTCATCGAAATCAGAAGGACAAAGAACTGTGTCGTCTGTAGCTGTAATTCGTTCTTTGTAGTTTCCGCTTACATCTTTTACGTTATACTTCGAGTAGTACGGGAGCTGAAAATACTTTGCGAATGATGCGAAGATGTTGTCGAGATGATACACGCCTGAAACGCCAGTGAGTCCATGATTGATAATAACTTGTAAATATGTAGTACTCGTGGAATCTGGCGTACCCGTCGTTGTCTTCGTTGATGGGTCGAAGCCGATGATGCCCCAACCGTTCAGGATCGTGTCGCCGCGCTGTCGTGTTGTCGCTGAAATCTCGTAGTAGTTGCTCGCGGATGATCCAATGCGCAAAGTAACCGAAGTGAGAGCGGTCGAATTTGTGCTTGGTGGTTGCAAATCAAGAAATAGTCTTCCAGATGTAAGAATATCTGTAATATCAACAGCAGAAAATCCAGTACACGTAAGCGTTGTCGTCCCTGACGAAGGAGTTACCGTAAACTGTAATGATCCAACTCCTTGAGAATAGATATACTTGTCTACAGCAACAGTTCCGCTATCACCTGAGATTGTCCAAGTCCCATTTTCTGTCAATGATTCACATTCTTGGATTTTCATTGGAGAACCATCTGTAGAGTTCATCTCGAAGTACGGCGTTTCACGCGACCACTTCACCGCCGTGATATTCCCGTACGGCCAATGAGCAAATGACTTTGAGGTTTGGTGCGAGAACGTGTCGGAATGAAGATCGTCTGGACGCTTGGGCATGATCGTTCCAGTGAAGTCTGTTGGAAGTGCATAATCACGCACTCCTGGGTAGTACACGAGATCTGTCTCACGCTCACATGTTGGCATCCGGTATGTTGTGTAGAAGTACTTGCGCGCTCTGTCCAGAAAGAGAATATAATCCGTGTCGGACATGCGCTGTCCGACAAGATTAGCCTCCAGATTCATGTCAGAGATGGCTGTGCCGACGAGGATAGACATAGGTTAGTAGTTTGTAGCCGACCAGTAGACTGTGGCAAATGTATTGGCTGAAGCCGTATCTACTGTTGTTACAAAGCTATTCAATGTTCTTGATGAGATTGTTCCAAATACCTGTGATGCAGCGCCGCTCCTAAGACGAATCGGGAATGTAGCGGAAACACCAAAACGATAATTCGTCCCATCATATACCACGCAGCTTGAAATGCCACGCTCATCTCCAGTACAAGTCCCAGCCACAATCCCAGGATCGTCAGTTGTGGCGCCAATCGTTGACACAAGAGTGAGATGCGCTGGATAAAAACCAACGAACGTAGTACTTGTCTGCCCGTTTGTATATCCGAATTTGAATGATCCACTGGATTGATACATTGGCTCAATGACCTGAATGCAACCTGCGGAAGTCGCTCTGCCGACTTTCGCAGAAAATGTGCCAGGTGTAGAACTTATCTGCCCCGCTGTACCATTTAAGTAATATGCCAAACCAGACGTTAAACCTGACTGGAAACAATTGATACCTCCTGGTTTCGTGTATAGAACTGTACCTCCTGCGTTCGTTGTGCTCGCGGCGATACCGATGAACTGGAATGTAGATGAGACCGCGCTTGTGTTTGTTACCATCAACTGAGAAGACGTTGAAGATAACCATAGAGCCTGACCCGCCGTGATTGCTACCTGCGCCGTACCTGTCGCCATGCCAGCAGCGACTGCTCTCTGGATCATGAGATCGTTGGCAGCAAGACCGCTCACACTATCGTAGATGCCAGCGGTATTTACATATACACCAGAGCTAAATGTCACATTTGCAGAGTGTGTCTCTGTACTCTTGTGCTGTTCGCTTGCGTTAAAGATCGTGCTCGTGTTGACAACGCCAGAGAAGTACACCTTGCCTGCAGAGTCAAAGCCAAGACCGCCGGTGGACGATGCGTTAATGCGGACTTTCTCAGGTGCTGTTCCAGCATTCGTGAGTCCGTAACTTGTATCAATATTTAAGCTCGAGAATCCACCAGCAACAAGCGTCTGCGCTGCATACCATGGGGTCAGTTGATCGTTCGACGATGGAACTGCTGTAGTACTCGATGCTCTTGGCAGCGAATTAAATGTCTTCGTACCGTCAATGCTCTGCGCTCCGTCGATGTTCACGTACTGATTGTAGAACTGGCTGATATTCGTGATGATGATAGCAGATCCAGCGTTATGCGGCTTCTGAAGCGTTGAGCTTGCCGTTTCGTCTCCTCCTTGGAAGGAAAGACCGCGAACACATCCAGTCCACGATGCGGAAGTAACCCCAGTACAATAAATAGCCTCCTGGCGCGTGGTACCGGCTTCAAGATTCATGTAAACCTTCACCGTCGAGCTTGGGCTGATTCCTGCGAGTGTGATTTGGTTCCCAGCAGGATCCAGCGTAGATGCTACTGGGATGGTGGAAGCTGACGAACTAATGTATGAAGTAGTCCGCGACTGATACCCAGTGACAGGTGTATATCCAGATGTTGCACCGAATGCGCCTTCGCTGGAATCTACTTTCAACTGTTTGCCTGCATAGATAACATCTGGATTAACGATACCGTTATTCGACGCGAGCTCGCTGATCGTTGTGTTGAACTTTGAAGCGATGCTAGTCAGCGTATCTCCAGGCTTAATAGTATATGCCGATGCCTGTGCGATTGTTGCGAAAATGTTCGCTAATATAAATACGCAAACTGCTAAAAGTGCTGCATGAAGGATGTATTTCTTCATATTACGCCATCGGTTGCCCGTCAGGAATTGAGTTTAAGATTGAATTTGCAATAGGAACCCACGTCTTAGGATTAAATTTCCCTCCGTACTTGAAGAAAATTTTCTCGTTCGGATAAACACGCTTCATACCATTTTCAACACGAAATATTGCCGGAGAAGTATCGCTCTTGACATCTTTCCCTTCGTATATCGCAAATAATGACGCGTTATCAATATCTACTGAGACGTACCCAGTAGTTCCAAGTTTCAACCAATCACCCATACGGACATAAAAGTGTCCATTATCACCATAATCTTTTCCGAATGAGTTCTGGAACTTAAACAGACCTTTCTTCATGTCGTATCCTTTCAATAGCACCGCATGACCTCCTACTTGTCTTCCAGAGCCAATAACGAGAGGCGCGCTGCCAGCATTGTTATATCCAGAAAACCACATGAAGCCAGTTTGTACCGCGTGTCCGTCATCAAGAGCTTTCAAGATCTCGTCTTTTGTTCTTACGGCGAAATATCTTGAAGACTTGTGGAGCGTAGCATTTGCCGAGTTGGTATAGCTTAATGATTGATTTGACGAGTAGGTATCCCATGATGTTTTCACGTCAGGACATAATGCTTCTTCACAGACTCCGGTATCACAGAGCGTGATTTGCGCATCACGCAAATAAGCGAAGCCGTTGCCCCAGAGCCTACCCTTAGCTTTTGCTGCATCAACAAAGAACTTGACAGAAAGCGGAACTTTTTCATCGACTTCTTTCTGAGCCACAGCCGAGTTCCATACGCAAGTATTGAAAGGATTTTGGCTTTTAATCGAGATCGTAGGGAGCTCAAAGACTTCATGCTTGGGCTGATACGCCAAAAACCCAAATAAAGAGCCAAATTGTAAATCTCGTTCGTCCTCTTTATGTGGAAGAAGACCTCCTCGATGACCGTTCAAGTATGTGATAAGGACCTCGCGGAGAACTTGAAAAAAGTGATTCATATTATTTTTTACCTTTCTCGGCTCCTTTGATCTTCCCTTTCTTAATAGACGCGTAAAATACAGATTCTGCCTTCTTCGGGTCCTTGTATGTTCCTTTCATCGCTGAAAGGATAGTCCTCCCCTTTTTTGTGATGGGCATATTAGTTATATTCTAGCACAAAATCAGACTACTCACAATCGACTCTGACGGCGTGCCATACCGTCAGAAGCGACCCTCCATCACATTCTGAAGCGCATTGTCTCATTAAGACGCTTTCTAATAAATGAAGGAATCTTCGATAAACTTATTCGACAACTTTTTCCTCTTCCGTTTTTTCCACAGGCGCTTCTTCAACTTTCACATCCTCCGGTACAACTGGCGTCTCAAGACCGGCGGCTTCGTGTTCCTGCTCCATCTTCAAACCACCGATAGCGGCGTCGAGTTCGAGTTCTGGGAACTTCGTCATAAAGTCTCGGAGAGCTGGAACGGTAACGCCTGCGAGGTTGATAATCTGCAACTCTTCTGCTGTGAAATCCACTGTAGGATCAAACATATCGTTAAAGGTTTATCCGCTTAAATTAGCGGTTTATTAGTTATTGCCCCCAAATGATGAGGGCGAGAGCGCACCGACGAGGGATCGAACCTCTGAGAGTGGCCTACCACCTTCGGCGCGAGCGGTGGCTACGAGCCACCTGAGAATGTACCTCCGTACCGGCGGATTCCGCGATATTTCACGCGGAGGACGCTCGGTTTCAGTTGAGCTTCGAGTTTGGACGACTACGAAGCTGCTTGGGTTGCGGTTCCTCGTCGAAATTGATGTGGAACTGGCGACAGTCCAGCTCAGTCTCGACGTTGCACTCCTCGCCGTTATCGGCGATGAAGAGAAGGCGAATGAACGGCTGACCGTTTCGCTCGAAGAGCGTCACGATGACCTGCTTGAGGCCGTTGGGCTTCACTTGAAGTCCTCCTCGTGGTAGATCGTCCCGAACGTCTTGCGATGATCGAGATAGCTGATGTCCATGAAGAGGCACTTGCGGTGAGACGTATCACGGAAGCGAATCGACGCTTGACCGTGCTTCACCGCGAGGAACATCGCGTAAAGAACGTGAAGCGGGATGTCCGTCGCACCAGGTGCACCGGTAACGTAGTAGACAATGCTCATCGCTTCGTCTCCTTTCGCTTTGGCGGCTTCCAGTGGGAAGTCCCGAACGTGCGCTTGATGATCTTCTTGACCTCCTTCGGCGTCGGCTTTTGCTCCTCCTGCCAGTCGACGAGAGGCTTCCCCTTCTTCTTGCTCACTTTCTCTCCTCCGTCTGTATTATACCTCTTTTCCCTTGTCGCGTAAAAAGCGTTCGAGGGATACGAGAGCAGTGTTTACCAACGGAACGATAAACAGGTACTCAGGCGCAACGTGCATCTGAGCGAGTAGCGTAATCAATGAAGCTACAACGGTTGCACCGATGGAATAAGCTGCGACTTTACCGACGTGGATAGCATCTTGCTTGTCTAATGTGAATGGAGCAGACATATTATCGTTGGTTATTTTTACAATATGCTACGGAGTTAATCATATCCTTATTTGTTTCATTTATGACGATCAATGTCTTTGTCATCTCATTTGTCGCGAGAGTGTTCTTATCTATATTCTCACCAAACTTATCAAACATTCTTGAGTTTGTTTTAAGTTGATAGACGAATAGAACCGCGAGAACAAGCAACGACCCAAGACCCATTCCTGCATTAGCTATCTCTTTTACAAGGTTCGATTCCATAGTCTAGGCGATATTTCTAATGTTTCCTGTGTTTACTAGTGTTGAGGTTGTTCGTACATATGGCCCTTTCCAATTAGCAGTTACATACTGCCCACCAGCGATATACAGAGCCTTTGTTCCATTTACACCCGTATATGAGAATCCTCCAAAAAAAGCATAAACATATAAAGATGAGCTTGTCGCTGGAGATGCGAACGTGATCCAGATTCTATACCAACCATTGCCTACACTTTCCGCTCCACGAGCAATTCCTCCTACAGAGGAAGTAACATTTCCATTTGTTAAATCAACGGTTATAGACTCTGTAACTGAATTCTGGACATACGCGATTGTTCGCACGCCTGCTTTGACATATACCGAGAGCGTCTGTACGAGGCCGATAGCGGATACTACTCCACCAAGATTCTGGATTCGGTGTGTACTGGTTCCTCCATCTTCAACTAAAACCTCTGCCGTATTAGTCCCCCAAGGATCGAGTGTGTCAGTAGTATCCGTCGTAATGCTCCCACCGACTGCTGAACATGCCGTTTGAAGCTCTTGCGAGTTGGCAAAGAGATTCTGATTCTGAGCTACAATACGTCGTATGTTTCCCGTATCAACAGCAGTTGTGGTTGTCGTTACAACAGGCCCTAGCCAGTTGGTCATAACAACTTGATAATCGGTTGCATAAATACCTGACGTATTATCTCCTGTATACGATGGGAATGATGCAGAATATGAAGGAGATGCGGAATCGCTTGGAGATACACAGATGTTTACTGCTCCGAGGTCTTGATTTCGGGCTGTAACAGATAATCTATACCAACCATTTCCTTGAGAAACAACGGTATAAGCTGTATCTGTTATGGATCCAGTCGTACTCGTACTCACTACCGTTCCAGTCTGTAAATCGACCAATACGAAATAACGCTGTAATGCAGAGCCAACAATAATCTGTAAACCTCCATATCGTCTCGTTGCCTGCTTCAATGAAGCTGAAATCGTATACATGCCAGGAGCGAGATTTGCTCCTGTATTTCGATATACAATATGTAGTCCAGTGCTTGCGTCTTCTACAATTCTATCTGCCGTTGTTGTTCCGCTCGGGCCAACAGCATCATTTGAAACAATAGGAGTTGTCGCGTGCAGTCCCAGCTTTGTCCATGCTGCATTCGCGGCATCTCTCGAACGTGTTACAAGATTCTGTTTCTGTGCCACGATATTGCGGATATTTCCATTGCTTACTGCTGCTGATGTTGTGAGCGCACGTGGCCCTGACCAGTTGGCGTAGGTTTTCTGGAAACCCATGATGTAGATTGCCTTATTACCAAGAGTACCTTGATATGCGCTAGCTTGACGGATAGCTACTTGGAAACCAAAACCAACCATTGCGCTGGTAACAACGAATGTGTTGGTACACTTGTAGAATCCATTAGCAACTGGAACGATGTCAGCCGTTGTTAGTCCTGTACCTGCTGTAGCTGTGCCAGCATTGAGGTCGTATGTTCCTACAGCAAGACCAGCGACGCTGTTCACGATGACTGTCTCAGTACCCTTCTTCGCCCAGACGGTAATAGATACTGTTTTTCCAACCTCTGCATCTGTGAATAACGGTGTACGCGAAGTAACACGATGAACAGCGTTAGCTGCGTCTTCCGTGAGAGCTGTAGAACCATATCCACCAAACGGATCAGCTACCGTTGCGTCAATCGGAACGGTGATACCCGCAATCGTGTATACAGCATTGGATAGATCGTCAGAGTAGGTAAAAAGATTTTGGGATTGGGCTTGTATATTTCGGATGTTGCCTGTGTTTACAGCTGTGCCTGTTGTTAAAACCAAAGGTCCCATCCAATTTGCTTGCACGATTTGGATACCATATAGATAAACATCGAGCGCGTTATTACTCGAATCAACAGCTATAAGCATAGTGCCTACGCCAGTACAATCTGTTGCTGTATATGAAATGCGCGTCCATATACCAGTTACTGTCAAATTTCCACTATAACTACCAGTAGTATTGGCTTTTAGACGCATTGTCTGCGTTCCTCCAGCAACCGTCTTTACCCATGCTGACATCGTAAACGAACCAACGCCTACTGCTGGATTATATCCATTACCACGGACATACTGCAGAGAACCGCCCGTGCAAGTTAAGCGTCCACAGCTGCTTGTTGCGCCAGTTGGATCAACGATGGATACCTGTGAAACCGTAGATGTAGCATCTGTAGCCCAAGAAGCGACAGTAATGTCGTTTGATGACTTTATGAGGTTTTGTTTTTGTGCAACTGCTGTACGCGCCATATAGGTTTACTGCACCACAGGAGCGACAGGACTCTCGACAGGAGCCTCAGCCACAACCTCCTGACCCACCACGAGGACAGGTGCTACTGGAGAGGTTGCTGCACGCGCTTCATATTCCAGTGCTGCTTTAGATAACTGTTCAGCGATGACTGTTGAGTCTACTGACTCAATCTCATGGTAGCAGGTACAGTCAACCTTGCCGTTTACCTCGTCGGTGAACGTGACGGTTAAACCTGTCTTGTCGCCCATGTTTTTTACACTTCCCTCGATAATTTTGTAGAGTGCCATATAGATTTTATTAGAATAATTCTTCCCACTCGAATGAGACGACAACGTCAACAGATGCTGAAGATGTTATAGTAATTGTATGCTGTTCCCCTGGTTGTAATGTATGCACTTGTTCGTGTGGATGTTGAATACTAACGTTATCAATCTTTGCGATTGCTCGCGCGTGAACAAGAGTTCCTCCGGTGAGTGACGTTGCTGCGGTATCGTAGGCAACAGGAGAAACATTTGTACCAATATCAGTAAAAGATGCAGCAACTAATGTTGCATCTTTATAGATCTTGATAGTTACATTCTTTGTTCCGTCCGTTGATATAGTTGTATCGTGTGTATCAACAACAATTCTATTCAATTTCGATTGAAATACTGATTTATTTCGAATCGTCAACACTGGTTTTTCTGTTGTAATACCAGTTGCTGATGCTGCAATAGAGCGGTTGACGCCACGAATGTTGTTCGGCCCTTCGTGGAACATACCGATAGATGAAATTGTTGGGCCAATAGCAGTGTTATTCGTCGTGTTTACCGACTCAATCATGAACGGAAGCGATGGGTTATTGATTGACGTGACATTCGCTTGGTTTGGATATTGGATACGATGTACTAATACAAACTTACCCGTTGTTGGTTCAGCAATGTAGTAAGAAATACAGCCATATCCTAACCACTCAAATCGAATCTGATAGACATTGCCTTTCGTTGGATCAATGCTTGGTAATTTCGCTGTTCCGTTTGCCTTATCTGCGTTCCATGATGTACTTGCAACAAACGAATCTGTTGCTGCTACACCTACAACTGTCTGTGCAAACGTACCGACTGCTGATGTTGCACCGGAGAGCGAGTATGTACCTGATAGCGCACCAGAACGATACGAACGGAAGATAACCGTTGAGCCAACAGCTTCTGTTGTCCATCCTCCACCTGTTTCTGCATAGTTCGCTGCTGCAATCTCGTTTGCTGTGACTGTCGTGTCTGCACCGTTCGTTACCGCAACGGACTTTGTGACACCGTTCAATGTGATCGTGATATTTTCTGCATGGGATGACTTGGTAGCGATAGTGAGCGTACGCGTTTCAGATGCTCCACCGTACCGACGTAATATACCAAATGCTGTACCGCTATATCCAAACGCAAATCCATCATTGATCGAGCCATAGCCAACGAACTGTGTATTATTCGCCGCACCAGCATCGAAGAATCCAGCAAAACGAATCATTGTTCCCTGCCCTGGATTATATTTTAGCGTTCTCTTTGTAAGGAGTTGTGCAAAGGAGCTTGTCCCTGCTGCTGTTTTTACCAACGCGCTTACACCGCTTTGTGTAACTGTTCCAGAGCCGTTTGTACGAGAAATGAACAAGTCTGCGTTGATATTGTACGGAAACCCCATCGAGACAACCGGATGAGGTTCAGCCACGAGCGTCTCGTCAAACGCTGACTTTTGATTTTCGATAAATGACGGTGACTGGCTGACTGTTTGCATATAATTATGCGACGGTTACTCCTGGATCAATAGCTTCGTATTGTAATACCCACTTTGTTGCGCCTGTGTTAGATGCTGCACAGCTGAGATCAATTGTACCTGCTGCTACAACTACCTTATCCGATTGATCTTTTACAGCACCAGATGTTGTCGCAACCATTGCATCAGCAAGTGTTCCGGTGATGGTATAGATAGTGCCAACTGCATCTGCGGTGATATCGTTCACTGCACAGAGGTCAACATCTGCACCAACCGTAGGATTTGATACGAGCTTCGTGTTATTTGCTTGTGTCTGGATGACGGTTGTTACTTCACCATAGATGCCAAGAACGCGAATACGTCCACCTGTGATGGTGAACAACGCCGACTGTGTTGATTGTGGCAGGTTTGCTGCCGCCTTCGTCACCGTCTTAACTACCAACGGTGGAAGATATTGAACAGTTTGCATATCTTAGATGTAGTAGACGGAGGTTGATAAGTATGCACCGCCGATGGTCTTCGTATATTCTGTCGTGGATAACACGATCACGATACCTGCACTGGAATATACACCGTTCATCGTACAGTCGATGTTAAACAATGAGTCTGTACCTGTCGTATGTTGAATCTTCAATGGAGCTAACAACGTTGTAACCGCACCATCTGCTGGCAGGGTCGCTGAGTTCAAGAGCTGGATGTAATACGTACCTGTCGCAAGCGTAGAATCAATGCGACCCTGAACCATGCGGACAACGCCAGCTGTAGCTTTAGAGATAGACGATGCTTCAAGAGCTGTAGAACGATCAATGCTCCACGCGTACGTAGCAACAGCTACTGGCTTGTTCTGTGTACCAAGGAGGTTATTCGTCGCATCTTCACCGAAGATAGCTGTGTACAAGTTTTCTTGGAGGTTACCGAGGGAGTCAGCTTGCAAATCTGTGCGCTGACCATTGGTATATGTCGGAGCTGTTGAGTTGTACACTGCGCCAACCTTCACTGGATTGCCTGAGTCGGTTGCTGCTGAGGCGACGTTACCTTGGATTTGGGCAGCAGAAGAGCCAGTGCCACCAGAGCTTCCCTGAATTTTATATGTAGTTGCAGTTAATGAAGTCTGCGTCGTCGCTTTTTTGCCGTAGATGGTTCCCGTTCGGTAATCAACAAAATAATCACCATTCGCCATTGAAGCAGTAATCGCAGATAACCGTTGTGCAAATGAAAGAGAATCAAGTGCTTCAAACTGTTGTCGCGTTAGCGGTACGCTCGCACTACCAAGAGCGACCTGCGTCGTGAACGCCGTGGAAGTAAACGACAAAGAGGTGTCAGAGAACGTGCCTAGCATACTACCGGCAGCGTTCATGATCTTGTTGTACGCGAGTTTGCCTTCTACTGCTACACCTGCTGACTGACCTGCGTCTGCTGTACGGACACCAGAGTTACTGTAGTAAAACGCAACTGTTTCTGAAGAAATCGTCGAACTCGAAGCTGAGGCATCCATGACGTGAGTTGGAAGTCCACGTTGCGGAGATGCCCAGAGCTGATCTTTCATGAGTTCCATATTATTTCTTTACTTCTTTTTTAGCCGCTTCCATCTCTGCCTTTGTACGTCGAGCCCGCTTGACTTTTTCTACATTTTCTTTCTTCTCGTTATCTAGCTTCTTCTGCCATTCTGCCTCTTTTTCTGGAGAATCAATTTGGTATCCTTTGCTGATCTCAACCTCAAGTTCTTTCTCAACTTTTGCATCTACAGGAGCGGAAATAGGCTGAACCTGCTCAAGAATCTTGGAAATCCAATATTCCTTTTCAGGTGAATCAACAGAAATAACCTTAGCGATCAGATCAAAATCTTTCCGTGCAACAATATCATCAATAAATGTCTTCTCTTCAAGCGTGAATACGTCCCATTTAATATTTTCCATAGATATATTTAAGAACATCGTAGGAGGAAGGACTTTCGTCCTCCCCTCCCCCTCGCGTTGCCCTCAATTAGTAGTAGAGGACTTTACAAGATCCTGAATTTGTCGTCGTACCTGAAATAAAATTGAAGTACGATCCATCTTGCCACGTAGAATATGCGCCAGACGTTCCAAGAAGCGTCGAGGTGGTTGTAATAACATCTACTCCACTCAATCGAGTAGTAGTAGTGTTGATAACCTTCGTATACGCAACAGCACTTGAGCCATTTGCTCCGCTATATGTAGACGTGCCAGCTTGCCAAGCTACACCGCCGAGCGAAGTGGCGGAACCACGGTCAACAACTCCAGCACCGAGAACAACACGTGTGACTCCTGAGCTATTCAGGAACGTACACGCTGTTGTCGTAGCTGAAGAAGACATCGAGGTAGAGAGTGCTTTTGGCACACCGGAAACAATACCACTCAGCGTAGTAGTACCGGTGATCGCAAGATCCCCGCCCACACTTACATCTCCAGTAAATGACCCACCGACCCAATTCGTGATCTGATCGGCAGAAGTTGCTCCAAACGAAGTCGGAGAACTGTTGACTATTAGGTTTCCTGGCTTGGACGGTTTGAGCAGGAGAACTCCCTCTAAAACGAGGATGACCGCCAGCAACCCAATGATAATTTTATTCATAGGTTTCCCTCGTTAGAGACTAGGACACTACAGAAGCGTCACCCTTCGAGCCAAAGGTGTGCTGCCAACCGCTGAATGTATAACCAAAGAATGTTGAGGCTTCATTCTTATATGAACCTCGTTCATATTCCGTTTCGTCGTTCATGCGAGGCATCCAGCCCACTGCGAGCCATGACAACTCGGCTGCGCGGTCGAGATCAACCAAGAACCAGTAGTTGCGGTAAGAGTACGGCATGTCGTACAACACCTTGGATTCAATATCGACACCGCGAGCCTGGAATGCAGACTTTGAACCAGTTTGCAAGCCAAGATTTGCGTTAATCGGACCATACAAGGAGTTCAATGCTTGCTCGACAGTAGGCTGTACTTCAACTGAGCAAAGCACACGAATGCGCTTACACGGGAGCATCTGAACACCGTTCATGCCCTTGAAGCGGTTCATGATATTCACCGCATCAACTAAGTTTGCGGCGGAAAACGCACGGTGCGTATCACCAACAGCGAACATATTGCACTGCGTCGAACCATCCTTGCGGATCAAGTGACCAGAGTTATACAGAGCGAGACCATCTCCACCTGTCAAGTTTGTCGTACCAAAACCAAGATAGAAAACCTTACAAGCCTCAAGGTTCAAGTTACCGTTCAAAGCGTTGATCGCGTTTTTCGGAATCGAGTTGAACGTGATAGCGCGCTTTGAAGACGGAGCTTTCTGCAGCCAGTGCAAATCTTCTTCAGTCCACTTCAATTCAGAAGTAAATTTGGACATTCGCAATGTCACAGGATAGCCCTTGTAGAGCTCATTTGAGCCGTATTGTTGACCTTCAATAGTCAAGATACCGTAACCAGGACCTGAAATTGAAGAGATTTGTTCTGACGGAACATCTGGCTCGTACTGCGTAAAGCCAAGCGCTGGCCCGTATACGTTCGTTGAAAGGTCAAATTTAGCCTGGTCGTAGAGCGCACGTACTGCGGCGTCTACAACTTGGGAAAAAGACCCACGAGTTGTCATTAACATAAGTTATGTATTTTTATCTTTATTCAGCTAGTCTTAGCTTTGAGCGAACGCGAATTTCTGAGGTTCAGCAACCATATAGCGACCAGTCGTCGAGTCCACAATCTCAGTCAATAAGAATTGACCCGTTGCACCTGGGTTTGCCATGACAATCTGGCCGGAGGTGTTTGTTGCAACATCTGCATACTCACCGACATCTGTCTGTGCGATAGTCGCTGTTGTGATTTCAATCACTACATTCTCCGGCGAAAGGATCAATGGGCAATACTGAGCGACTGTTTGATTATCCGAAGTGCAGGTTTTATCTTCTGCAGAGAATCCCCACACTTTTTCTCCAGATGATGTGCATCCGGCGAGAAAACCATTGCTGTCGATTGTCACAGGCGTACCCATGGCAAAGACTTCCGAGTTTTTACCGATGACAGGAGGGAGTGTTCCGTCTGTCAGCGGGTTTCGTACAATCCGTTGAGACATAAATTATTGTTTGAATTGTTTTTCTAAAAATTCAACGGCTTTTGGATTAATAGAACGAACAAGCTCTTCCGCTGCAGCTTGTATTGGGTTGCTCGGACGAGATGATTTCACATCTCCACGCAATGAAGTTCCTGAGAAGCTCGTAATAAAATCTTCTCGACGCTCTTCCATCGCTCTATTCCGACGCTGCTCCCATACACGATCACGATCCGCCAGTGCAACAGCGCTTTTGAGGTCTTCTTCAATATTTCCAGTCTTCACAATAGAAGATTGGTAGTGTCGAATGATTACTTCGCGCTCTGCCTCGTCGTTCGTGAGCGAAGCTACCTTCGCAGACAGATCTTTCGTTGTTAATTTCTCCTCTAACCGTTTGGACAAGCGATCCAGAAGGTCGTCCTCCGAGAGTGATGAATCCTTCAGCTTTTCTTTTTGTTTTTCGATTGCTCGATTCTTATTCTGAAGTATTTCATCCTTCTCTTTCAACTTCGCTTCTGCCTCTTCTGCCCGTTTTTGTAGTTCGCGCAACTGCGCGGCGTACGGACTTTCCTCTGTATTGGCGGTTTCGGGTTGCTTCGTTCCGCTTACATCAGAGCTTTGTTGGGTTTCTGTCCCAGCTTGGTTTTCCGCCTCAAGCTCGGCTGTTTTTTGGTCTTCCATGTATTTGTGTGATGGGTTCGGGCTGCTTCGTCCATCATATTTAATAAAAAATCCCCTTTTCAGGGGATTGTGGGTCGCTCAGAGCGTCTCGGGGTTGCGAAAGCAGCTCTGAGGGACTCACAATCCCCCGAGCAACCCCTTTTATTTTGTTTTTAATGTGCTTTTTTCGTTTCTTCGATAATCTCGATGACTGGTGGCTTGTCGGTCATAGCTTTCTGTTTAAGTCATTAATTGTAGGCGGTGAATAAAGGGAAGCGAGTCCACGGATACGCTTATCAAGATTCTGGATTGCTAATAATGTAAGCCTATGCGCTTGCATATCAACGGCTTCGACTGTCTTGATAGATAGATCCTGATAAAACGAACGAATCAACTCCTGCATCTCCTGAACATACACACGATTTTCGAGAAGATCTTTGGCCTGGCGATAATACTCTTTCTTCTCTGCGTCCTGCATCGACATGATCTTTGCGTCTGAACGCTCGAATGGATACTCGAATGAAGCAAAGCGCCTCGTAAATACCAACTCGATAAGGAGATTATACCATTTCTGCATACACTATAACAAGTTCATCGGAGCGTTTAATCCACCAGGAAACATCGCCTCAGCTTGTAGCTTTGGAGCAGATTGCGGCTGCGCCTGTGCGAATGCCCCAATAGATGCAGTCGGTAACGGTGTCACGGAGTCACCATTCACAAGCAGCTCGTCAGGGTCGTCGTTATATCTAACAAACATTCTTGCCGCTTCTTGTGCGCTAAACAAATCAGGACGGGATAGGTACATCTGCATGTTCTGACGATGCTCGAGCTTCTTGATAGCATCCTTATCTTCAAGCACAGATGCAGCGTCTACGTACAAGAACAAGTTAATATCTTCCAAATAACTAGGATCAAGGAATACCGTATCAACCGGTTCTTTCGCCTTACGCGTCTTAATCTGCTTCTGAAGCAACGTCTCAGAGTGGTACGCGACCTCATCATGCGTCATCTTCGGCAACTTCTTGAAGATAACCTGCAGATCACCACGCAATCCGTCTGATAACCTCTGGTCTGAGACAACAATCGTGTCCACCTTAGAGCGAGGCATGAATTGGAATAGCCTACGCGCAATCGGAAACGAACGCGACTGGCAGAGGAACGCAAGCTGCATCACAAACACATCCATCAACCGCTTCGCATTCGCATCAGAAATCTGGACTTCACCCTTCGTCATGCGCTTAGTCGGCATCTGACCACCGAGCGACGGAGCCGCGGAGCCAGAGTCAATCTCCGCTTCTGCCATATCAAGCAACATAACGTCAGCCTGTGAGATCGGATCCGCAACGCCCTCGATGCGCTTCAACTGCAACTCCTCCGTTATCGGCGTAATCTTCGCAGGAAGCAAAATCTCCTCATCAACAAAGTTACCGTTCAACGACACCATCGGCGGAAGCGCATTCAGCTTGCCTTTGAAGCGCAGCAAAGTTTTCCACGCATCTAACCAGCGCTTGTCGTATCGAATTTTATTCGGAAGTGAGTTACCCCAGTAATATTCCGATTTCGCCATCGTTGCAAAGATGCCCTTGGAGATTGGAAATAGACCATCTTTGTACGGTGATAAGTTGTCCACAGGATACATCGGGATGTCATTAATCATCACGTTGTAATACTTGGCCTGCTTCGTCTGCGAAGACAGTCGCCCCGCCTTAATCTCCATCTTCAACTGAGCCCTCGTCAGGTCCTTCCAGACGTGCATAACCTGCACACGACGGTTGCGGATAATTCCCTGAAAAAGCTGCTTATATTCTGGGCGCTGAATAAACCAAAAGTCCGAGAACTGCGGCTTCACATGCTGGAAGTTCTCGCAGTGACCGTACAGACGCTCAGCGTTCTCCCACGTAACATTCAGTTGCGCACGGATGAGATGCGACTGCTTCTGCAGATCAGGTTCCCAAAAGTTCGGTACGAAAATCTCCTCATTCGGCACCATGCTGGAGATCAACCCGTCATCCTTGCGTACATCATCCTGGATATGAACTGTCCCCTCGATCACCATCTTCGATACATACCGCACATTCTTCACCATCCCAGTCTCTGATGGGTACCCGTCATTCATGTGCGCCCACTCAAGGAGTGAACGCGTCACGCGTGAGAGGACGCGGTCAGTCTTGCTATCGGCGTTCACAGCCTTAACTGATGGGTACAAAAGTTGTCCAATCATGTTCCCTATGAAAATGTCAGACTTGTTGCGCGCGATGCTGCTCACATACTGCTGAACCGGATCATTAGGATCTTCAATCTGATCTGCGATAACAGCGTAGTCGCGCACGGAATCATCCCAAAAACTCTGAAGTGTACGTCCACCCAAAATATCCTGCGGGGCGTTCTTCATCTGCCAGAGCAGCATAAACTCGTTCCACCAGTCACTCACGAACTTGCGCTCTTCTGGAGTATAACTGTAAGACAAATACTGTCTTTCCTCTGGCGCATCAACAACAGAAGCGAGAGGATTCTGTTGGATACCAAAAGTGTTCTCTTGTGTCAGATGCTCACCTTCCGCTGGCTTATAGGTCTGCGCCATAGAACACTAAAGTTATTCTTTATCTTTCTTCGGCTCAACGAACTCACTCACATGACGAGACATGAACACAGCATTCAGATTCTGCATTAGCTGGTTCAAGATAACCTGCAAGTCGTTACATGTGATCGCATCAGCAACAGCGATCTCCAACATCTTCTCACCAGCAAGCTGAATCTTCTCTGCACGTTTCTTAGCCTCCTCATTCACGAGATCCTGCTGCGCTTCAAATGGTTTTTTAGACATAAATTTATTAAATTATAGCATATTTAGAGCTTCGATGCTAATGAAGTAGTTCTCATCTTCCGTCTATGTTCCATGAGCTCACGTACGTTCGCCGGTAGAATAGCGGAGACACCGCCGTAGGGGCGCTTGGAGATTTGCGCATGATAGCTGCAGCTATCGGCTAAATCATCGTTTTTCCCAAATGGAAAGTCGTACAGCTCCCCTCGCAACAGCGCCGTATCGTCCGTCGCACCCTCCTCAAAAAATATCTTCCCAGCCTCAAATCTTCCCTGCAGTGCTCCACGTATGCGGTCCTCCTTGCGCGTCCCGCCATGTTCAAGTTCCTTGATGACAGGAAACACGCCAGTCTCCGCGCTTTTAATATCCATGAACGGTTTAATCTGATCCTCGAACGCTTTCTTCTCGATGCCCATCATCTGCGGCTTGAAGCGTGTGTACAGCTCGAAGATGAGCGCGATCAACTCCGCCCCGTTCACTCTGTAGCGCTTCACGTACCTCACGAACCAGTTGTTGTCCTGGTCAGTGTCCACGACTGTCACAGCCGTGTAGTCAGCTCCCTGCGCCTTACTCTCCGCTGGATCAATACAGACGGTGCGGAACAGCGCCTTCGTCTTCAGATCCTGCGCGTTCCAGTACCGGTTCAGCCACTCCATCTTGAAGTCACGACGCAAGTCGTCCACGGGCTGGTTCAAATACTCCTGGAAGAACTTACTGCTCCCCTTGCCCTCCATCTCCATCTGCTCTTTCTTCTCCATGAGCCGCGCCCACGTCCACCGTTCTGGCCACAACAGCGTACCCTCAGGGTCAGGCGACGCGGAGTCGTACGCCGCAAACACCTTCCCGTGAAACTGATCTATGAGGTTCTGCAACAGCGAGTCATGATGCAGGATCGTCCCTCTCACCTTGATGCTCCCGCCGATGTCCACCGCCGGCACGATGCCCTGCGAATAGTTCTCCCGATACTTACGCCTCTGATCCTCGTTCTGGATGTGCGTGTCCTCCTCCACATCGTCCAGGAAGATAGCGTCAGGGCGAAACTCAGCAGCCTTCAACCCACGAACCGGAGCGTTGAACCCCTTAGCTCTGAGACGTACGCCGTTAATAAACAAGTCACCCTGCGCGTCCTTGTTCTTGTCGTCAAACTGCCCCTTCTCGTCACGCTTCACGAGCTGGCCGTACACCTGCAAGATCATGCCGTTGTTCGTAAACTCGTCGCGCACCACGGACAGAACCTCAGACGCCTCCGTAAAACTTTTCTCGATGATGACGACAAAGTTCTTCATCTTGTTCGCCACCATGAAGCACACGGACAGCTGGTTCAGGGTCGTCTTAGCGAAGCCTCGTGGACACGCCGTGTACTCATTCTTTGAGGAAAAGTTCTCCTTGATGAGCTCATAGTGAAACTCCGGCGTGGAGTCACGCAGGTACGTCGGCAAGAAAAATCTACCCCAAGCAACCACCTTACACGCAAGGTGGTCTGGTGAGTCATGGAAGGAAAAATAACTGCGCAGCGCGTCCCAATCTGACGCAGACGCAAGCGCAGACACCTCACGCGACACCTGGAGCTGAAGATCCTGGATTGACATCGCCTACTTCATCGAGTTCATGCGTGCGGAGTACGAAGACTTCTTGAGGCGGGCGAGTGCCTGCACTGCTGCCTCCTCCTTCGACTCCTTCCTCTGAGACTCAGGCGCTTCGTGCTTGTTCAGCGAGGACACCATCTTCTTCACGACACCTGCAGGAGATTTTTTCATAGAGAAAGGAATAAAGAAATAAAAATTTAGCTTGGTAACAGGTTGCGCAGACGCTCCTGGACATCTTCAGCGGAGACGTGAACCTGAGCGACAGCGCCAGAGTGGTGCACATCCTGCTGAGGTTTACCCGCCATGCGGTCCGTGATGTATTTCAGCGCATCGAGACGCACGGAGTCAGAGTCCGAGGAGAGCGCGAGGGAGGAAAACTCTTTGATGAGATCGGGAATCAGCTTCACGAACTCGCTGACGAGATGCTGGTCAACGATTGCTTTGTCGATTTTTTTCTGCGCAGACGCCGAAGGGATAACAGAAAAAGTACTGGGGGATGGGGTAAAAATCTGTGAGTCTGACGTAAGCTCAGGAAGCTGCATGTAGATAGTATAGCATAGAACTGAAAGATCTTTGAAGAGAGGTTAAGAAAGACGTTTGAACCTCTATACGGCTCTAGGAGCTTTTGAAGGTATCAAGAGACACGGAGCGTGTGTAAAAGCGCGTATACGTCAAATTCTAGCTCCTAGCGACGTGCCTAGACACGAACGTGCCTACCGGTTGACCGCCCTCCTGGTTGAGGACACGCTTGCCGACGTTGCACTCGTGGCAGAGAACGCGAAGATTTGTCTTATCGTTGCTTCCGCCTTCGGAACGCGGAGTGATGTGGTCGATCTCAAGAACAGACGAAGCAGCACCTGCTCCACAGAGCCTGCAGCGAAACTTATCGCGCTGAAGAACGAACAGACGGAGCTTCGGAGGGATCTGAGCGCGATTAGGCGACGGAATATTCTTACGTTTACGCCACGCCCACTCTACGCGCCCCTTCTTGATCGCAAGATTAAACGCTTCTTTGATCGGACGGAGGGTAACGCCTGCACGCCGGAGCGCACGCTCGACTGAGCGGGGAGAGTAAGCGATGTCGGCAACGGAAGCGAAGTCTTCTGAAATCTCAACACAAGACTTCCCGAGTTGAACGTACATGTGAACGAGAAGCTCGAGAAAGGAAGATTTAGCGTAAAGCGGAAAAAATTTCTCCAGGAGAAACAGACGACGCTTGGTGTAGTCGAAATGGGCAGCGCCAAAGTCATCGAGATCTTTTTGACCGAAACGGTCAAAGGTTTCTTTAGAGAGCTTCAACGAAAAAATGTTTATCATATGTACGAAGCATCGAACATTTACGACTCACTGTCAAGGAGAAGTGCATTCCTAAAAACGCACCTATAGTAACTATAAGTACCGGTCGTGGGGGTCTTTTTTTATAGGAAAATATACATATTGTGCCGAATACTTGCGCGACTCTCGATTCGCACAATCTCTATTGTACGCAACATGAGTACAAAAATGGCTCAACATAGCAAATAATTTGGTATTTTTCGAGTGTATCCGACGCATGACGCGGGGTTTTTCAGATAGGCGCGGGGATACAAACGGCCACGAAAAGACACATATTTGGCTAATCTTAGCGAAAAACGCTAAAAACGAACGCGAACGATCAAAAATTGCGGTTTTTCGACAACGACGACGGTTTAACGACAATCCTAGAAGGACGTGGCTAGTCCCTGCCTATATAGAAAAAAATCTATTTTTTTTTTATAAAAAAAAATGCAAAAATCAACTTTACAGGTTTTTTTAACTTTTCTTTTTATAAATAAAACAATTGATTTTTTTCTATATAGAGCGCAATTTTTTTCCCTTCCCCCATTTTTGCGTTTTCCCTAATGTTTTCAATAGTTATCCACACCTCGCTATATTCATCTATTGACACCGTTGTAATGCTATGATATATTGTATACATAAGAACGGCAAAGCGTCCGCTCTTCCCCACCTTCCCCGCTTGCGCTGGTTCCGACTAGCTCACCGCGGGGAAGGGTCAATCTCAATCATTTATTCACAGGCTTAACCACTATGCAAACATACACATTCGATAATCTATCGGACCGCGCACAGTCCGCGGCTCACGCTAAATATGGTTTGGGAGTTTCCGCTTTCTCGCCCGACCTTGATCTTTCGGACGCTTCAATGGATGTATTTGTTACCGGCTTTCTCATTGGTTCCGGTTGGCGTTTCACGGAACACGGGGAAAGAATCGCCTAATCTCATACATATATGAACTATCCGAAAATTATCATCCATTGGAATGGTTGCGCGTACTACTACGCGACCGAACAAGGCAAGCAAGTATCAAAAAAATATAAAACACTATCATCCTTGCGCCGTTACGGAAAAATAATCTACTAAAATAGCTTAGCAACGCCGTAGGCATAACTCTTCCCCTGTTGTGCCTACCCGTTGCACGTTCTCACCCTAAGAGGACGGCAAAATATAATTCTATGCGTATCTCAAAGTCAGAACGCGACGCGCAACGCCAAGAGGCTATCAAGTTCCTTCATGACGTTTGCCCGCAAGGTTCGACAGTGTACACAGTTCTTACGAATGTCAGTCGTTCGGGTATGAGTCGGTCAATAAAGTGTTTGATCGTATCGCTTGATCGTGTTCCTGTCACGGAAGAAAAGCACGACGGAAAAACGAAATATGAATATTCCCGCGATATTATCGACATCGGCTATCACGTCTCCCGCGTGCTTGATTATTCTCTCGACAAGCGCAACGAGTGGAGCGTCAAGGTGTCTGGTTGTGGTATGGATATGGGTTTTTATCTTGTAACGCAACTATCCTATGCGCTTGGTTACAACAACGACGAAAACGGACGCATCACTGGCAGTCCTGTTGAGGGCACGAACGCATACGGTTTGAATCACAAATGGCTTTGATATGGTGATACTTACGCTTGAAGAAGTCGCAAAGCAACTCAATATCTCCCTGATGACCGTTTATCGGTGGACCAAGTCGGGCAAGCTCCCACATGTGAAGCTCGGCAAACGTTGCTATCGCGTGACACTCGATCAACTGACACAATTCCTAAAAGATAATTCGACAAAATAATATGCACGCAAAATCTGATATCCGCGTCCGTCTCCTTGGCCGTTTGTACGGCCCGAATCTTCACGCATTGAATGATGGCAACGTTGTACAGTGCGTCGGTATCCCTAAGCATGAAAAGATAGCGCGTCACGGCTCAACCGTCCGCGCTACTGGCTCCCTGTACTTTGTCGGCAGGTCAAAATATCCACGCTTACAAGTTCACTCTCTCGAATATGCCACGCAATAAATACGCGCAAAGTTGGCGCGACCTGCACATAGCAGGCGCGCGGCGTGTGTGGTCGTGGCGTGAGTTTGTCGCGCTTGCGGCTCTGTTCCTGGCACTTGTGTTGTCTTTTATTCTTTCAGTATAACAATATGAAAATAAAAAATGCGTATATCATCCATGATGGCGGCCTATTCTATGGCGTCATGGAAACAAAAGAATCACGACAAGAAACACAACGGTTCAATACTCACAAAGAAGCTAACGACGTTCTTACTATTTGGATTGAAGCAGAGGAAAAATAGCCCGCTATGTTCACCGTCTCCACACTTCCCAACTGTAAACAGTGCGGGGAGTCTATTGACCGCACCATAAATAAACGTCTTCGCTCGTATTGCTCGGATGTATGCCGTGCTCGGGCACAACTTGACGCGTCTATACATGCCCGTAAAACGTCTACGGCATCCCGTGACTATCAGCGGGCAAAGTATGACGCAAGGGCGCGTGTGCCCTTTCCTGGTGGCTTACAGTGCGCGATATGTCTCTGTTACTATCGGCGCGTGTTGCGCCATGCGCAACAACGCCACGGCATATCAGCGCGTGAGTACAAATTTCAGCATGGGCTCGCTGTTGGCCGTGGTATCTTGCATGAGGACGATAGGCAGAACATGTCACAACATACCCGCACGAACGGCACGATCAAGAATCTCGGCCGTGGTGTGCCTCACCGCTACACGGTCGGCGACAAGCGCACACGTCAGAAGTCTAACCCGTGGGGAAGTAAAGGCGCACCGCGTCCCTCCGCGCGCTAGGATGGCGTGAGGCTCCGGCAGTCCCAGACGCCATATGTTTGGCCTGTTTAACTCCACTCCTCTATGTCCCTCTTGCGAAAAATAAAAACACGTATCAAGTTTTCATGTTCCGCTTGTAACAATGTCGGCTACTACTTCAACTCTCCTACTCGCTGTCTGGTATGTGAGCGTCGGGTGTGTGCTGTCCGCGCGCTTGGTTGGGTGCCGTTCTACGTGCGTGTCAACCACACCGTCGTCCCTTACTTCGTCGTTGGGTTTGCTTTTGATCCGTCCTCTCTGCCGGTTGAACCGTGGGGAGACGTTGAGACGTGGCGCGTATACGCACGTCCGTCGTCGTTCCATGATAGGCGTGGGCGTCTCCCGTCATTCGCGGAAGACATCATGCGCAACACGTGGGTCATGTATCCACGGGAACGTGTGGATAACACGCACGCACCCGCGTCCTGATTGATGCGTTGTCATTCTACTGCTTATGATATAAAATATACTGTATTCTCAACTATGGAACATCGCATCTTTTCACATGAGCTACTCCGCGAACTGAAGACAAACCTCCATGAACTATCTATTCAGTGCGGAATCTCTTATTCCATCCTTCAACTTTACTTGATCGGCAAGTCTGAACCGCGCATCACAACTGCGCGTAAGATTGCTGAGCATCTGAACGTCCCACTTGACCTTATCAAATACAAAAAAGAGACCTTACTATGAAAAAAACGCTTGACTCTAGACTGTTGACGTTGCTCCGCTCTAGTAACTTCGACCTTTATGCGCGGCTGTCTGGCTTCGCTGAACGTAACGACAAGTCACGGTCGCAGGTCATACTTGATGCCGTGCTGTACTACCTCACATCTGACACAGACGAACGATATGAGTACCTTTTGGACATTGACAAACGCATACAGACCGCCAAGGACAAGTATCGGGATAGTACACTGGCGTCACTCATAGCTAACGGGGCGGATGATGCGACGCTTGAAACAATGAAGGAGGCCGTGAAGGGTAACACTATGTGGCCGTCGGTGTTTGAGTAGACTCACTTATCTTATACGCGCGCTAGGTATGGAAACATCAAAGAATGTAACCTTGGCGTCGGTCGCTAAGTCGCTCGCTTCGTCGGCGAAGAATGACGGTGAGTTTTCACGGCTGAAAGAGTTGTTTGTCAACTTTTACAAAGTACACGCGGGCGCGGGCTCAGAGGCGGACATGGAGGACGAGTGGCGCGTGGCGGAGATGTTTCAGAGGGCGCAGCTGCGCCTTGCGTCTGGGTACTACGTTACAAGAGGTGACAAGGACGTGAACGCTTGGGGGTTCCGCATCGTGAAGGCTAAGAAGATAGGCGAGCTGCTCCGGCTTACAGTTCTGTTCGAGGACGGGAAGACGGCACCCATGACGCTTGACATCAAGGACTTATATGCGCAGATGCGCTTTAGGGAACAGTTTACCGTGGCTACGGGGCGCATACTGAAGCGCATCAAGGTAAAAGAGTTCGAAGACGTTATCAACTCCGTTGACATTGAGGACGTGCAGGACAGTGGTATCTCCCTCCAGGACCTGCTCACCGACGTTCTGCTAAGCGTCAAGGAGAAGTGCATCAAGATCGAGAAGGCAGAAGAGATAGACGAAACATTACGCGCGCGCGGGTTCTGTCTGTTCGAGGACAAGTTGCGGTTTAAGATGAGCAAGTTGCGCGGTGAGTATGATCTTAAGGGCGTGAAGCCGGAACGGCTTGCTCAGGGACTGGACGACATCGGTGCTAAGAAGATTAACCGAGGCATCTATGAGTGGAGTATTTCATGACGCGCGCTTGGTTCGTGTGATCGCGTCTGCCGGATGCGGGAAGACGACGTTTATCAAGAATGAGATTGACAATTTGTTACTTGCCGGAGTGAAGCCACTAGAAATCTGCTACATTTTGTTTAATCGTAAGCCTGCTCTGGCGTTCAAGGAGGAATATGCTAAGCGAGGACTGTTTGCAGAAGAGATGATCTGGTGGGGGACGCATCATGGGCTGGCAAAGAGACTTTTGAACCTCAAATCGAAGAACATTATCGACCTCTCTGAGTGGGGAAAGTCTCATGGGTTCGACATCTCGAGCGAGGACGAGCTACGCGAGGAGGGTGTAAACGAGTATGGCTGGGATGCGGTCGCGGCGTCGCTGTCGAAGAAGATCTACCGCGCGGAGTCGGACTTCACGACAGAAGAACGCCGACTCCTTGACGCGCTCATAGATACGGAGATGACGGAGGGTAAGTACACGCACGTACGGTATCTGCAGAAGGCGCTTCGACTAAACTTGTTTCCATCTGGCGTTAAATACATGTTCGTGGATGAGGCGCAGGATAACGGGAAGATGCAGTTTGACTGGATTCAGCGTGCCGCAGACTCTCGCGTAGACGTGCGCGGTATCTTACTCGCCGGAGACGACAAGCAGGCAATCAACCGCTTCAAGGGAGGTGACCCTGAGCTGTTTTTGAACTTTCCTGTGGAGAAGACTATCGAACTCACGACAACATATCGGATGCCCGCGCCTGTGCTGAAAGAAGCGAACAGAATCATCTCGCCGGTACGCGAACGCTCATCGCTCACGCTAACGTCAGAGAGTGTCTACGCCGGAAGCGTCATCTACGCGCAGAGACTGGATGACGCTATGGTAGACGTACAACAAGGTATCAGGGAGAAGAAAAAGATTCTTATTTTGCTACGAAACAAATGCTTTGAGAATAATGTTAGGCGCGTACTACATGAACACGCTGTTCCCGTACGCAGTGAGTGGCATAGGGAGATAAAAAATATTGTCGCTGCGCTGTCGTCTATTCGTAAGACGGGGAACGTGTATGACTGGTCGCTCGCCGCGTTGATTCCGACGAGTAAAGAAAATACTGAGGGAAGATTCAAGATTGGTGCATACTGGGATGTTGAAAAAATACAGAAGTTACGTAGCGGTCAGTTTTTGACAGACGCCACCATGTTCCGTGCGTATGAGTTTATTCGTCTTGATAAAGGGCTACCGCTTGAACGCATCGTTGATCCTGGTTTTACGAAAGACTTTGTAGACGACGTTAGAAGTTGGAACATACCACTGGAGAAGTTCTACTTGTCGCCGTCTAACATGATGAACTTTAAGTTGTATGTGCAGATGTATGGGTTTGATTTTGACGCTGTACGTATCGAGACGATCCATGCAGTAAAGGGTGAAGAAGCTGACGTTGTTGTCCTTGTCTCGAACGTAACCAACAAGAGCGCAGATGACACAGATGATGAACGCCGCGTGTGGTACGTCGGCGCGTCGAGGTCACGAGGGACGTTGATATTTACAAGTTTGCCTACGCACCACCGTAGAACACCTATATTATGACGAAGATACAACGAATAAATGGGCTTCTCGCGTGTGAGATTTGCAACCGCAAGAACGCAGAGTTTTCCGTGACGGATGATAAGACAAAAGAGCGCTGGGTAAATGTTTGTTGGAAATGTTTTTTCAAAGATAAAGAATTTTGGCAAAAATATGAACGTGCAGCTCATGCCACACCAGGAGCAAGCGCTCCAGCGTCTAAGAGATAGCGGTGGGAAGCAGCTACTGAACCTGACACCTGGGGCGGGGAAGACGTTGACTGCGATAACGTACCTCAAAGAAATATCCGCAAAGAACGTGCTCATCATCTGTCCGGCTTCCATCCTCGATGTGTGGGTAGCGGAGTGCGAGAAGTGGGAAGCACCGCACGTCATGCGGTTCGATGGTACTCCCGCGAAGCGTACAAAGCTGCTGTCTGAATTGACAGCCCCGCGAGATCATAACTGGGTTGTCTGCGGATATGAAATGTTTTTGAGAGAGCATAAAAAACTTTCAAAATTAAAGTTGGACGCTGTTGTCGCTGACGAGTGCCACAAGATAAAGACGCCAACGGCGAAGGTGAGTAAAGCGTTCCGCGTGTTCGCTCAAAGTTCCAGCGTCAGGATTCTTCTCTCAGGGACTCCGCTTATCAACCACATCGGCGACATGTGGTCGCAAGTAGAGGCTGTCCACCCTGGGAGTTTGTACGGCAACTGGTACGCGTTCCGCAACCTTCATGCGGTGATGCCGATACCTGGAATACCGATGATAAAAGGATGGCGCAATACAGATATAATTCTCGAAAAAATTAAACCTTATGTCTTCACAATCGACAAACAATCAATACTTAGAAGCCTTCCTCCTGTTTCTACGGTGGACGTACCTGTTGTCCTCAGTCCCATTGAGAGTGCCAGCTACCGTCAGATACGTGATGAACTCAGGTTGGAACTGGGAAATGGTGAAGAGATTACTATTGCCAATGCCCTTGTTAAAATCGGACGGCTCAGACAGTGCGCTAATGGATTGGTACATTTCGGGGGTGATCGCTCACGAAAACTTGAAGTCCTCAAAGAACTCCTCGAAACTCTCGGAGACGAACACGTCATCGTGTTCTCCATGTACTCACAAACAGTCGAGTTCTTCGCAAAAGAACTCGGGATCAAGTACGTCGTTACTGGATCGACGGTACAACGCGGAGATACCATTGACGCTTGGCGTAATAATGGAGGAGTCCTTATCGGAACAAATTCGATCAGTACAGGCCTTAATCTCCAAGAAGCGCGGTACGTCATCCAAATCGAGCCAGCGTGGACGAAAGCCGAAGAAGACCAGCGCATTGCAAGAGCTTGGCGCACCGGACAAAAGCGTCCAGTAACTGTGTATAACTTGCTCGCAAAAGACACGATTGACTATGCCATTAAAAAACTTATCTTTAAAAAAGGTATATCCGCGGACGAAGTATCAGAATACACTATGGCGGAAATTAAAGAGTTACTATAGACAAACATGGCGTTTCTGTTATACTACCATGCATGGAGATGACATGTATTGTGTGCAAAGGACGCTTTAACGAAAAGCCGTCGCACGCCGTTGAAAGAAGAACATGCTCTATTAGTTGTAGAGCTATTCTCCTAAAAAAGACATCTTTAGGAAGCAAAAACCCTCACTGGAAGGGAGGTATGTTGGATAAAAAGTGTATTTTCTGCGGTATTACATTTAAGGTTATTCTTGCAAGATATGAGATGGCAAAATACTGCTCAAGATCTTGTATGCGAGAATATAAGATAAAGCTATCATCCGTATACATTAAATGTAATAAATGTCACGAGGACATTTTAAGATCAGACGCCATATATATTAAATCGCGTGCTTATCATGTAGAGTGTAAGAACAAAAAAGATAGTAATATTAGATCGTATCCAGCAAAAATTTGGAGATGTTTACGATGTGATGGAATAATTAAAAGACGAACAAAATTTCATAAATCTTGTAGGGTAGCTTTAGTAGAGACCAAATGTAAAAGCTGTGGGAATATCTTTTTCCAAAGAAAAAGGAAGAGAATGTTGTTATGCTGTTCAGTATTATGTTACCGTAAAAATGAAAAATTAAATCCAAATTGGAAAGGAGGACTTAGATCTGAACATGCTCGTATTCGAGCAAGTGAAGAATATAAAAATTGGCGTAAAATGGTTTTTGCTAGAGATAACTATACATGTATTTTTTGTAAAAAAGTTGGTTATACACTTCATGCTGACCATATAAAACCTTTCTCGATATTCCCTGAATTGCGCCTAGACGTAGCTAACGGAAGAACGCTCTGCAAAGATTGCCACAAGAAGACAGACTCATACCTACGAAAAAGGTCAAGAGCGGATTATGCATGAGACAGACTTCACACGAAAGTTTATTCGTCCATATCTTGAGAAAAAATTCAAGGCAAGAGTTTTCAAAATTCATGGTGGACCATTTTCAGAGATAGGGACTCCTGATTTATTGTGCTGTCTCACGATAGGAGAGAAACAAGGTGCCTTCGCCGGATTCGAAATAAAAAAGCGCACAAATAAACCAAGCGAGATTCAGCTATCGGTCATCCGTTCAATTCAGAAAGCTGGTGGCGTTGGCGGCATCGTATTTACCGACACCTGGAAAGAAGACATTGATCGTATCTTATCTGAAAAGATCTAGAGTTATCCACATTGACACATTGTATACGATATAGTATAGTACTATTGTAGGTAAGATGCTCCTCGACAATTGACACAATATAATTAAGTAATTACTGATACATGCTTAAAGAAATAACTGTTTTAGGGGTTGCATGTACGAACTGTGGTCATGAGTGGGTTGTCCGCTCAAAAGTAGAAGGCAAGAAACGATTTCAGTGTTCAAAATGCAATAAATCAACGGCGATTACTTCACTCTCCACTACTGCCTATGATTCCTCATCTGTCGTACAGCAGTCTGCTACTGTTCCTGAACAATCCGGTAGCGTGGGAGAATAAATACATCAAAGGTATCCGCGAACAACCAACGTCCCCTGCTGCGCTCACCGGTGTCGCCTTTCACAAGTACGCAGAGATGCGTATGAGAGGTCAATCCGACAGCGTGGCCATCGAAGCCGCTCTCATCAAGATGAAGAGCATCACCGATGTAGAGTGGGGGAAAACTGGAAGCATCGAAAAGTGCGAGGATGATCTGCATAAGTTCATCCTCGCATGGAAGTCTGACTACGCTGTCGTCGGTTCTGTCGTAGACGTTGAGCGCTGCTTCACTGAGAGCATTAAAGGTATCAAGATTCCTTTGCTCGGCTACGCCGATCTCGTGGTTTCACGTGAAACATCTCTACACGTCATCGACTGGAAGACAACGCGGACACTCGAAGATGACTTGAAGCCAGTGCATATCGTCCAAGGGTTCATCTACAAGTTTCTCTGCGAGAAAACGTACGGCAAGAAAGTGTCTACGTTCGAGGTGGTGCAGATCAAGCCTAGCGTGAGCAAAGATGGCACGCCTAGCGTGAAGGTTCTTGTGCTGAACTTCGACGAGCACCCAGAGTATGAGAAAGCTACGAAGCGTCTCATCAAGGAGTCGTTGAAGCAGATGACGAAGAAGAACGCCGTGCGCTTGTGTAATCTGCGAGACGAGTACGAAGCTGACAGTTCATGGAACAGTTGGGTGGCGTCCTCTTAGGGCGCTTACCGGTAGAGGTGAAACATCTTCACTGAAGGGTGGAGTCGTTGCGAACCATCTCTACCGGCGAGCATCTTAAGCTCATAATATATTTTCTCTATGCCAGTAGGATCTAACTACGTCATGCCGAAGCAACACGAGACAGCGCCGCTTCCGCCTGACACATATACCGTTGAAATAAAAGATATTGAGTTCCAAATTAAACCGTCACCTTTTAAGGACGAGAATGGTAATCCGCAGCCAGACTCGCGCCAGTATCAGATCGAGTTCGCCGTCGCTGATGAAGGCGAGTGCCAAGGAAGGACATTCCGCACGTGGGTAAACGAGACGCTCCGCGTTTCAACGAAAGCGAAGAATCCAACGCTCGTAGAGTTCCTGAAAGCAGTCACGGGTCAAGACTTCACCGTCGCAGATCACGAGAAGGTCACGGGAGAGTTTCTCGACTCTCTGATTGGTTCCATGCTCCGCGTGAACACGAAGGTTCACGAGAGCACAAGCGGTGCTAAGTCAACGAAGGTAAGCGCGTTTTTGCCACTGCGCAAGAAGTAATATGAGCAAGTCTTTCTGCAGGAAATGTATGAAAGATACGGAACATGAACCCGTAGGGTTCATCAATGAGGAAGGCGAGTGGGAGTATGATTACGAGGAATGCACGGAATGCAAGAATGAAGAAGTATGATTCTCGCACCTATCATTCTAACGAGCGCACTTATACAGGCGAAAGCCGATAAGGTTAAAACATGGTATGTCACCACAGAGACCATCGAAGCAAGCGTCACGAAGTATGGCTGTAAACAAGCATGTGTTACCGCAATCGGCAAAAAACCCGTTGCAGGAAGAACTATTGCTTGCCCTAAACGATTTGCAATGGGCGTTGCAGTCAGTATTGAAGGCGTACGATATATCTGTGAAGACAGAACCGCAGACTGGGTACAGAGGCGCAACGGTGATACCTTCGACATCTTCACGAACGAAACAGAAAAAGAGCAAAGGCAGTTCGGTAGGCAGAAAATGGAAGTAACGATTACCCACAATTGATTTAACTTTTCCTACCCCTCCCCTGATGCCAGATGCGATCCTGTACAAGCAGGGCGTGCAATACGCGGAGTGTCTAATTCAGGGTGGGGTGGGAAAAAGATAACTAATTCGTCTAACAAAAACTCCAATGAATGCGTGTATCCTTCGTACTGGATTTGAAAAATCGCGGTCGCGGTCGTTGTCGCGGTCGTGGTCGCGGTCGTGGTCGTGGGCGTGGTCGCGGTCGGGGTCGCGGTCGGGGTCGTGGCCGGGGTCGGGGTCGGGGTCGGGGTCGGGGCCGGGGTCG
>ERZ869925.176-NODE-176-length-42866-cov-16.905048_pt1 | contig 42866 bp, 72 predicted proteins | sample MGYA00579311_ERZ869925 | MGnify/ENA primary metagenome ERZ869925 (study PRJEB32216, sample SAMN09231817) | wastewater metagenome | place: USA: Maryland | collected 2016-07-30 | study: EMG produced TPA metagenomics assembly of the PRJNA472060 data set (Reclaimed...
GCGTCCCTCGCTGCGTCCCTCGCTGCGGCCCACGCTGCGGCCACCGCTGCGTCCCTCGCTGCGGCCAATTGGGCGTCATCAATCTCGCCGCGCAACCATGCACGTTTGGCTTCGATGGCTTGCCGGCATCGCGGGTCGTCTACGTTGGCGATCAGCAACGCCGTTTCCGCGCTGATACAGGCCATTTCATGCAGGACGTTGGTTGCGTCGAACATCCACAACACGGTGCGTTTGCTCGCCACCACCTTGTCGTCGCCGTGGATGATCTGACCGCCGAGACGCACGCGGCAGCAGATTGGGCCGGGCGCGTAATACAGCGCGTCCAGAGCCTTGACGCTGGCGTGCAATCCGCGCTGGCACAGTTCGATTGCGCCATCTACTCGCAGCGTTTCTCCGACCACGACCGGCACGCGCGGGTCATATCGCGTCATGCGGTCGGAGCTAACCCAGTGCCACGCTTCCATCATTCGCTCCCTATCGCTCGATACGCCCAAATTGCCCACGCCACGCTTGCGACCACGGCGCCAACGCCTATGCCTGCGGCGAAGATGTAGATGGTCATGCGCGCACCAGCTTTCCGGCGTCGTTGCAGCGGTAGGCTACGTTCGGTTCGATGCCATCCTCGCCAACGTAGCCAACGGTCATACGCGGGCGCTTGCCGTCGTGCCACGTCAGGCAGAAACAGCCGCCTTCGCCCGCGCTTGCGGTGCTGTGGAATCCGACGCTGGCAATGATTGCGTCTTTGCCGGATGCCGCGATCTTCGCGGAGTAGCCGCTGCTGCCGATCCGCGCGTAGTCGCCGCTGCTGCCGATCCGCGCGGAGTAGCCGCTGCTGCCGATCTGCGCGAAGTTGCCGCTGCTGCCGATCCGCGCGGAGTTGCCGCTGCTGCCGATCTGCGCGAAGTTGCCGCTGCTGCCGATCTGCGCGAAGTTGCCGCTGCTGCCGATCCGCGCGTAGTTGCCGCTGCTGCCGATCCGCGCGTAGTCGCCGCTGCTGCCGATCTGCGCGTAGTCGCCGCTGCTGCCGATCCGCGCGGAGTAGCCGCTGCTGCCGATCCGCGCGGAGTCGCCGCTGTCGCTCTTATCCTTCGTCGCTGCAATCAACACGCGCACTTGATGATCGGAAATCATCGTCATGGCGCCGGCCATGTTCCCGGCGTAGCGAACGGTGCAGCGCGGGAATTTGACCTTGTCGCCAATGTCCACGCACGCGGCGCGCCCGACTTCGACGATCTGCCACACCGCGTCAGCGTCCGACGACAGCAAAGACCAATCGCCCCAACCGTCGAGCAGCGCGTGCAGGCCGTTGCCGCACGCCGCACCGGGGTTCCAGTCCGGCGCTTCGTTCACCGCGCCGATGGCATTGTTCCACTTGTAGCCGCCGTGGCTGGTGCCATCGGCCTTACAGGTGCGGATAGCGAGCGTGGTTCCCGGTGCTGCGGCGTTCGGCATTTCGTCGTCTCCGGTGCGTCGTTGGTATGACTGCATAGTAAACGAATGCTACGCCATGTCAAGCAGAGTTTTACTAGAATTAGAGTTGTCCAATGTCAGGCTGGACAAAACTGCTACGGGGTGGGCTTGCGGAGTTCCGTGAGCGCGGCCATCGCCGCTTCGAGTTTACGGTGGAACTCTAGCTCGCTAGGGGATGCCGCCGGCAGGCCCATAGAGGGGTGCAGGAGCGCCCACGGCGGCACGGCTAGGGCTTTGCCCAATCCCTCTAGGGTGTCGAGCGTAGGCGCCGGCCCACGGGCTTGCAGGACGTTGCTGACGGTTTTCTGCGCGACCCCGCCGGCCTTGGCCACCTTCACCTGACTGTCGCGCGCGGGATTCCCGTCCATCAGCTTGCGGACGTTGGTCGCCAGGATGCGCCGGGAGTCCATGCCGGCAGAGTAGCGCGGGGGCGTAGTAAAAAAACACTTGCGCAATGCGAATATTCGCAGTAATCTAATGCTATGGACCTGACACCTATCAAGCAAGAGTTGGTCGCGCGCCGTGGGAATTGGGCGCCGATCCTGTCGCACACGGGGCTGTCTATGTCGTGGCTGTCGAAGTTCGCCAACGGGCGCATCACCAACCCCGGCGTAGTCACGATTGAGAAGCTGCAGGCGGCGCTGTCCGCGACCAAGGCCCCGCAATGATCCTCCCCCGCGCGTTCCTCCTTCGCGCGGCCTCGCGCCGGGCGTCTCCTGACGAGCGCCCGGCTCTTTTTTTCGCTGTCGGGAACGCGCGGACAGTATCCCGCCGACGTTGCCATGATTTCACCGCGCCCCGCGCTTATCTGTGGGGCAGCCCACATAGCAGCGTAGGACAACGCCGCGACATGAGGACTACATGAGCCGCTACGGGCTGGAGCGACACAACGAAACGCTGCTGCGGCTGGGCGAGCGGTGGCGCGGGATATTGGACGATCAACGGGCAGTGCCGGATGCCGTACCTGCGGAGTCGCGATCTACAGGTCTATCCAAAACGGACGCAGGCAAGCCCACCCTTAACCGCATCGTGGACACAGACCGCGATGGCAGCTAGTCAACGCCGCAAGGGGCAGCAGGGCGAGCGCGAGTGCGCGGCGATGCTGTCTGCGGAGTTCGGCACGGTCTGCAAACGGACCTTGGATCAGCCGCGCGAAGGTGGGTCGGACATCAATCTAGCCCCGTTCGCGGTGGAGGTGAAGCGGCGCAAGTCGCTAGGCATTCACGGATGGGTCAAACAGGCCCAGGAAGCGACGAACGCCACGCACCGTATCCCGATAGTGCTGGCGCGCGGAGACGGGCAGGAATGGCTTGCAATCGTGCCGTGGAGTGTGGCGGCGAAGTGGATGCGAGAGGAAATGTAGTAGAGCGGTCGCGGTGTTTTGATTGCCCTTTGGGCCGCGAACGTGATGTGCCGGAACTAATGCGAATGCCGGCGGCGTGGGTGTCTAGTGACTAGAGCGCATCGCAGGGCGCACCGCAAGGTGTCCGAATAGTCTGGTCAGTCAAGCGACTGGGGATGATGAACTCAGGGAGCAGGGGACACGGTTATGCGCTACGTGCGCAGGGCCGTGTACCGCTCAAAGGAATCCGAATCTAGGGAGCAGGAGAGACACAGTACATGGGTAAGCGCGGAGACAGATTGAGAGAGTGTGTGCGATGCAATGGAATAGTCCGGTATGTGGAGTGGGCCGAAGAAACGAAAGCGCGAGGGAAGCGAATTCATCATTGGGCGAACGCGGACGGAAGTCACCATGTCTGCGAAACCGAAGTGAAGCGCCAGCGGCAACATTTACAGGAGATTGCCCATGCTTAACGTGGTGCCGATTGTGGAACCGACCGCATACGCAGAACCAACGTTCGCGGACTTCTGGCTGCTGTACCCGAAACGTGTGGCGCGGATGGAGGCAGAGAAGGCATGGAATCGGTTAACTGGTGCGGATCGTGTTGGCGCGCTTACGGGACTGATCCCGTGGCGTTCGTACTGGTTGGCCGCTGGAAAGTTGGAATTTGTGCCGCATGCCGCGACATGGTTGAACCAACAGAGGTGGACGGACGAGCTACCGGAGACGTGGGGCGCGGGCCATGCGAGCCACGTTGCTGCGAAGCTGCCGGAGAAGGGCGAGCGCGCGGTGATGCCGGAGTCGGTTAGGCAACTGCTGGCGAAGATGAGGGCGGGCAAGTGAGCGCAGACCCGGCCGCGTTCATTTTATTTCTCGGCGCCATCGGGATGGTGACGGCCGCGGGAATCATTGGCGATTGCGACTACACATGGATCGAGGAGCGGCGCAAGCGGAACCGGCAGAAATTGTCTTTCGTCCTGTTTGTTCTGTCCGCGCTATTCGCCGCGCCTGCCGTGTTGCGACTTTGGATGGCTGTCATCTTTGGATGACCTCGCCGCCCGCGCGCTGTCCATCGCTGCTACCGCCCGCACGCGGGACACGTCCGACCGCGAGCGTATCCAGCGGGAGAACTCGGAATTGTTCGCGTGGCGGCAGCAGTTCGTGGACACGTTCGCTGCCCGCCCGACGTACCTGCGCGAACTAGCGACGGGGCGGGAGTGGGGCAAGGCAACGGTGGGCGTGCAGGCCAGCGCATCGCCCAAGCCGGGCAAGTTGCTGCGGGAGCGGCGATGAGGCGATTCGCTGCCGGGCATGACCCGCTGGATTTCGTCGTGTACCTGGGCGACGAGTTCAACTATAATAAGCAGGTTTTCTCCCCCGCCGAGCAGGATGCGCTCATGTCTGCCCTGCTGACGCACTGGCGGGCCAACGGGCGGGATGTTGCGCTCACGGAACGATTCCCTACAGAACAGGAGGATGCGTGATGGATGATTTCGACAAGTTTCTATGCGCCGTGGCTTTTGGCGTATGCGTGGTTATTTGTCTGAGCGCTGGGATACGTGATTTGTCGAATGGCTCGTTTTTCGGTGTGTTCGGCATCCTAGGCGCCTTTGGCTTTGCGCTCTATGGCGTGCGCGCTGTTCGCGGATTCCGTGATGACTGACGACTTCTCCGGCGACCTGTTGGACGCTGACCACTACCTGCGGCTAGTCCATGCCGCATCCCTGCGAAAGGACTATGCGGCAATGGTGAATCTGGCGCTAGAGGCGGTCAAGCACATGGAGCGGGTGGAGCTGTGGGCGCGGCGCCAAGTCCGCGACGGCAAATGACCCGCAAAACCGGCTACATGGTCACTGGCCCCGGCGTGAGTTTCGCGGAGTACAGCATCCGGCCAGAGTTCGCGGTGGGGCAACTAGTCGTGACCCCGCTAAACCGCATCGCCAAGGTCTTGGGCGAGGACACAGAGGGGCGGCTGCGGCTCATGTACCAGGACTGCGACCCGCGCGATGCCGTGGTGGCGCTGTTTCCCAAACTGCTGCGGGCGGCGAACGAGGCAACGCAGATTGGCCGGTGCGACTGCTGCGGGGAGACGTTCTACTCGGCCATCGCAATGGATATGCACCAGCGAGACGTGAATATAAACCGCTCTGCGCTCAGTAAGTGGATGGCCGACCCCAAGCCGGACGGCGAGCAATGAGAGGCGACAGCCTGTCCGACTTCGATCAGATGTATGAGCGTCTGGATGCGTGGGGCTTTCAAGGCCGCGCCGACAGCAACAAGCCCGACCCCGAGGCGGGGACCGCTGGCATATACGAAATGGGCAGGGCAGACCGGGACGGTGAGGGGGACGAGTTAGAGCGCGCCCCTGACGACCCGCCGCGCCTGATGTTGACTGAGCGCGAGTGGGAAACGGTGGACGGCTATGTGCGGCAGTTGCCCGAGGCCCACCGGAAGCATGTCAAGGGCAACTTCTACAAACGGTTCGGGGTGTACGCCCGCGACGATGAGGTTGGTCGGCGCTACCGCGAATACGTGGATGCGGCGGTACGTGCGGTCTGCGATATGGAAGAGGCCAACCAGCTGGTTAACCGGAGGATGCGGAGATGACGGCACAGGAGAGGGTGTGGCGGTGCATCAAGGCCAGCAATGCGCCCATGACGCGGGCAGAGATAGCCAGCGACCTGGGAATGCCACCCGAGCGGGTAGGAGACGCCCTATACGGCATCCGCAAGACTTCCGCGCTGACACTGGACGGCAAGGGGCCGGCCGCTCGGTACTCCATCCCGCCGGGGGAGACATACCAAGGCATCGGGAAGGGAAACGCTCCGGGCTCGCGCCGTGCGCTATGCCCGTGGAACTGGCAGAAGGGGCTGGAGGCAATCAATCGCAAGCGGATTCGCGGGCACAGCGGGCGCAAGGCGATTCCTAAGCCACGGCCTGCTATTGCGCTGGAGGTGTGTTGGCCCTCTATGAGAAGCGGCTGATGATGCGCTATAGTGTTGGCGCTGGCTGGATAAACACGCCCATAGAAAACGTAACGGCTACCGAAATGGTGGCCGTTTGTCATTCATGCGCTTGATTGCTTACCTGCGGTGGCTGTACTACACGCTGACCGGGCAGGAAGCGGTGCGGCTCACCTTGTACATGCACCGCGAACCGTCTAGCCCAATGCCTTTCGGGGCGGATGAGTCCTTCCGGTGGATTGTCAAGCAGGTTATCTGGAGGTGTTCCATGGCTAAGATCGGTGACAAGTTCGTTGCATCCATTGCCCCGACCAACGCTGCGGGTAAGCCCGCGCCGGTTACGGGCGTGTTCTTCGAGGAACTGTCGGACCTGTACGACGTTGAGTCGGTATCCGCTGATGGTCTGTCGGCTACGTTCGTTGCGGTCAAGTCTGGATCGGGTGCGACTGTCACGGTAACGGCCAAGAGCAAGTCAGGCGCGACCCTGACGGACGCCAAGGCGCTGCCGGATGTGGACGAACCCCCGGTGGACGAGGAAGCCACGGCGCTGAACCTGACTGTTGCCTAGTCTCGCGCACATCTGGTGGCTGATACGCGGCAAGCCAATGCCGTGGGACAAGTATTGGACGTGGCGCGACCGCCTGGGCATGTGGCTCTTACGGCGCAAGAGCAGGCGGCATACGCTGCGCTCAATCAGTGGACGGTGACAACCCTGCGCGCGGCTCAGGCCAAGTTCCAGGAAGTGTACGGACGGCGCGTATCCAGTGCGGATGACGCGGCGCTCCTTTTGTCGCTAATTGACGACTGATAAGGCTGGTAACAATGCCGTGGCAACCCGGACAATCTGGCAACCCTAGCGGTAGGCCCAAGGCCAATCCGTATATGGACAAGCTGCTGGAAGAACATGCGGTTGAGGCTGTCAACGTCATTGTGCAGGGTATGCGGTCGGACGACGAAAAGACGCGCCTATCAGCGGCCAAGGAAGTGTTGGACCGGAAGTACGGCAAGGCTGCGCAGTCTCTGACCGTCGCGGGCGATGCGGACTCGCCGCTGGTGACGAGGATCGAGCGGGTCATTGTCCACTCTACAAATCCTGACCGCTCCGGTATTTGAGCCGCTGCTACACCCGTCCCGCTACAAGGGGGCGCACGGTGGGCGCGGCTCCGGCAAGTCCCACTTCTTTGCAGAACACGCCATCGAACTCAGTTACGCGGAGAAGGTGGACATTGTCTGCGTGCGGGAGATTCAGCGGACGCTAGACCAGTCGGTCAAGAAGCTGCTAGAGCAGAAGATAGAGAAGTTCGGGCTGCGCGGGTTCGATGTTCAGGACCGCAAGATTGTGTCCCCTCAGGGTGGCGTCATCATCTTTGAAGGGATGCAAAATCACAACGCCGATTCCATCAAGAGCCTGGAGGATTTTTCCATTGCGTGGGTGGAGGAAGCGCAGTCCCTTAGTCAGCGCAGCCTTGATCTACTGCGCCCGACAATCCGCAAGGATGGGTCTGAGCTTTGGTTCAGTTGGAACCCCAACTTCCCGACTGACCCGGTGGACGTTCTGCTACGCGGGGAATCGCCGCCTCCTGACGCGGTTGTCGTTCAGGCAAATTTCCGCGACAACCCATGGCTACCGGACGTACTGAGGGCCGAGCTTGAATACGACCAGAAACGTGATCCCGATAAGTTCGCGCATGTCTGGCTGGGTGAGTACCAACGCAATTCCGAATCGCGGGTATTCCGTAACTGGACCGTCGAGGAGTTTGATCGACCGCCGGGGACCATCTTCCGGTTCGGAGCGGACTGGGGCTACAGCATTGACCCGAGTTGCCTTGTGCGCTGCTCTATTGACGGCAATCGGCTGTATGTGGATTACGAAGCGTATTTGGTCGGGTGCGAGATAACGCAACTGCCGGACCTGTTTGATCGTGTCCCCGAGTCTCGCAAGTGGTTCATCACTGCGGACAGTGCTAGGCCCGAGACGATCAGCTACATGCAGAAGCATGGCTTTCCCAAGATCAACGCGGCGGTCAAGGGGGCCAAGAGTCTGGAGGAGGGCGTGGCGTTCCTCCAGGCTTACGACATCATCGTTCACCCTAGGTGTCAGCACGTCATCGACGAACTGACGCTGTACTCGTACAAGACCGATCCTCTGACCGGCAAGGTGCTGCCCTTGTTGGAGGACAAGCACAACCATCTGATCGACAGCCTGCGCTATGCCTGCGAGGGCGTGCGCAAGGCTGGGCCCAGCAAGTGGGCGCCGATCAAGTACGACAACCGTGGAGTAGTCTAATTTGGCAAAACTATCCGATGCGCAAATCCTAGCCGCCATCTCTGCGGCAGAGGAAACCGCGCTCGGATCAGTGTCGGGCGCTGTTTCTGCCGACCGCGCCGATGCTGTAGACCGCTACTACGGCAAGGCATATGGCGACGAGGTGCCCGGGCGTAGCTCTGTTGTCTCCCGCGACGTGGCCGACGTGGTTGAGGGCGTGGTGGCGAACGTGGTCAAGCCGATCCTGTCCGGGGACTCCGTTGTCCAGTTCACGCCCCAAGGGCCGGAGGACGAGGCCGCAGCCCAGCAGGAGGGCGACTACTGCCATGACGTAGCGTTCAACCGCAACAACGGCTTCGTGTGGGTCGTGTCGGCGGTCAAGGATGCGCTGCTCACCCGTGTTGGCTACGTCAAGGCCGACTGGGAGGTCAGGTCCGACCAGAACGTAGAGACGTATGACGGGCTGTCAGACGACGAGTTGAACATGCTCGTTTCGGAGGACGAGGTAGAGGTTCTGGAGCACTCCGAGTACCCAGACCCGGTGGCGGCCATGGCAGCGCAGATGCAGCAGCCGCAGCCGCCAGCTATGGCGATGATGCAGGGGCAATCTCCGGGCGCACAGCAGCCCCCGCAAGTCCCGATGCTGCATGACGTGAAGATTCGCGTGGTGCGCCCCAAGGAGTTTGTGAAGATTGAGCCGGTGCCCGGGGATGAGGTGCTGGTGTCTGACCATGCGCGAACCACGTCCTTGCAAGACCTAGACTTTGTGCAGCATCGCCCTCGCAAGAGCATTTCCGAGTTGCGGCAGGCTGGTTACATCGTAGACGACGACATCGTAGACGACGAGCAGGGCGAGACTATCGAGGAGTTGGGGCGGCAGCGGTTCGGCTCTACCGGCACGGATGACGACAGCACGGGTTTGGCCTCGCGGCGGCGGGTCATGTTCAAGGAATCGTACATTCGCATCGACAAGGATGGGGATGGCGTAGCGGAGTTGCGCCGAATCTGCACTGTTGGGCAGACGATCCTGCGCTACAAGAACCGCGACGGCAAGACGGTGCTTGCGGACGAGGAATGCGACATCATCAACCTCGCCGGGTTCACGGGTGTTCTGGTCCCCCATCAGCATCTGGGCATGTCGGTCTATGACCTAGTGCAAGACATCGCCCGTATCAAGACGGCGCTGCTGCGCTCGTATCTGGATAATAGGAGGTTGCAGAACGATGGACGCTGGGCAGTGGACGTTGATCGCTGCAATGTGGACGACTTCCTCGTGTCCAGACCCGGAGGAGTGGTCCGTGGGCAGGGCAATCCTGCCGAATGGGCTATGCCGCTGGTTGCGCCCGACACATCTACGGGCGCGCTGCAAGGACTCGAATATCTCGACAGCATCCGCGAGCAGCGCACCGGCTACACCCGCAATTCCGCAGGGATCGACAACGACGCGCTGACCAATCGCACTGCGTCGGGCATGTCCATGCAGTTGTCGCAGTCCCAGCTTCGGCTGGAGATGATCGCGCGGACCATTGCCGAGACGGGGCTGATTGACACCTTCCGCATCATCCACGCCCTCACGCTCAAGCACAGCACGAAGGCCGACAAGGCGCGGCTGAACGGCAAGTGGGTTGAGGTCAATCCCCGCGAGTGGGTACGGCGCTCGGACATCCGCGTATCGCTGGGGATCGGTATCGGCACGCCGGAGCAGCAGCTTGCGAAGCTCATGGGGTTGTTCCCCGTCGTGCAGCAGGCGCAGGCGGCGGGGTTGGTCGGGGTGCAACAGGTCTACAACCTGACCAACGAGGCGTTCAAGTTGTCGGGCTACAAGTCTGCCGACAAGTTCCTCAAGACGCCCGAGACGGACCCGCAGACGGGTCAGCCGAAGGAGCCGCAGCCACCCCCACCGCCTGAGATTCAGGTGGAGCAGATGCGCCAGCAGGGCAAGCAGGCCGAGCTACAGGCGACCCAACAGGCCGACGCCCAGCGGATGCAGGCCGAGCAGACAGCGGATGCGCAGAAGTTCCAGGCGGAGCAAGTGGCGAACCAAGCCCAAGCCGAGCGGGATGCAGCCCTGAAGCGCGAAGAGATGCAGATGCAACTCCAGGTGCAGGCGGCGAACGATGCCCGCCAAGCCGAGTTGGACCGGCAGAAGATGCGGTTGGACGTGCTGAAGATGGAAAAAGAGTTCGAGTTCAAGCGGTGGGAGGTCGAGTACACCACGCAGCATCAGGTGGCCCTCAAGAGCGCGGAATTCGGGCATCAGGCGAGCATGGCCGAGGCTGACCGCCAGCCCCCGGAAGAGAAGGACGACGGCCCGATTGAGTTGAAGCGGGATTCCAAGGGTCGTCTGTCTGCGATCAAGAAGGGCGGCAAGGTAAGGAAGATCGACCGCGATCCCAACGGGCGTATGTCGCGGATTAACTGATGTGCGCTCCAACTGTCTCTTCTTCGCCATCTACTGCTGGTGGCGAAGGGGCGGCTACGTAGCGTTTCGCAGGTCTAGACACATCGGCGGGCTGCACTTCCTGTGGTCCCCGGACCTTAAGCGGTGGGTGCATTACGGGCCGATAAGCCCGCAGAAGATGCCCTATGCGCTGATTCACAAGCTCTGGTATCGCGGCAAGATCAAGCGGGGCGACTAGTGCCCTACCTGGACGCATGGCTCGCTGTGCTGGACGCCCTGTGCGTGTGGGTGCTGGTCATAGCCTTGCTGTTCCTGCTGGCGATCCTGTTTGATGACTAATTCGGAGACTGCATGACCCCTGCCCAACTGCTGACGCTCAAGACGTTCATCAACCAGAACCCGACGTGGGCGGCTATGCCCGTCACGCAGAGCGCGGCTGTGTTCATTGCCGACGAGTTGAACAAGGAAGCGGCCCCGGCCTTCGTGGTGTGGCGTACTGCCGTGCCTCTAGAGGAGATCATGCGCAACGGCATGGACTGGGCGCGCGTGGACAACCTGAGCGTGGGCAAGGCGCGCATCTGGGACTGGCTGGGGAGGCTTGGGACGATTGACCCGAGCAAGCCGAATATCCGCGTGGGCATTGACTCGACGTGGGTTGGCACAGCGGCGGATTTGGCGGTGCGGGCATCGGTGTACACCCACTGCAAGCGCAACGCGACGATTGCGGAGAAACTTTTTGCGACGGGCACGGGTTCGGACGCGGTCCCCGCCACGATGGGATTCGAGGGCGTGCTGTCTGCGGATAGCGTGGCCGAAGCGCGAGAGCTTGCGTAATGGCTGGAGACATTAAGCTCAAGTACCCCGCCGCTAGCACAGCGGTCACGGTCACGAACCTGCACAGCCTCGCGTCGTCGCAGGACTGGTCGGCTGGCTGGACGAGTGCCAGCGTTAACAACACGTCCAACGTGTACATGGACTATCTGTACGGCGGGACGTTCACCACGCACGCGAGCAATCGTCAGGCCGGTGTTATCAACGTCTACGTCATCGCGGCCCTGAACGATACCCCGACGTGGCCGGCGACCAGTGGCGGCACGATTGGCACTGAGGGTGCGCTGTCGTTCACGGACCTGGAGGAGCGCGATTGTCTGGTGCGCTTTCTCACGTCGATTACGGTGGACGCGACGGCATCGGCCATCTACACGTTCCCGCCGACTGGTATTGCGCAACTGTTCGGGGGCTTCGTGCCTCCGTACCACGCGCTCTACGTGGCGCAGAATTGCAGCACGACCACGACCGCAGGGCTTGCGGCAGCGGGTAGCGCGATCTACTACACGCCGGTAACGCTCCAGTACACATGAGCAAGCGGCAACCGTGGGTTGCCCTGCGCCCACGCGCGATTCGTGGGTACGTGCCGACAGTATGGATCGCGTCCAATCCTAACGTCTTGTCGGGGACGCACAAGTACTCGTTCAGGAATGTCTTGGACCGGCGCTTCTCTGCGGGCGGGCCGAGCGGCTACTTCAACGGGTCGCAGGCGGCGAACACGGTTGTTACTGGCGCGGCGAGTAACCCGTTTGCAGGGTGTACCAGCGCCACGATTGTCGTTAGCGCCACGCCGATTGTCCTTCCCGGTTCGGGTGTAGAGCATCGTCTGCTCACCCATTGGGCGGTCGGTGGTGGTGGATTTGATGCGTTCCTGGTGTGGTGGAACGGGCCTAACTTCGGGTTCGGTCTGCGGAATGCGGTGTCCACCATCGAGGCGCGGTATGGGGCTGGTGGCGTAAGCAACGGCAAACTGGCGAACTGTGTGTCCACGTGGAACAACGCGCGCACGTCGGGGAACGTGGACCGGCATCGGTTCTGGATCAACGGCACGCAGTTAACGTCTACAGACCTGTTCAGCAACGGGGACATCAACCCGGTTTGCTCGGATATCACCGGTAACATGGTGTTCGGCGCGGACGGGAATACGACCAATCCTGCCGGGGCCACGCACTTGCACATGTGGGCGGCTTACCCGGGCGACATCGGGGACGCTGATGCGCTGGCGCTGTCGATCAACCCGTGGGATGTGTTCTACGATCCCCCGCCTGCGCGCTATGGAGCGTTCACGGTGGGTGGGGCATCGTTCCAGCCGGCGTGGGCCATCGCGGCTAATACCGTCATTCAATCTGGCGCAAGGGCAGCATGAAGAAAAACACTGCGTCACAGATCGTTGGCGCGCAACTCTCTAGCAAGACGGACGGCTCTGCGGTCACGACCGGAACGACTACCGTCTATGTTACCGGGGACGGTGGCACGCAGGCGACGGGGTCGGTTGGCTCTGGTGCTGCGACCCATGAGGGGCAGGGCTTCTGGACGTATGCGCCGGCTCAGGCTGAGACGAACTACGACCATGTGGCGTTCACCTTTGCGAACACGAACGCGGTAAGCGCGACGATCCAGATTTACCCGTCGTTCCCGCAGACGGGCGACAACTACGCCCGGATCGGTGCTCCTGCGGGGGCGAGTGTGTCGGCGGACATCGCTGCGGCTAAGACTGTTGTAGATGCGGTAAAGGTCAAGACGGACTTCCTGCCGAGCGCGACTGCTGGGGCCTCTGGTGGCGTGTTCATCGCGGGCACGAACGCGGCGACGACCATTACCACGTCCCTGACGACCACGTTTACCGGCAACCTGACCGGCTCTGTGGCGAGTGTCACGGGCGCGGTGGGATCGGTGACGGGCAATGTCGGCGGCAATGTCACGGGCAGCGTTGGGTCCGTTACGGGCGCGGTTGGCTCTGTGACCGGAGCGGTTGGGAGCGTGACCGGCAACGTCGGTGGCAATGTGACCGGCTCTGTCGGCAGTCTCGGGGCGCAGGCCAAGCTGGATGTGAACGCGGAAGCCGATACGGCTATCTCGGACGCGGCATTGGCGACCGCTGCGAGCCTGTCTGCGGCCAAGACAGTCGTGGACGCGATCAAGGTCAAGACGGACAGCCTGACGTTTACGCAGGCCGGCAACGTGGACGCAAATATCCAGTACGTGAACGACACGCAAATCCAGGGGACGGGGGCGGTCGGCACCGACGAATGGCGTAAGGTCTAATGGCAATGCTGAATTGGCAGGGATGGTCTGCCAATTTCCTTGGCTGGGGCGCGACCGGAGAAGCCCCGCCAACGCCGCCGCCAGTAACTCAGTCTGCCGGTGGGGTTGGGCGTAAACGCCGCATCCCCCACTTTGTAGAGATTGACGGCAAGTTCTACGAGGTCGATGACCACGAACACGCGGTAGAGATTCTTAACAAGCTGCACGAAGAGGCCAAGAAGAAGGCCCCGGCAGCGGTTAAGAAGGCTGTTGCCGAGCGCAAGGAGCCGGAGCCGCCGAAGGTTGTTGTGGCGCCGGTCCGTGAGACGGTGCGCACGGTCAACTTCGTGCAGCGTTTGCAGGCTCAGGTGGCCGAGCAGAACGCGCGGCTGGCCGAGGAGTACAAGCGGGCGGCGGTGGCTGAGATGGCCATGCGCCGGTTGGCCGAGCAGATGGCCGAAGAGGACGACATAGAAACGCTGGTGGCACTAGGCATCCTGTGATATTCGCGTGTCCGTCCGTGCCGTATGACCCCGATCCGTTCCCGCACGCGGTCATCCGTGGGGCGTGGAACGATGCGACTCTGGTGGCGTGCAAGCAGGAGCTAACCGGGTTCGCGGACTGGACCGGGAGCAAGGACGAGCGCAACACCCTGCATAAGCAGTGGTGCAGCGACCACGGCAAGTTGCCGGCGAACTGTCGCGCGGTCATCGAGTACGCCTGCCAGCCCGAGTTTATGACGTGGCTGGGTGCCCTGACCGGCGAGCGTGGGCTGATGTACGACCCGAGTCTAAAGGGCGGAGGCATCCACCGCATCAGTCGCGGTGGGTATCTGAACATGCACGTTGACTTCAACTATCACGACGGGCTGAAACTGTATCGCAGGCTCAACGTGCTGCTGTACCTGAACGAGTGGCAGGGCGAGTGGGCGGGCCATCTGCATCTGGGGGAGAAGCGCATAGCCCCGGAGCGCAACACGATGGTGGTATTCACGACGAACGACACGTCATGGCACGGGCATCCCGAGCCTTTGACCTGTCCAGATGGCGTGTACCGCGACAGCATCGCCCTGTACTACTACTCCGACGTACCGCACGGCAAACGAAGGGACACGACCAAGTATGACGCCCGATGAGGAGATTGTCCGAGGCAATCAGGCTCGGCTGATCCTGCAAGACAAACTGTACGTGGAAGCGTGGACGGTGGTGGAGCAGCGGCTGGTGTCGTTGCTCAAGCAGGTGGACATCGACCCGGCCAAGGAGCGGCGCGTGCTGGACGCCCTCAAGGGGCTGAACACGGCGCGTGGCTATCTGGAGACGGTCATGCAGACCGGCAAGATGGCAGCGCAGCAGATCGAACGAGACAGGACATTTACCGAGCGGATGGTGGATCGCGTGCGGAGCGTGGCGTAATAGTGTGCAACATATGTGAGGAATTCTTCGGCGCCGAGGCATACGAACAGTACCAACTCCGTCGCAGGTTGCAGGGCTGGCTTGATGTCTTAAAGGGTGACCCCGGCAAGTTCCTGCTTCTCATGCAGCACGCCAGAGCGCAGGCGCCCGTCTCTACTAGAGGCTGGGGCGGGCTGGCTCTGCTGGAGTGCGCAAATTTCAGAATTCCCGGCTAGACCGGGCGCAGTCAAGGAATGTCGTGAGACATACCGAAACACATGAGGTAACACATGCCTGAAGCGACCACGGCGCAAACGCCAGTCGAATCTGTAGCGACGGAACAAGCGGTGGAAAGCTCCCTGGAATCACTATTCGGGGGACAGCCGGAATCGCGGAAGCCCGAGCCTGAGGCAGAGCAGGAAGAAGTTAGTGCGGACCAGCCTGATGGGGAGTTGACTGACGCCGACCTACCGGAGGACGGCGAAGGGGAGCAACCCGCGAAGGAAGCCGAGACTGACGAGACGTTCGACATCGTCCACAACGGGACGCAGGTAAAACTGACCCGTGCGGAGTTGATCGCCAACGCACAGAAGGGCTTTGACTACGACCGCAAGACGCAAGCCGTGGCTGAGACGCAGAAGGCGTACCAGCAGGGCCTCGCGCGGTTGCAGGAACTTGAGCAGGTACAACCGCTCCTCGCGCAGGAAATGGCGCAGGTATCGGCATTGCAAATGCGGCTCCAAGATGAACGCTACTCCGACATGGAGATGCTGAAGCTCGCGCAATCGGGCGACATCCTGGAGTACCAGCAGCGGGAAGCAGAACGCAACATTCTGCGTAACCAGTTCCAGAACGTTTCAGGCCAATTCCAGCAGAAGGTAACGGCGGTGCAGCAGTACCGTGCACAACTTGCCGAAGTCCAACTGCAACAGGAAGCGGCGCGACTGCCCGAGGTCATTCCGCAATGGAAAGACCCGGCCAAGATGAATGCGGACAAGGCAGAGATTGCCCGGTATCTGCAAAACCTTGGCGCGGACATGGGGCAGATCGGGCGTTATCTGGACAACGCGCTGGCAATGAAGATTGTATTGGACGCCTCCCGCTACCAGCGGCTGGGCCAGCTCAAGGCCGACAAGTCGAAGCAACTAAGGGCCGCGCCGCCCGTCGTCAAGCCGGGTGCTGTCGCTCCGTCAGATCAAAGCAAGGCCCAGTTCACGAAGGCTAGGAACGAGATTCGGCAGGCTGGGAAACAGGGCAACTCGCACCGTCAGGAAAAACTGATGGAGGGTTTGCTTACCCGCACATTCAAGTAACGCCGGGATGGCGTAAGGACACACCATGACTCAATTTGCCGGTACTACCGACACTTTTGACTCCGCTGCACTCAAGGAGTCGCTGGACCCCGTCATTTGGGACTTGTTCCCGATGGACACGTATTTCCAGAACACCATCGACAAGGAGTCGGTGGGCAACACGCAGCACCAGTGGATTTTCGACACGCTGGCGGCTGCGGCGAACAACAAGCAGATTCAGGGCGATGACATCGCTACGTACTCGACCCTGGCGACCGCTGTCCGCGTGAGCAACTACACGCAGATCGCGCGCAAGGCGATTGTGCTGTCGGACACCCTCATCGAAGGCGTGAACGTGGTCGGCCAGAACTCGATGGGCCGCGCGATCATGAAGGCGATGAAGGAGTTCAAGCGGGACGTGGAATTCGACCTGCTGGGCCGTCAGGGTTCGTCCCCGGGCGCCACGAATACCGCTGCGGCTTCGGGCGGTGTGCTGGCGTGGATTTGGGGCACGGGCGCGACGATCCCGGGCAACACGGTTTCCCCGGCGACGACGACCACGGGCACCACGCCGAGCTACACGTCGGCGGTGGTTTCGGGTCAGACGGACGGCACGACGGCGGCTTCCTCGATTACCTACACGGACATCGAGGCGGCGGCGGAACTGGCGTGGACTGACGGTGGCGAACCCGACACCATCATGTGCTCGCCGGGACACAAGAAGGCGATTGATGCGTTCACGTCGCGTGCAACGCGGACTGCGGACATTGGCGCCACGGACAAGCTGACCATCCAAGGATCGGCGAATCTGATCGTCACGTCCTTCGGTACGTTCAAGGTCGTGCTGTCGCGGTACATCCCGCGTAACTGCACTGTCCTGTTGCAGATGGACAAGTGGGCGATGGGCCAACTCCGCGCGCCGAAGGTGAAGGACATGGCGAAGACGGGCGATGCGTCCAAGAAGCTGATTGTGGGCGAGTACACGCTGATCGCTCGCAATCCGAATAGCTCCGCGAAGGTCGTTGACTTCAAGGAGTCGTAACCAACTGAGGCGGGGAGGGGGCAACCTCTCCCCGTTTTTCTATGCCACTGACTGGAAACTTCGCACCGGTTGCTACCAAGACAACGGCGGCATCGGGAGCTACGAACAAGGTAACTGCGCTGGTGACGGCACTGTTTGACGCCATCACTGTGGAGATTGCCAAGAACGACACGCTGACGCCCCGGCAGCAGAACAAGCTGGCGACGGCCAAGGCGCACGTAATCGCTAACGTCGCGCAGATTCAGACGGCTGTTGGACTCTGATGGAAACACGCGGCAGCTACTTCGACTATGACCCGATGACCGGGGTCACAGAGTATTTCGAGGAAACCCCGGACGGCATGTACCACATCCACACGTACCAGGATGTGGAGCCGATCCTGAAGTGGTCGCAGTACATCAAGAACACGGGCACGGCAGACGAGGCGTGGACGAAGGACGGCGCGACGGTCTACGCCTACATGCCGGCGGTCATCATCGGGCAGATGATGGCGCGAGGGATCAACGTGTTCGACCAGAACGACCTGCCCCGGGTTGTGCATGAGATGAACACGACTTATGCCAACTTTAAGACCACTGACAAACACCACGAGGTGCGGTGAGCGATACAAAAGAGTTACTGCGGCGCGCGGCAAGTCTTGCGGATGGTGACAGCGAAGCGGGGGAACAGCCCGATGCCGCGATGGAGATATGCCACAAGATTCTGGCAGACGAGCCTGACAATCCCTCCGCGCTGTTCGTCATTGGCTGCGTCCTGCTCAAAGCAGCGCGACAGGTGCAGGCCATCCAGATGGCGAAGCGCATCTGCTCCATAGCGCCGAACGATCCCCGAGGCTGGGGCTTGCAGGCGCAGGCTTGGGCCGAGATGCACCGGTACGACGAGTCTCTAAGGTGTGCGGAGAAGGCGCTGAAGATCAAGCGCACGCCCCGGACACTGGCAGACATGGCGTACACGAACGCCAACGCGGGGAATTGGGACGAGGCTGATAGGTACTGCAAAGCCACACTGACCGCAGCGGGTGGTGATCCGGCGATGAACCGGACGGCCATCACGGACGCTCTGGTGAATCAGGCGTATGCGGACCTAGCCAAAGGCCGGTGGGTGGAGGGGTTTGAAGGCTTCCGCCGCACCATGCGTACCAAGTGGCGCAAGGAGCGGGTGTATACCGCAGCGGATGGCGGGGACACAAAGGAGTGGATGGGCGAGCCGGATGCCGTGGTCATCGTCACTGGTGAGCAGGGGTTGGGTGACGAGATCATGGCGTGTTCGGTCATCCCGGACGCGGCCAAGGCGTGCAAGACGTTTATCTTGGACTGTGACGCGCGGTTGGCTCCGATCTTCGCGCGGTCGTTCCCTAACGTCATCGTGTCGCCTACGAGACGGGTGGAGACGGTAAGTCTCCCGGTGTTGCCGACGCACCACAAGACGCTGTTCGGGCTGTGCGAGTTGTTCCGGCGGAAGGATGAGGACTTCCCCCGGCAGCCGTTCCTGATGCCGCGACAGGATTATGTAGGCATGTTCCGCGAGTTGTTCGGCGGGCAGAAGGTGATCGGGCTGGCGTGGAGCGGTGGATTGCCCCGCACGGGCATGGAGCCGCGAGCCGCAGGGCTTAGCGCGTTTCTCCCCTTGCTACGCAGGGGCGAGGCTCAGTACGTGAGCCTGCAATACAAGGACGACAGCGCGGAGATTGCGGCGTTTGAGCGGGAGTATGGGATCAAGGTCATGAGGCTCCCGTGGGCGGCGGGGTCGCAGGATGTGGAACTGTTAGCAGGGCTTATAGCGGCCTGCACGGAGGTGGTTGGGGTCCACACATCGGCCCTGCATCTATCGTCGGCTATGGGCGTTCCTACCACGATCCTGACGCATCGTGGCAGCGGTTGGCGGTATGCGCCGGAGAAGTTGCTTTGGTATCCCGAGACAACCAAGACCTTCGGCAAGCGGGTGGGCGAGTCATGGCGCGACTGTGTGCATCGTCTGGTAGAGGCGCGTAAGTGAAGCCCCGAATCTTTCATAAGCTTGGGTGGTGGTGGTGCTGGGCGCCGGGGACGAAGCGCGGGGCGGGGCTAACGCCGCTTGGCGCATGGGCGCACTGGATTATGAGGAGGCCCCGGTGAGGGTCGGCTACTGCGTGCCCGTCGTACCAGAACTAGCGTCCTACCGTCTACGTGTCGCCATCCCGTCGCAGCACTTGGGGTGCGAGTACCGGATTGGTTCCACGGGAAACCCTACGTTCTTCTTCAAGAACGGGAACGTGAGCCTGGCCGAGAAACTGACCGGCGTCGTCTATGACGTGGTGAACAACCACTTCAAGGGCAAGTACGCCGCCGAGTACCACGGCATGTGCTCCGTCGCGGACACCATCACGGTGGCGTCCGAGTTGATGGCTGAGATTGTCCACGAACACACAGGCAGAGAGGCAGTCGTAATTGACGACCCCTACGAGACACCGGAGCTGGAGCCGAAGTGCTACGGCACCGGGGTGGTCTGGTACGGGCACGCGGCGAACCTTGCCAGCCTGCTCCCGCACATGGAAGCGGTGACTGAGGCCGATGGCTCGCTGATCGTGTGCAGCAATCTGATGAAGGCTCACGTTCCGTGGAGCCTGGAGAACGAGCAGAAGTGTCTACAAGGGGCTGCGGTAGCCCTGCTGACCGGGTCGAGTCCCGGGGCATCTGCTAACAGGGTGGTGAAGGCCATCCGTGCGGGACGTTTCGTAGTGGCTCCACAAGACTGCGCCGAGTCGTGGCGCGAATTGTCGCCCTTCATCTGGATCGGTGATGTTGCCGAGGGATTGAAATGGGCGTTCAACAACCGTGAGGATGTGTGCCAGAAAATAACGCAGGGCCAGAAGTACACGCGGGCGAGATTCGACCCGACCTTGATCGGCGCGCGGTGGACGGAGGTATTCGCCTCGATCTAGGTTCCGGCGACAAGCGGCAGGAGGGGTGGATCAGTGTAGACATCCGCAACGACGGGGGCAGGATTCAGCCCGACGTACAGGCGGATATCTCCGGTCCTCTCCCGTTCCCCGACAACTACGCCGATGAGATTCGCGCAATCCACATCATCGAACACTTCTGGCCGTGGGATGTGGACAAGATTCTGAAGGAGTGGGTACGCATCCTGAAACCGGGCTGCAAGCTGGCGGTGGAGTGCCCCGACTTGGACAAGGTCTTAGCCCTTGCCAATGTCCCGGAGGTTCCCCCGGCCTTTACGTTCTGGGCGCTGTATGGCGACCCCCGGCACCAGTCTCCGGAGATGATGCACAGGTGGTGCTACAACCGGACGCAGTTGGGCCGGCTGATGATCGCGGCGGGGTTGGAACAGGTACAGCCCGGCATACCGCAATTCCACCATCCGTTGAGAGATATGCGGGTGATTGGATACAAGCCGAAGGAGCAGAGCAGGGTACTGGTTGAATGAAGATATTTATCGGTTGCGACCCCCGCGAGGCGGTCGCGTATCACACGTGCGTGCAGTCGATCATTGACCACGCGAGCGACAAGAATGCGTTGGAGTTCCACCCCATCTGCGGGGAACGTAGAGACGGCAGTAATGACTTCATCTACGCCCGCTTTCTGGTGCCTCATTTATGTGGATACAAAGGTTCCGCCCTCTTCCTAGACGGCGACATGGTGGTGCGTGCGGACGTTGCGGAACTGTTTGCTCTGCAACGGCTGGATCAGGGTGTGCAGGTGGTCAAGCACGACTACAAGACCAAGCATCCGGTGAAGTACCTGGGGAACAAGAACGAGGACTATCCCCGGAAGAACTGGAGCAGCGTAATCCTGTGGAACTGCGGGTTCTACCCGCACAGGAAGCTGACGCCGGAAGCGATCAAGACCGCGACCGGGTCTTACTTGCACAGATTCGGCTGGCTCTCCGATCAGCAGATCGGGGACTTGCCGCAGGAGTGGAACCGGCTGGTGCTGGAGCAGGAAGTACAGCCGACTGACAAGCTCCTGCATTACACCATCGGCACTCCCTGCTTCACGGAGTACGCGGACTGCGACAGTGCCGAGGATTGGCACGCGGCATACAGACGGGCTACAGCCCCATGCAGAGGATAACGGATGAGACCGGGGACGCATAAACCGCACATCAAACCGCATAGTTCTGGCCGCATGGTTACGCTGACCTATATGGGGCACACGCGCCAGCAAACGGGCGGGCTGTCCAACTTGGCCGCCTATTGGGCGTCCGCGCTTTGTGCGTGCAAGAACAAGATTCGATAGGGGGTAGCGGATGGCGATCACGACCGGCGCGACGTTGGCGACTGAGATTGCGGCATGGATGCAGCGCACCGACTTGACCGCTCGCATCCCGCAGTTCGTCATCAACGCCGAGAACAAGATTTTCCGTGCCCTCCGTACCCCGGACATGGAGACGAAGGACGCGTCGTTCTCGATCACGGGCGAGTACGTGGCGGTGCCCACCGGGTTCCTAGAGGCGCGGTCGTTCATGACCAACGCCAGCCCCCGGCGCGCGATCACGTTCATGCCCGACGATACACAAGCCGACATGTACCAGACCTCGAACAGCCCGCCGCTGTTCTACAACGTGGTCGGGTCCAACTTCCGCTTCGCGCCGGTCCCGAGTTCTACGGTCACGGCAACGCTGGTCTATTACAAGGCCCCGACGACGGTCAGCACCGGAGGTTCGGAGGACAACTGGCTGCTGCTGGCTGCGCCTGACGTGTACCTGTATGGGGCTTTGGCTGAAGCTGCGGCGTTCACGCAGGACAACGAGGCGGCGGCGAAGTGGTCGCAGGCGTTTTCCTCTGCGCTGCAACAGGTCATCAAGCAGGGCAATCAGAAGCGGTGGGGCGGTAACGGCATGGCCGTGAGGGCCGCTTAGTGCCGCTCCTGTTCGCGCCCGATCTGGACGCAGACAACCCCGGCAACATCCAGGCAGCGGACGGCATCCGCCCCACGGTCAGGGGTTATGGCTCGTTCCAGACGATGCTGGAGTACGGTATTGCCGGGAGTGGCTGGGGTGCGCTCACGACCACCCCCAACAACATGTGGGGGCATCACTGGTCAACGAATGGCCGGGTGCTGGCCGGCACGTCTACGCGCATCTATGAACTCTCCCTTACGGCTTCCGGTACGTTCACTGTCACGGACGTATCCAAGGGCGGGGCTGCGTATACGGCACCCTCGTACTCGTCCGGCACTGACGATGAGCAAGACCCATCGTACTGGTGCTTTGCGAGCGTCGGGGACAACGTATTCGCGTCCAACAAGTTCACTAGTCGCATTCAGGTCCAGACGACCAAGGCCGATGTTTTTGAGGATGTGGCTGGAAGTCCTGCCTGCTCGTCACTAGTCACGTTCAAGAACTTCCTGATCGCCATCAACTGCGGCGACTACGGGTCCGTGACCGGCATGAAGGACATGGTCGCGTGGTCGGCCCTTGGGAATACGGCGTCGTGGGTGCCTGACCAAGCGACACAAGCGGGCTATCAGCGGTTGCTGGACATTCCGGGCCGGTGCGTCGTCGGCAAGGTGCTGGGCGAGCAGGTCATCATCTACAAGCAAAACTGCATCTACGCGATGCGGTACGACGGGCCTGCCCTGTTGTTCACGTTCCAGCTTGTAGAGCAGAACATCGGCATCAACGCGGCGTACAACTATCCGCCCCCGCTGGTGGATGTGGGTAACGCCCATGTGTTCGTCGGGGCTGAAGACATCTACTTCTGGAACGGGCAGGGCACGCCCCAATCCATCACGATTGGCACGGTCAGGCGTTACCTGCGGTCCACGTACTTCAACGTGAACAGTGGGCGGCTGTCCCCGACCCGCGTATCGCATGACGTGCAGACCGGGGACGTGTACTTCTGGGACTACGGGCTGGTGTTCAACCACTGGCTGAAGAAGTGGGGCGCTCTCCCCACTGCGGAGATTGCGGTGGCGGTGGCAACGTGTGAATCGAATATCCCTGCCATCGGTGGCGGCGCTCCTGGGGTCATCAACGATCCTGGGATGTTGATCGCCAAGTCGGACAAGCGCATCTACAACCGCTACCACTACTCGCTCGACAACAGCGCGTACACGTACAACAACATGAATCTACAGGTAGAGGGCGGCAGGAACGATGCGGCTTCTACCTTGCAACGGGTGGTGCCGCAGTTCTCCATCGTCCCTGCCGGCACTTGCACGCTGTCCTACTACCGTAGGAACGCGTATGGCGTAACGGCGGTCGCGGATTCTACAGCGGTGTGGGATAGCACGAACTATCGCTTCGACCTGCTGCGCAATGCGTATTGGCACCGCTGCGACATCGGGATTGTTTCGTCATCGGCGGCTGCGGAGCTGTCCGATATCGCATTTGTGTACGCGCCTGCGGGTAAGCGGGTCGAGCGTCAGGCAGTGGGTAGCCGATGACTGATCTAGTCCAACCTTCGACCCGCATCCCCTCGCCGGGGCAGCGGTGGACGAACATAGAACGACTGTTCCGTGGCCGCATTACGGCTACTGCGTCGGGGTCGGCGCAGACGCTGTATACCGCGCCATCGGATACCGGCGTCAGCGGCAGCAAGAACCAAATTTGCCTGCTGACCGATGTGTGGATCAGCAACATCGACAGTTCTGAGCACATGCTGTCGCTGTACATCATCGAGTCGGGTGGCTCTCTGGATGACGACCGGCTGGTGTTCAAGGAAATGCCGATTGCCGCGAATACCACGTACCACATTAATCAGTGCGAGCAGTTGATTGACAACGGCGGCACGATCAAGGCGTATGCGGACACGACGAACGTCATTGTGGTTCGGTTGACGGGGCGGGTTATTCGGTGACGCTGGGCATCTTCCCGCCGCCTGCTCCACCCGCAGGGGCGACCGGAGCAACAGGCGCGACGGGCGCCACTGGTGCAACAGGCGCGACAGGTGCCGCTGGCGCAGATGGAGCGGATGGCGCGGATGGCGTTGGCGTTCCTTCTGGTGGATCAACGCATCAGGTTCTGCGGAAGGTAGACGCGACCGACTACAACACAGAATGGGCCACGGTCAGCGGCGGCAGCGGGGCGTTAACGCAAATCTCGCAAGTTGTCACGTCGGGATCTGCTACCACGATCACGTTTAGCACCATCCCTGGTACTTACAACGCCCTGGAGATTCACTTTAAGGGCCGCGACGTGGCGTCGGGGTCTGGAGAATTGCTGGTAAAGATTCAGTTCAACGGCGACAACACGTCGGGCAATTACGACGCGACCCAATACGTTGCCGGCGTCGGGACAACGGCATCCGCTAATACGTTCGCGGTGAGCGCCAACGGCTTCAACATCGCTGCGGCTCCCGGGGTTAGTGGTAACGCCAATGCCTACGGAACTGCGTATATCAGCATTTTGAACTACGCGGACACCACGTTTTACAAGGATGCGTTCTCCATCGTCCATGAATACTTCGGGTCGGGGCCTACCCGCGCCGTTTACGTGATGGGTGGGACGTGGAAAAGCACATCAGCCATTACATCCATCGTGCTGACCTGTGGCGGGACGAATTTTGTTAACGGGACCATCGCCACCTTATACGGGCGCACCTGATGCCTAATTACACGTTCCCCCCTCCTGTGGGCGGCAGCGGGGGCGGGGGAAGCGCGCTCGAAGTGTTGGACGAGGGCGTGTCTCTAGATACCGCTGTCGTATCCATTGACTTCGTAGGCGACGGGGTAACAGCGACCAACATCGGCCACGATGTAACGGTGACAATCCCCGGAGGTTCTGGGGCATCGCATTCCAAGCTGTACACGACCAGTGGCACGTTCGTTGTGCCCACGGGTGTGTCCTTGGTCATGCTCACGATGATGGGCGGCGGCGGCGGTGGGTCGAGTCGCAATGCGGCTGCATCGGGTGGCGGGTCTGGTGGCACGGGCGAGTATTGCCTTAATTTCCCGTACTTCGTGACCGCAGCCGACTCGCTAACCGTGACGGTTGGCGGCGGCGGTGCAGGCGCTACCGGCGCCGGGTCCAACGTCGCCGGCTCCGATGGCGGCACCACGACGTTTGACGCGGTGTCCGTGGCTGGAGGGTTTGGCGGGGCCACTAGCGGCGCTGGCGGGGCAGGCGGCGGGTTCCGTGGCGGCACTGGGGGCACGGTAGGCAATCCCGGCGTGGTCGGCAGTCTCGGCAACTATGAGACGCCTATCCACTTCGGCGGCTCTGGTGGTTCCGGTGGCGGATCGACGACTGCGGCGAACGGTGGCGCAGGGCTGGGTGCGGGCGGTTATGTCACGGGCGGCGCTGCGGGGACTGCGGGCGGGTCGCAAGCGGGGGGTGCAGGCGGGCCGGCGACGATCTGGGGCATCGGCGGGGCTGGTGGCGCAGGGGGCCTGGATGGCTCGGATGCGCCGTCTACTTCTTATGGTGCGGGCGGTGGTGGAGCAGGGGGCAAGGCCACAACCGGTGCTAACGGCGGCGACGGTGCGCCGGGCATGGTGCTGGTGGAGTGGGTGGGGGCTGCGTACGGCTCATGATGCTGATGAAGCATTCGCAGTATTTCACGGCGGATGGGACGTTCAACGTTCCTGACAACGTGTCGCTGGTGCGCGTGACGATGATCGGCGGCGGTGGCGGCGGTGGTGGCGCTCTAGGAGCTGCGTCCGGTTCTAGTACTGTGGCCGGGGCCGGTGGTGGTGATGGCGAAATGTGCATAGATATGCCTATCCCCGTGACTCCTGGCGGCTCCGTTACGGTCACGATTGGCGATGGTGGGTTAGGCGGTACGGCAGGCTTCATCGGCGGTGCCGCGCCGCAGGATGGCGCGCAAGGTGGTGCAACGTCCTTCGGGTCTATGCAGGTGTTAGGCGGCTACGGCGGGCAGGGCAACCAAGGCGGCTTTCAAATTGGCGGCAGCGGCGGTGGGTTCCTGGGGCACGTCCCGACCACGATTGCGGCTGCTATCGGCCTGCCGGGAAGTGTAGGCGGGCTGACCCATTTCGGCGGCGGCTCTGGCGGTGGTGAGTCGGGCAACGGTGGTGGCGCATCTGCCTACGCGGGCGCGGTGAGTGTGGGGCAGGTCGGCGGGCCGGGTGGCGCGGTGGTCAGCATCTTTTCCGGTGGCGGCGGCGGGGCTTCGTCTATCTACGGCATCGGCGGCACGGGTGGCACGCGAGACTCTGTGGCGTACCCCGGTGGGGCCGGTGTTGGAGCCGGGACAGGTGGCGGCGGCGGCGGCGGCTCCGGGTCGAGTTCCCCCAGCGGTCCGGGGGACGGCGGCAACGGTGCAGCGGGAACGTGCCTAGTAACGTGGTTCGGCAGTTGACGCCTATCCCACCCGAGAAATTGCACGAAGTATGGGAATGGGTACGGGTGGGCTTGCTGCACATCAAGCGCAAGCAGAACGAGACGTGGCTGCCCGAGGACGTTTACTACCAGCTACGCAACAAGACGGCCTTCCTGTCGGTCATAGACGACAAGGGATTCATCGTCTACCAAGTGTTGCCCGGCGACGACTTTCGCGGGGTCTTGCACATCTGGTGCATGTGGGGGGCGCTTAAGCCCTACCAGAAGCAGATCGAGGACGAGCTAGACGAGTACGCCAGAAAGTTGGGCGTGCGCTGCATTCGTGTTGTCGGTCGCAAGGGTTGGGGCCGGCTCCCGTACTTTGAGACGAAGGGGTATGTGTATGAACGGAGCGTCTAAGTGAGCATGGGCGGCGGTGGGTCTGGCAACACGACCACGACGCAAAAATTCGAGCCTCCCGAGAACACGAAAGAGGGCTGGAACACGTACATGCAGAACGCCACGAACCTGATGGGGCAGCCCTATCAGAGTTCGGGCATTCCGACCGTGGCCCCGTTCAACGACTTCCAGCAGACCTCGCAGAACATGCTGTATGACCGTGCGCTAAGCGGTGCGCCCGATCTGAACGCGGGGCGTGCGGCGGTGACGGGCATTGCTTCTGGCAATCAGGCGAATCCATGGCAAGCGTTCCTTGCGGGGACGGCGTCTGGTGCGAATAGCAATCCGTTCCTGGCTAACGCGCAGTCGATGGCGAACGGGAAGGCGAACCCGTACATGGTCGATCCCCAAGCCGTGATTGACGCCACTGCGGCGGATATGACCAAGGCGGCGCAGAAGGGCACGATGGCGCAGACGGACGCGGCGTTTAACCGTGCCGGCGCCTACGGTGGGAGTGCCTACACGGAAGCCCAAGCAGCCAATTCGGCTGAATTAGCCAACTCGATTGGCTCGATGTCCGCACAAGCCCGACTCGCGGCGAACCAGCAGAACGCCAATACGTGGGGGCAGGATCAACAACGCGCCCTCCAGGCCACTGGCATGGGCGGCGGCATGTTCGATTCCGGCATGGGTCGCCAAATCCAAGCGGCGATGGGCGGCGGGCAGATGTTCGGCAACGACATCAACAACATGCTGAGTGCCGCGGGTCTGTCGGGCCAACTGTCGCAGGACGATTGGCAGAGCATCGGCCAGTTGATGAACGGCGGCAACATTTACGGGCAGTACGAACAGGCTCTGCTAAACGCCGGCAATCAGGAGTTCCAGAATCAGTTTATGTACCCGTACACGCAGAATGAAATGTTCGGCGGCGCCCTCACCCGCGCGAGCGGTCAGGGTGGATCGTCGTCTGCTTCGCAGCAGGCGCCCGGGTACAACCCGTACTGGAACGCGGCGGGGCTGGGCCTCGCGGGCTACGGTCTGCTTAACTCGCCATGAGCAGCGGGGGTCGGAGTTTCCACAAGAACGATTGGCTCAAGCTAGGGGCCGGGGCCGCACTCGCCGCGACGGGGTTAGGCGCTGCTGGCATCGGCCCGATGGCTGGATTGCTCGGCGGCGCTACGGGCGCGGCTGGAGCCGGTGCCACGGGCGCAGCGGCCACGGGTGCGGCGGCAGGCGCTGCGGGGACAGTCGGCGGAACGGCTGGCATGTTCGGTGCCGCCCCGGGGCTGGCCGGCAGTCTGCTCGCTCCGTCTACCACTCCGATGCTGACCGGCTTCGGTGCCGGGGCCACGTTGGCCGACATGGGCGCGGGGACTGCTGGCCTGTTCGGGGCGGGGGCTGCGAACACAGGAACGCTGGCGAATCTCGGTAACACGTTCTCATCCAACCTCATGCCCAACATCACGTTTGACAAGGGCCTGAAGGCGCTGGAAGGCGCGCAAAAGTTCTCCAAGATGGCGCAGGGGCCGGAGCAAGCCCCGCTGCCCCTGATGCAGCGTCCGCAGACGGGCGGTGGCGGCGGTGAGTTGGCGGCGTTGTCTAGCCTTTTCTCTAACCCTGTTGGACAGGCGCAGTTGCAGCGGTTCCTCCGCGAGCGCGGACTAGCATAAGGACACGATCATGGGCGGTGGCGGAAACGGAAACTTCAGCAACGGGCAGTTCGGCGGGCTTCCTCTTGGCGGCGGCGGTGGGCAGGGTACGGTCCCCGGGCGTCCCCCGATGTCGGGCGGTGGGGGCTTCGGCCAACAGCCGCCGATGATGGGCAATCGCCCCGTGTACACAGCCCCGTTCCCGGGGATGCCGCCGATGCCTTCGCAGGCTCCGCAGACGGGCGGGCTGCAACCTCCGCAGTCCACGGCCAGCCCCTACGGTGGACCGGCCAGCCGCGTGCCGCTGCAACAGCAGACGGGCGGCGGGCTTCCCCCGGGCGTGTCTATGGGCTTCTCGCCGCAAGGCACCCCGGGGCAGAACCCGTCGCAGATGGGCATGATGCCCCCGCGCGTGCCCCCGATGTCGGCCCCGGGTGACTACGGCTCCGACTTCCTCATGCGTGCCCTGCGAGGCGGCTAATGACCAACGACCCGCTCAATCCCACGGGGCCGGGTGGCGCTCCGACCACTGCGACCACTAACGCCTTCGCGTTCAAGCCGCCCAACTACAACCAGTTCAGCCTGGATACGGGCTACGGCTACGGATCGTGGTTCGACCAGATGCGCGATGCGTTCAGCATGCCGGGGCGTGGTGCGGGTGTGTTCATGGGCAACCAAGCGCCGCGCTACGGAACTCCCGCGCCCAACCTCACGTTCCCGGGCGGCTTCCAAGGACTCCTTGGGCAGGCCGCGCAGCAGTATCCGGCACCGGGAATGGGTCAGGCTCCGCAATCGGCGCCTACAGCCCCGCCTATGGCCTCTGCGCAGGCTCCTAGCGCAACTTCCGGCCCGCCCAATCCATCGTTCCCCGGCTCCGGCTCGGCGGTCGGTCTGCTCGGCCCCAACCTGTTCAACGGCGGGGCTGCGTCCGCGAACGTCGCCAATCTCGCGCGCTCTGCCGATCCCCGCGACTCCGCAGGGCTGCTCGCGGCGGTGGGTGGGAACCAGCAAGAGGCCAACCGCATGAACAACGCATACGGAGTGGGCGGCCAGTTCTACAACCCGCAGGCGAACGCCGACATTACCAGGGGCGCTTCTGGCGGTATCTCGACACTTACCGGACCGGTTGCCCAACAGTACGAAGCGGCGGGCATCACGAAGAACGGGCAGTGGCTCAAGAAGCAGGATGACAACGGAAACTGGATTCCCATCTAATGGCTACTCCATTCGACCAAATTGGCGGGCTTCTCGGCATGGACCCGGAGCAACTGAAGTCGCTCATGGCCCAATTTGCGCCGGGTGAGGACGAACGCAAAGCCGCGAAGATGACCGGGCTGACCCAGCTTGGGTTGGGCCTGCTCGGGGCTAGGAAGGGTCGGGAGTGGGATCAGGCCGGGTACGCGGGGCAGAACGCGCTGGCGGCGCGGGATGCGTCCCTGGCTGGCTCGCAAGCCGCGAAGATGCAGCAGTTCCAGATGGTCGAGCACTTCTCGAAGCTGAAGGCTCAGATGGCCGAGCAGCAGCGCAAGCAGGCGTATGTGAACACGCTTACTGGCGGTGGATCGGCCCCGGCTCCGCAAGACCCGAGCCTGCCGCAGATGCGCGGACCGTCGCTCGGCGTCACGCCCAACGCGCCCCCGCAGCAATCGGGCGGCACGCGAGCTTATCTTCTGAGCATCGGCGTGCCGGAGCCGGAGATTGTCGCGGCCACCATGTCTGCGGACCCGCCCGCCGCTGTCTCCAAACTCATCCAGCACTACACTAAGCCGGAGTTCGGCGCGGGCAAAGTGCCGATGGTTCGCACGGCTGACGGCTTCAAGGCTGTTGTGCCGCAAGGGTTCACCGAGGCGCTGTCCGCACAAACGACAGCGGAGGAAGAGGCTAAAGCCGCCGCCGCCGCGAAGTATGACGTTATCAAGGTGGACATGCCTGACGGGTCCACCCGGCAAGTCCCGCGTGCGGAATACCTCAAGTCGCGGCAAGGCCCAGCTCTTACCAATTTTACGCCCGACTTCCATCCGACGCCTACGCAGATCGCGGCTATTCGGCAGGACTACCCCAACTACCAGCCGCCCACTTCTGCTGGCATGGGCGCGAGTATGCCGCCGCTCGTTGCGGAACAGGCCAAAGCCAACATCAACACGGCGGCGGGGGCGGCAGCGTCGGCCAATACTGACTTCATCACGAACAGTTACCGCCCGGTGATGACGGCTGCTGCGGGCGCGAAGAACAGCAACGTTAGCCTAGACCAGATCGAAAAGCTCCCCATTACGGACAAGACCGGCTGGGGCGCGGGCACGCAGTTGTACGCGGCCAAAGTGCTAACGGGACTGGGGGTCGCGCCTGAGAAGGTCAAGGAATACGCCACGCAGGGCGACATGTTCAACCGCGCAGTAATGACGCGGAATTGGGAAGTGCTTAACCAGGCCAAGGGCATGCAGACGGAGGGCGATTCGCAGCGCGCCCTTAAGACTGACCAATCCCTGCAAGGCACGCCTGAGTACAACCAGTGGGTCCGCGACATCACGCGCGCCACTAACAACCTGCATATCCGCCAAGCCGAGTTCTACGCCAAGCACTACGGGCAAGCCCAGAAGGCGGGCAGTTTGTCGCAACTGGAAACTGAGTGGGCGCAGAAGGCCCCTAGCTTGTGGGATGACCCGGTGATGAAGAAGTGGCAGGAGTACGGCGCTAAGGCTGCGCCCGCTGCCATCACGCCAGAGCAAGCGCAGGCGGAACTGCGCCGTCGAGGGATTAAGTAATGGCCGACCTTTCGCAAATGTCTGACGAGGAGTTGAAGCAGATCGCAGGTCAACGCTCGTTCAACAGCACGCTTGCGAATATGTCCAACGACCAATTGCTACAGATCGCTGGCCGCGCTGGCAACCCTGACGACGCGCTGCCGTCAACCATGCCGTTCGGCCCGTTTGATACCGGCATCCCCTTGCCCAAGTCGCTGGCCGCGTTCCTGGTTGGTTCTGGCCGCACGATTGACCGGCATGTTGCTGGCGTGCAGCAGCCGTACTACGCGGCCACCGGGCAGGGTGGTAAGTCGTCGGCACTCGCCGCGGACCAAGAGGACAAGACGGCACGGTATGAGCCGCTGGCGAAGGCGCGGCCCGTGTCTACGTTCCTTGGCGAAGTCGCCCCGACGCTGGCCGCTGGCGGTCCTGTTGCGATGGCTGCGATGGGCGCGAACGAATACGGCACGCCGCAGGAGCGCGCTATCCGTGCGGGCTTCGGATACGTGGGCGGGAAGCTTGGGCAGGGTGTCGCGCGCATGTTTGGGCCGAAGTCCATGGCGCCCGAGTCTGGGCGCTTGGTGGATGAGTTCTTCCCCATGCCTGACGGCAACAAGTGGGGTATCCCGCTGTCCGCTGGTCAGGCGTCACAGAACAAGATGACGCAGATTGCCGAGTCTGTCGTTGGCAACCTGCCGTTCGGCGGCACGATCAACAAAGCGCGGGACCGCACGTTCGGGGAATTCAACCGGGCTATCTCGCATACGTTTGGAGAGGATGCGTCCAAGATTACGCCGGAACTGCTAGGGAAGGCCAAGGCAAAGGCGGGTGGCACGATTGGAGAACTAGCGGAACGCAACGCGGCGCACTTGGACCCGACTCTTGCGCGCGACTTCGCCCGCATCTCTCAACGCGCCCAATCTGAACTCACCGATATGGACGCGGCACTTATCGCCGGGACCGGTCACAAGCCGGGGGTGCTGACGCAAATTCTCGCCAAGATCGACCCAGAGACGGGAACTATCTCAGGCCCCATCTACAAAGCATATGACTCGATGCTCGGTCGCATGGCGAAGGGCGCGCAGGGCAATGTTAAGGATGTGATAGGCGATCTGCGCGAATCCCTGCGCGCTGCGATGGATCGGTCAATCTCTCCAGCCGACTCGGCCGCGTGGAAGAAAGCGCGGCATGACTATTTCAATGTGAACCAAGTCGCTGACGCCACCAAGGCATTGCTTGACAACATCTCCCCAGCCCAATTATTGCAGCAGGTAAATGCCGCGCAGAAGTCGTCGCGTTTTGGCGGCGGCAACGACTTGGCGGAACTGGCGCGATGGGCAAAGCAAACGCTACCGGACAAGATACCGAATAGCGGAACGGCACAGCGGTTGTTCATGCAGAAGCTGCTAACGAACCCGGTGTCCGGTTTGGCTGGAATCGCTGGCGTTGGGGCTGGGGCAAACCAACTGGACGTGGACCCGCGCTACGCTGCGTTTGGCCTACTTCCTTTGTTTGCTGGACGTGCGCTTGCCGGGCGCCCCGTCTCCGATCTAACGAGGAATTTGCTCACCCGCGCAGGCGGGTCAGGCCTGCTTGGATTTTCCGGGCTAGCCACTGAATAAATAGCCAGAACAGCGGGGCTAGCAGGCCCCCCGCGAGGTACTTCCACGCTTCATCCATCAGGTACCCCCTTGTACGCGGGACATTATCCGCGCCCACCGGAGTTTAGCAAGCTATGGACTGGCAGCCCTTCATAAACACAGGTCTAGGCGCTGCCTGCGCCGTATTCGGCTGGATCGCGCGCACGTTCTACACGGACATCCGTGCGCTGGAGCACGCGATAGCCTCGCACCGGGAAATGGTCGCCCGCGACTATGCCACGAACGGCGACATCGCCAGGATCGAGAACAAGCTGGACGACATCCTGCGGTATCTCCGCAAATGATCCCCTCCCTGCGCATCATCGGCAAGGTGTACGCGGTGCAGGAGACAACGGGCGAAGGTGACTATGGGCAGACGTTCTCGGACGAATGCCGGATAGAGGTCCGCGCTACCCAATGCCACCAGCAGCAGGCCGACACGTTGCTACACGAAGCATTCCACGCCGTAGACCATGAGCTGCATTGCGGGCTAACGGAGCCGCAAGTCAGGCGCATGTCTACCGGCATCCTGGCGCTGCTCCGGGACAATCCGGCGCTCGTCGCGTTTCTGACGGAGGGCTGATGCGCCTGCTCCTTTTGGATATCGAGACGGCGCCGAATATCGCACACGTCTGGGGGCTGTGGCAGCAGAACGTAGCAATCAACCAGTTAGTAGACAGCGGCTATGTGATGTGCTGGGCCGCGAAGTGGTACGGGGATAAGGAGGTCATGTTCGACTCCGTCCACCAGTCCAAGGCGCCCAAGATGCTGCGGGGCATCCACAAGCTCATCAGCGAGTGCGATGCGGTGGTGCATTACAACGGCAAGAGTTTCGATATGCCGACGCTCAATAAAGAGTTCGTCGTCAACAACATGCCGCCGCCGCCTCCGTACAAGCAGGTGGACTTGTGTCAGGTGGCGAAGTCCACGTTCCGCTTCCCGTCGAACAAGCTGGAATACATCGCGCGCACGCTGGGGCTGGGCTCCAAGACGAAGCACGAAGGGCATGAACTGTGGGTTAAGTGCATGGCCGGGGAGGCTGAGGCGTGGGGGCGGATGGAGGAATACAACCGCAACGACGTTGTATTGCTCGAATCCGTCTATGAGCGGATGCGGCCATGGATTCGTCTGCATCCTAACCACGGGCTGTACGACGAGCCGGGCCTACCCGTCTGCACGAATTGCGGCAGCGGCGACCTGATGCGGCGGGGCTATGCGCGGACGACGGTGGCGAAGTACGCGCGGTATCAGTGCCGGGCGTGTGGGACATGGGTGCGCGGGACTGACCACGAACTGCCGAAGGAAGATCGGCTCAACATCATGAGGCGCATCGCGTGAAACTCTCCGCGCTCCTGCTCGCCGCGTATCTGGTGCCTGCGACTGCGCAGACGCCGGCCCCGGATGTGGTCATCCCTGCGGATGCGTTCAACGAGATACGCACGGAGTTCGCCAAGATGCGGCTGATTATAGAACTCCAGCAGAAGCGCATAGACGAGTTGCGCCAGCGGTATGAATGCACCTGACCACGACGACCTGATTATCTGCGCCTACGTCGCCGCGTGCTGTATCGCGGGCGCGTTCCTGACGGTGCTGATTGTGCGGATTCTGGCGTGATGCAGCCCGCGCGCTCGTCCGGTTCTCGCTTACCGGATGGGAACAAGTTGATTGGCCCGGCACCGCATCGCTGCGGCACGCCATTCCGGCGCGCGGACTGCCTACAAAGTATAGGGCATGAACGCTAATCTACAAGCATTCCTCGCTGTTTTGCGAGCGTGCGAGGGCACGGCCGATCCTGACGGCTACCGGCGCTTGTTCGGCGGGCGACTGTTCAACAGTTACGACGAGCATCCCCGGATCGCGGTCACGGCCAGCGGCTACACGTCCACTGCTGCCGGCGCCTACCAAATCCTTGCCCGCAGCTGGGACGACTACCGCGCCAAGACGGGTGCGGGCAAGTCGTTCCTGCCGGAAGCGCAGGACGCCTACGCGGTGTGGGCTATCCGCGACAAGCGCCACGCCTTGGACGACGTGCTGTCGGGCCGATTCCAGATCGCCATTACCAAGTGCGCGAACGAGTGGGCCAGCCTTCCGGGCTCGCCCTACGGGCAGCCGACCCGCACGATGGCGTACTGCCTAGAGGTCTATCAGCGGGCCGGGGGCTTCCTGCGCCCGGTGCCGGATACCGTGGGCGTTACCAAACCTGCAAGTGTTAACAACGGGACTGCGGCCGGCCAAGTGATCCCTGACGGCGCGGGCAAACCCGCAGATAGCCCGCCGCCAACCACAAGGAAGCCCATGAACCCGACCAACGTATTCGGGCAGGTGATTGCCCAACTCATTCCCCAAGCGGCCAAGATATTCCTTGCCGGCTCGCCCTACGCAGCCCTCGCGGATACCGTCATCCAGACGGTCGTGGAGTCCACCGGGGCGGTCAACGAGCAACAGGCGGTGCAGATTATCTCGACCGATCCTGTGGCGTTGCAGAAGGCGACGGACGCGGTCCTGACGCAGCCGGACGTGGCGGCGCTGCTGGAGGTGGGCGGCGGCATCCCCGAGGCGCGCAAGTTCGATCTAGCCGCGACCAATGCGGAGCGCCCGTTCTGGTACAGCCAAGCGTTCTGGGTAACGATGCTGGTCGTCGTGCCCCCGGTGGACTTCATGGTGGCGCTGGTCATCTGGCGGATGCCCGCGCCGAGTGAGCAACTTGCGACGCAGGTGATTACCGGCCTGCTCGGCATCCTGGCAGTCGCGGCGGCGTTCTACTTCGGCTCGTCTATGGGCAGTCAGAAGAAGGACGAGGCTCTGGCGCGGATGGAGAAGTAAGCCTGTCGCGGATGTCGTACAGGATGGCCAGCGCAACCTCTATCGCCACCTCTTCGTGGTTCACCAGCCCGCTGCGCATGTATCCGCGCTCGCGCCACCCCTTCTCCCGGCGGAACTTCTTGACCATTTCAATGGCTCGGCGGGCTTGGTCTGCCGTAGCCAATTCGGGCACGTCCTGCGGCGGCCAATTCAGACAATTGTCATCCATACCCTACCTCCTATGATTACCCAAGACGAACTACGCGAACTCCTGTACGCACAGTGGAACCTATACGAGTTGCAGCGCATCTACGGCGTAGGCGATACCCTGCGTCCGGCCATGGATCAGGTGCAGCGGCAGACGCGGGCACTGGCCCTGCCGGCTCCTGAGCCTCTGCCCCCCGGCGATCCGCTGGCACGGGTCAAGGCTGCGCCCAGCCAGTGGGCCAAGGTCACGTTTGCGACTGACGCGGAAATGGCGACGGCGGTCGCGGTGGGCTACTGGTCCGAGAACGACCGGCACGTACTGACCAACTGGTGGCACGACAACGGGGTGCGCGGGGTCCAACTGCCAGACGGGCGCTACCAGTACGCCACGTATCAGGGCGGCATGGAAACGCTGCATATAGACACAGGCGGCGCGGACGCAGCTACGGAGACGGCTTCGGGGAAGCGGATTCCGGGGCCGGCGCTGCCATAGCCTCATCAATGATCGAGTTCAGGTCGTACCACGTCCTCGCTTCCTGATGTACCAGCCGGTCAACTTGGATCGAAAGGCGCTTGACCCCCACCAGCGGGTCGCGCAGCCATGTGGCCTTAACGTAGCGGGTGTGGCTCAACAGCCACCGATACCGCGCCGCATCCTTCGCATCGTCCATCCCTACCTCCTATGTCTATCCGCTACGACAAAGTAACCATCCACATGGAATACTCCGAGGACTTCTCCGCCCCCGCCCCCGGTATGCAGGGCCGGCGCAATGTGACATGGGCGTTCCTGCCCATCGACAAGAAGGCCGAGAGGATCGCCACGCTCATCCGGTGGAACGCCGAGGACGTGGCCGAGGAGCCGGTCACGCTGGCGAGCATGTAGGCTTCTACAATTCCCCATCGTCGCCCCGAGAACGGGCCGCGAAATGGCACAGTTTTGTAGAAGTGCGTCATGCCCTAACTGTTTGATCTGCCGCGCGTAAACACGGAAGTCCGCTAGACATCGTGTGTATTGCGTGCTTCTGTAGAATCAACAACTTGCGCCGATTCTTCTACAATCATTCTACAATTTCCGCCGCACCGGCTCGGCCATGACCGTCCGCTTGTTCTTCAAGTAGCGGTCGGCCATCATCTTCGTGGTGTGTCCAAGTAGCCGCTGATAGTCCTGCCCGCCCGCCTCTGCGTCCGTCGCCCCCTTGGCTCGGATGTCGCGGAATTGGGCGTCCAGCACGCCCGCCGCCGTCCTGGCCGCGCGCCATGCGTACCCCAACGTGTCCTGGCTGATCGGTTGCCCCTTGTCGGACGCGATCACGTACAGCCCAAGGATCGGACGACTCCTAGCCTCGTCCAGCACGGCGGCAAGCTCCGGCGTCATGGTGAAAGCCATCCGCTGCCCGGTCTTGACTTGCCGCATCCCCAGCGACTCCCCAACCTGCTCCCAGCGCAGCCTACGCACGTCTACAGGGCGCGCGGCGGTGAGATAGGCTAAATCCATCGCCACCTGTAGCCAGCGCGGCGCCACGGCCCGTATAGCCCGAAACTCGTCGTCCGTCAGGTAGCGATCCCGGCCTTCTACCCGTGGCAGGTTGACCGTCAGGACATCGCACAGCCCCTGCTCATGGCCCAGCCGAAAGGCTCCACGTAGGACCGCGATAGCCCCTAGCGTCTGCCGGGGGCGTCTACGTTGCTCCGGCAGTTCCCGCCACAGGGCGACATGCTGGGAGCGCAGGGCAGAGGCGCGGACGGGGAAGGCTTCTTCGATCATCCGCAGATAGCTGCCGTACTGGAGCCGGGTGGACTCTGGACGGTTGCCCCGGTCAATGTACTGCTGGACGAGTTCAGCCACGGACAGCCCTTCGCTGCCGTTCTCCAGTTCCGCCCACTTTCGTTTGGCCCGCGCGAGGTCGGACCCCAGCGGTATCCACCTGCGCGGCGCGTTGGAGACGTAGTAGTAGCTCGCGCCCTTCCTGGTCATCCGGGGAGGCAGGTCGTGATTCACTGTGCGCTTGCGGCCCATTGGCGCAGTCTCTTGGGACAACCGGACGGCCCGATCTGCGTACATAGTAAAACACTCCGTTGGCGTCCAGCCATTTGCGCTGCTCGGCACCCCTGCGGTAGCCGGTCAGGGCCAAGAGGTCATCCGGGGACAGGTACAGGGTCATAGCCCGTCGTGTAGAGAGCGGATGGCGTCGGCGATCTCGTCGCCATCGGCGGCCCGGTTGAACGCGGTCCGGGACAGTGATTCCGCATCCTCTAGCGCCAGCTTGGCCGCAGCGAGGACTATATAGCGCATCTTGTGCTCGGCCCAATCGGTGCCCGACATTGCATCGTCATTGGCATCCGCCAGCGCAATCAACCGTTGGCGCAGGCTCATCCCTCGCCCCTCCGCGCTGCGATGGCGGCGTCAATTGCGGCGTCGATCTCTGCGGGCAATCGGTCGTCAGCGCTAACATCTATCGCCTTGACCGCGCCACTTGGGTCGCGCAAGTAGACGCTTGCCGCGCCGCGCTCGACCGTTAGTTCGACCTCCCAATCATCTGGCAATTCGCCCGCCGCGCGCTGAATCGCTCGCCCGATTGCCGCATCGCGCTCGGCTGCCTCTAGTGCGTCGGCGGCGTCGATTAGACACGCAAACTGGTTGCCGCTCGCAACGATTCGGTACAACTCGCCGCCGCATACCTGACCCATCGCGCCGCCCGCAGCGTGCGGCTTGCGGCTCGCGTCAAGTGCGCGCAGCCGTTCGACCAGCGCCCGCAGATCGTTGCTCATTGCGTTGCCTCCATAGCGGCGCGTGCGGCGTCGTAGGCATGTAGCAATGCCGCATATTCATCCATCACGATGGCGCTTCGCCACCATTCCCGCATCGCATCCGCTGCCGCTATCGCCGCATCGCGTGCGGCCAGCGCGGACTCGGCGCGCTCGGCGCGGGCAAACTCAATGTCTGCCTGCTGCCTCTCGGTCTGCAAGAACATGCGGCAGTCGGCCAGCGCGCGGGCCTGCTGCACAATCGTCTTGTTCGCGCGCGACAGTTCGTGATCCACGAAGACCGCATCACACATGGGGCAGGTGATAGAGCGCGTCCCATCCGCATCCGGCGCGGGCGCGGCGGGCGCTGCGGCGGGGGCGGCTAGCCCCGGCCATGCGTCCGGCAGGGATAGGGCCGCGCCACAATCGCACGGTCCTACCGGCAGCGCGGGCGCATTGTGGACCGCGCACGACGATGCGTGCGGGCAAGCATCGCCGCAAACATGCGCGAGCGAGTCGCGGCCCGCGATCCACGCGGAATCCCACTCATTATCTTGCGGGTATTCCTCGACAAAGCGAAGATGCACCAAACGTTCCAGCGCATCGCGGATCGGCGCATCCGGCGCAGGCGCGGCGGGCGCTGCGGCGGGGGCGGCGCGCGTGTTCCATCCCACGATTGCGCCATTGCGCGATTGGGGCGCGAATGCTGGCGGGCCTGACGCAAAACAGTCGGGGCAAGTTACCTCGGTCCCGTCTCGGATGCCAAGCGGGCGCGCGTTCGACTTGCCGCAGAATGGGCATGGCAGTAGCGCACGCAGGTCACCCATTGCCATCCCCCATAGCGGCGCGCAGGCGGTCGCGTTCGTCGCACCATTGGCATTGCTCACCGTATGGCGTGGTCCCGTTCGTACACTTCTGCGGGCAGCGGGCGTGCGTCAACAATTCGCGCGCCGCAGCAATCGCCGCCCGCGCTGCGGATAGGTCGCGCTCGGCACGGTCGGCGCGGGTCAGTTCTTCAAGGCACGCCCGATTTGCGTCGTTGCGTTCGCGCATCACTTGGGCAAACTCGCGGGCCTGCTGCTCGATCAGGTCTGCAACGCGCATTTGCATGGCATGAAACTCTGGCAATTCCAGATCGCGCGAGCGCAGGATTGTGACCGTATCGGCCACCGCATCCGGCGCAGGCGCGGCGGGCGCTGCGGCGGGGGCGGCGTCGTCATTATTCATCGTCATCACCATACGTCGGTTTGTACTCTTTGAATGCGTGCATCACGGCGCGGACGCATTGCCCGTAACGCTCTGACCATTCGTCAAATGCCTTGTTGCGCTCTTCGTGCGAAGCCGGGTATGACTCCGGCGATGCGTCCTTGTATGGGGCCATGTGCCCGGTCATCACGCGGAACGCTTCGGCCATGATTTCCGTCCGCGTCAGCGCGTCCAGCCCGGTCCATCGGTCGCGGTAGGGTGGATGGTTCTCGCAATGGGAGAAACCGCTGTCTCCCGGCCCAAATTCCTTGCCGCATTGCGAACACGACACGTTAGCGAATCGCGGCGCGGGGGCAGGCTGCGGGGTGGTCATGGCGTCACGCTGCGACACGGAGCCAGCCTTGTTGCCAGTAGTAGTCATATGTCCTCATGTGTGCGCGGGTCCACATCTCTCGTTTGTCCTCTCGGGTTGGGCTGTACAGGTTGCTGGGGTCCAATCCCGCACCGCCTTGGTCAAGCCACGCATGGCACCTGTGGCACAAAGCGGCGTGGCGGTGGTCCTGCCCCTTGATGCCGAATCCCTTGCCCGCCGCGATCCCGTTTTCGTGGGCGGGTTCACAGCCCTCCGAATACTGGCCGCAGTTCATGCACTCAGTTACCCGGTGGGCTAGGTTCAGCAGGGCGCGGGATCGGTGGTTCACAATTTCATCTCCGCGCGCCGAGTGGACTCCTGTGTTTGCCGCAGTCCTGCCAGCATCTTGACCCCCTCATACTTGACCTGCGCCATCAGCCACGCCCGACGCGCACCGCTGACCGCCGCCAAGTGATCCTTGTACGGCTTGCTCGCTAGGGCCATAGATTCGGCCTGCGTGCGACTTGACGCGGACTTGGCGTAGTCACCCGTCAGGTCGGCCAATACGCTCTTGGTAACGTCATCCAAGGCTTCGTAGGCGGCTTTCTTGTCGGCCCAATCCTCGCCAGCGTCAACGACGGCTTGGTAGATGCGGTCGGGGTCGAAGTCCATCAGAACGGAATATCCATTGCGTCCATCCCATCTCCGTTGCCTGGGTCGGGATCGGGGACGTGCTTGGTTTGCTTCCGCGCACCCTCCTTCGGCTTGAACGACAGGCTGTACCACTTGCCGTTCTCGCCCTCCTTCTGCCAGCCGTCCACCCAATAATCGACCCCGCCGATAGTGGCCTTGCCCTTGATGTCCGGGTGGCTGTCCTTCTCCTTGCGGGTGTTCTTGGAAATGCTGCCGCTGTTGTCGTAGACCTTGGTCATGCTTGGCTCACTAGTTGGGGTTTCGGGGCTTGCTTCTTGATCGCGCTGCGGACGTTGGACGGCAGCAGGCTCCACAGCGCCATCTTCTCCTCCGCGTCCAGGTGTTGCGCTTCGATGTAGGCGTGCATGTCTTTGCCCTCCGCGAACAGGGCTTGCACCGCCGCGAAGTGGGAGCGGATGAAGTCCTGCTCCTCCGGGTCCATCTTGTCGAACACTTCGCGGACCACGGTTGCGCCGCTGATGGGCGCGCTGAATCCAGTCTTGGACGGTGCCGCTGCTGCTGCCGCATTGCCGTCGTCATCCTCCGGCGCAACTCCGGCGATAGCTGCCAGTGAGTACCGCCGCGAGTAGGTGAGGGCGCTGCCGAATCCCTGCGCATCCGCCTTGTTGACCGGGATGAAGAACGGCTCGCCGCAGACCCACTCCCCGGACTTGTGCATCAGGATCGTCTCGACGCCCACCCCGTTGTCCGAGGTTACGACGGTCTGCACATACGACAGCCCGCAGGCGGGGAAACACGCCTTGATCGCGTCCACGACGGACGCGAGGTCCGCGTACTTGGACTTGAAGAACGGGTTGGCGGTGTCCTTCTTCGCCCCGCCGAGTTGCCCCTGTGCTTCGGCCAGTGCGCCGGCTAGTGCGGCAATGCTGGTGCTAGTTTTCAACGGGTTCTCCTGTATCTTCGTAGACTTCGATTTCGTGTCCGTACTCGCCGCAGCAGAGTTGCGACGGTTCGTGGCCGATGACGTTGCCGCAGTAAGGGCACGCCCATACTGTGTCGCGGTCGGTGGTCATTTCAGACTCCGGTAGAACTCCACGCAGTCCACGCAGTCGCAGCCGTAGGGATCGCCGTTAGGGTTGGCCTCAACGCCTGACCGGCTCCGCAGCCATTCGGCCCACAGTTCCGGCGGCGGCGCGAGCGATTCCTCTTCGTGCTGCTCTGCCTCGTTGGTGTACGGATTCACTTGCCCCTCCGCTGCGCCATCTGCCGGAGCAGGTTTTTGCGGATGATCGGCGTCAGCTTCTCCGGCGTCAGCACGGTCGGCTTCTCCGGCGAGAATGCGAACGTGCTGGACTTGTGCAGGCTGTAGCGTTTGCCTAGCGCCTTGATCGCACGCTCCAGCTTCGCGGCGTGGCTGTCGGGTTGCAGGTAGTGCTTCGTCGCGTAGTCGTCCATCACGCCACCTCCCTTATCGTCACGCCCTCGCCGCGCAGGGCTTCGTACACCTCGTCCTCCGGCAGCATCGCGGCCCGGTAGCCCACGTAGTCCTGCTCCATCCGCTTGAGCGTGGCCGCGTACATCTCGCCCCCGGCCAGCAGTCCTTCGGCGTAGTGGTGTATTTCCTCGCGGACCCACTCCCACCGCCGGTCCGTGCAGTCGTCCCATTCGCCCTGGGCGATGGTTTCGGCCATGTGCTGGTACTCGTTGTCGTCGTACGGCGGCTCGGGTGCGTCCCATCCTGAATAGGCCATCACTTGCCTCCGGCTTCGTTGAGCAGCATTTCAAAGACGGTGTTTTGTTCGTCCCACGCTGCGTCCCTCGCTGCGTCCCTCGCTGCGGCCCACGCTGCGGCCACCGCTGCGTCCCCCGCTGCGTCCCTCGCTGCGGCCCCCGCTGCGGCCCACGCTGCGTCCCCCGCTGCGTCCCTCGCTGCGGCCCCCGCTGCGGCCCACGCTGCGTCCCTCGCTGCGTCCCTCGCTGCGGCCCACGCTGCGGCCACCGCTGCGTCCC
>ERZ869925.177-NODE-177-length-42831-cov-5.221386_pt1 | contig 42831 bp, 85 predicted proteins | sample MGYA00579311_ERZ869925 | MGnify/ENA primary metagenome ERZ869925 (study PRJEB32216, sample SAMN09231817) | wastewater metagenome | place: USA: Maryland | collected 2016-07-30 | study: EMG produced TPA metagenomics assembly of the PRJNA472060 data set (Reclaimed...
GTCGGCGTTCTGCATGCCGTCCCACTGTACGAAGTGACCGAGGAAAAGTCCAGTCCCGAACAACATCCCGGCAATCGTGAGCGGTGTTGATTTATGTTGTGTATCCAAGTACCCGGCGACAATGGACGAGTACGAAAAGGCATTTAAGCCTGATGCGCTGAAGAAAGGAATCTCAGACCATACAATTGGTTGGCACCTGTACAAGAAGTACAGCCCGAAGATGTACGAGTTCCATTACTGCCTCGATGACAGCGATGGGTTGGACGCTGGGCCGTGGGCGAGAAGGCCGAAGGAGTTAAAAGAATTACTGTGAACACGAATCAGTTATCACCGCGCAAGCTTACCGAGCAAGAAGAGTTTTGGCTCAATGAGTTCGGGGAAGAGTACACCGAACGCAACGAAAACGAGGACAGGAACAATATGGCATTCTGGAAGCAGATAATGCCGTATAAGGTGGGTTCCATCCTTGAGCTGGGGGCGAACCGTGGAAGCAATCTCAAGGCTTTACGCAAGCTGAATCCACAAGCCGACATCACGGCAGTCGAGATTAACCCGCTCGCGTGTGATAAGCTGCGGGGGCTTGGTGCCATCACCGTACACCAGGAATCAATCTTTGACTTCAAGGTCAAGCGCACCTACGAGCTGGTCTTCACCAAGGGAGTTTTAATCCACATCAATCCGGGAATGCTCAAGAGCGTCTATTCCAAGATGCACTACGCCGCCGAGAAGTACATCGTTATTGCCGAGTACTACAACCCGACACCGGCAACCGTTGAATACAGGGGACACCACAACAAGCTATTCAAGCGAGACTTCGCTGGGGAGATGCTCGACATGTTCCCCGACCTGTCAATGGTCGGCTATGGATTTTGGTATCACCGGGACGCCTATCCGCAAGATGACATCAATTATTTTATACTCAGGAAATCATGAAATACTGCACACGATGTATAATGCCAGAGAGTAAGCCTGACCTGTGGTTCGATGAACGCGGGGTGTGTTCGGCGTGTCTTAATTACGAGAAGCGCGTCGAGGTAGACTGGAGGAAGCGCGAGGAGGAGTTAATTGAACTTATCGACAAGAACCGGGGAGTTTATGATTGCATCATTCCGGTTAGCGGCGGGAAGGATTCTACTTATCAGGTTATTCAAATACTCTCGATGGGTTTTCGGCCTCTCTGTGTCACGGCGACCACATGCGATCTCTCTTCCATCGGTCGCAGAAATATTGCCAACATCCAGTCGATGGGGGTGGATTATATTGAATGGACGACTAATCGTCGCGTTCGGAAGGTTCTCAATCGAGCGGGGTTGGCGGTGGTCGGTGATATATCCTACCCCGAGCACGTCTCTATATTTACGATACCTGTCCGGACGGCTGTCAATTACAAGACTCCGTTAATCAGATGGGGCGAGAACTCACAGAACGAATACGGTGGCCCAGCGATGGATTCCGAGAGTCCGATACTCAACAGACGCTGGCTTGAAGAGTTCGGGGGGCTGAACGGCCTGCGCGTTACAGACCTAGTTGGATACGATGGCATAACGGAGCGCGACCTGATACCGTACATATACCCAACAGACGAGGAATTGTCGGCAGTTGGAGTGACTGGACTTTTCCTCGGTCACTTCGTACAGTGGGACGGCATGCAGAACGCCGACATCGCACTCCGTAACGGGTTCACGTTTTACAACGGATTCGTAGAGGGGTCTTGCGTCGCATACGAGAACCTCGACAACTATCAGACCGGGATTCATGACTGGTTCAAGTTCTTGAAGTTCGGGTTTGGAAGGGCTACTGACCTTTTAAGCATCGACATCAGACGTAACCGGATAACCCGTAAAGATGCTATAGAGATAGCCAGAAAACGAGACGGGGCTTTCCCCGAATCGTATCTCGGAAAGCCTCTTGACGACATACTTTCCGACATCGACATGACCCGCGACGAGTTCCTGAAAATAGCGCACAAGTTCAGGAACAAGCGCCTTGTGGACGAAAACTTCAAGCTGTGCTCGCCAATAGAATAATAGCCACGCTCCTAGTCCGCGACGGTCTACTCGTCAAGGGTAAGCGTTTCGTCAATGACCGCCGCGTCGGTTCTATAATGCAGGCTGCGCGAGTCTTTGAAATGAGGGGAATTGACGAGCTGGCGCTCCTGGACGTGGACGCATCCGCAGATGGAAGGCTATTCGACGTTGGACTTTTGCGGGAGATTACGGACGAATTATTCATGCCGGTTGCGGTGGGCGGGGGAATCAAAACACTAGACGATGTACGGGAGTTGATGGAACATGGGGCTGATAAAATCATTATTGGGAAACACGCGGCTACGCTTCAAATTATTCTGGATGCGGCTCGGTCTTTTGGCACTCAGGCTGTTTGCGTCAGTTGCGATTATAGCGATACTGATAATCATGTTCCCGGTGAGCATATTTGCACAGCTCGTACCGTTGTGGACTACGCCAAAAGGATGGAAGAGTGGGGAGCTGGTGAAATCCTCCTCCAGTCAATCGACCGCGACGGCACCCTCACCGGATACGACCTCTACACGATTAAACTAGTATCGTCATCGGTTAATGTCCCGGTAATAGCATCGGGAGGAGCTGGCAATGTACAAGATTTTATTGACGCTTTTAGGCATGGAGCTTCGGCGTGTTCTGCGGGTGCGATCTGGCAATTCACGCAGACAACACCACGAGACGTCAAGATAAAGATGCGAGCCGAGGGGATACCGGTTAGGCTATGACATACGAAGGGACATTCCTTGAGGCGCTGGCGCAGCACAAGGTTGACGAGAAGATCGCGGCGACGGATAAGCTTGTGGCAGGTGCGTATCGCGACGGGTTGAGATCAATCAAGTCGGGACTCGGAGAGTTGTTCGAGAAATACTCCGATGATGGAGCACTGACATACGCCGAAATGTCGAAGTACAACCGTCTCAACTCCCTGTACTCGTTTTTACAGGACGAACTCAAGGACATCACCGGACGATCGAACAAGGACATTTTACGATTGTCCGCTGACGCCTACGAAGAGTCTTTCTACCGTTACGGGTACGCGCTAAATCAGGATTACGGCCTCGACATCGGATTTGGACTACTTAACCGTGACACCATACGCGCAGCAGTTTCGTTTCCCGTCTACGGGTTGCCGACATCCGAAATACTCAAAAAGAACGAATACGAGCTATTCATCAAGGCCCGCGAGGAGATCACGCGGGGACTTGTTCTTGGCGAGTCTTACGGGGACATGGCCGCACGGATAAGCCGAGTACTTGAAATCGCGCTCAACAAGGCGCTAACCGTCGCACGCACGGAGGCCACAAAGTCACAGACGCAGGGGCAGCTCGCGTCTTACGAGTACGCACAGAGTAAAGGAGTGGTGCTTACTACCGTATGGGTTGCTACGATGGACAGCCACACACGTCCGGCGCACGTAGACCTTGACGGGCGCTCTCCGCTTCCGGACGGACTATTCCACATCGACGGCGATCAAGGGGAAGGGCCGGGGCTGTTCGGTACTCCGGCCATGAACGTCAATTGTAGGTGCCGTCTCGTAGCGAAGGTGGAGGGCGCTCCCGACACTGTTAGAACGGGGAAGTATGACGGTACATACGAGGAGTGGAAAGCGGAAATGGGGAGCCGCACGAACTGACTAGAGACATAATTTTTTTGCTTGACTTTTCCCTTGCGGTGTGCCTTAAATGAATGACAACGAATTAAGGATCTATCTCCTCGGTCTCAAGACGCAGGGTTTCACTGGCTCCATCAAGATCACATTTTCTCAGGGAGGTGTCAGGGGACTTTCGGTAGTACGGGAAGAAAGCATCGACTTACGCTTCATCCCGAAATCGACTTAATCAGCGGATTTCTTTTTAGCCTCGCAGTACGAGATTTCTAAAAAGCCCGCATGTCAGAAATGGCATGTGGGTTTTTTAGTTTTACAACCTTTCCGGGGTGCTCGTACATCGCGGGAACAAAACAAGAGAGATTTATGACCATTGACGAAATAAAAGCCTTCCTTGTGGCGAACAAAGACAAGGACGACGTAAAAGCGTTTTTGACGGAGATTGCAAGTCCTTCGGCAGAGGCGGTACAAAAGGCGGCGCAAGACTACCTTTCAAGCGACATTGGAAAACGTCTCATCCAGTCAGAAGCGGACAAGATGAGCAACAAGTCGATAGAGACTTTCAAGAAGACGTTCGAGGAAAAGGAACTCCCGAAACTCGTGGCAGATCGCTACAATAAGGAGCACCCAGCGGAGACTGACGCAGACAAGGCAATCAGGGCCATGCAAGAGAAGCTCGACGCGCTGGAGCGTGAAAAGCTTTCCGAGTCACTGAAGTCTAAAGCCATGAGGGCCGCAGCCGACAGGAAACTCCCGGTTGAACTTCTCGACGTTTTGCACTTTGGAAGCGAAGACGAGGTAAGCGCCAAGATTGAGAAAGCTCATGAGATTCTCAATACTGCGGTAATCGCCGCTGTAAATGAAAGGCTCAAGGCGGCGGGAACTAATCCCGCGCAAAGTGGCAACGCTGCTCCCGGAAATGGCAAGATAACCACCAGGGAACAGTTGCAGAAATTGTCACCGGACGAGATTGTCCAGGCAAGGGATGAGGGGCGCATTGAAATCCCCGGCGTCAATCTCTCCGCATTCAAGCAATAACAGGAGGACATTAAATGTCCGTTAATTCATTCATTCCCGAACTGTGGAGTGCAACCGTCCAGGATACTCTCAAGAAGAATATGGTGGCCGCGAATCTCGCAAACAGGGACTACGAAGGCGAAATACGCGGTGCGGGTGATACCGTCCGCATTAACGAGATCGGTGATATTACCATCTCTACATACGTCAAGAACTCGACCACGGCTATCAACGTCCAGTTCCTGACCGACGCGCAGCAGGTTCTCACTATCGACCAGCAGAAATACTTCGCTTTCCGCATGGACGACGTGGACAAAGCGCAGACGAAGCCCAAGCTCATGTCTATGGCGATGGATCGGGCCGCATATAACCTCGCCGATAACATCGACCAGGCGCTTCTGACTTACCTCTCCACGACTGGTTCGTTTTTCGTCGGCACGAACTCGACCGAACTCGGTTCGACGGTCACGGCCCTTTCGTGCGCGTCCACTGCCGTAATCGTGGCGTTTAGCTGGTTCGACCGTATTATGAACCAGAACAACGTCCCGCAGGCTGGCCGTAAAATCATCATCCCCCCGGCGATTGCACAGCAGCTCCAGCTCGCCAAGATCATCGCGGAAACACCAAACAACACGCTTACCGGAAGGGGAGCGCAGTCCGTGGGCAATTTCTACGGGTTCGATATTTACGTGTCAAACAACACCTACGGCGTCCCGTCTTCGCAGTGGCATGTCATAGCCCTGCACTCGATGGGTTTTTCTTACGCCGACCAGGTTGTTCAGACAGAAGCGTATCGAGACCAGGATTCGTTCAGCGATGTGGTACGCGGTCTGACCGTGTACGGTCGCAAAGTTACCCGCCCTAACTGTATCATCAAGGGCGTTCTTACGTCGAGCTAAGGAGGAGATAGAACATGGGTTCTACTGCACAGTCTACTAATCTCACCCCGTCTACTTTCGTAGCCGGTATAACTCAGGGTGCCGCGCTCGCGTGGCAGGCTGTAACGTCCTCCGGGGCTTACTTCGTGTGTGGCGATCTCAGCAAGACTTTGATCTTTGTCGCTAACGGTTCGTCTTCGGACACCGGAGCGGTCTGGATCGAGCCGGGCGGAAACTGGGCGGCTGGTTCTCCCGGTCAGGCGGCTTCCACGACTTCTACGCTCTACAGTACCGCAACGGCGCCCATTGCCGTGTCGGTTCCGCTGCACGGTATCACTGGTTCCTCTGCTACCATGTCCACCACGGGTTCGGTCGTTGTGATCGGGCCTCTTGATTCAGACAAGGTGAAGTCGAGCGATGCTCAGGTTTACATTGTGGCGTCTACCGGCTCCACCAAGATGGTGGCGGCTGTCTACCAGATGCTCGGTGGGTCTACCGCGTAGTCTAGCATATACGGCGGGGGTTTCGGCCCCCGCTTTATATAATCCAATTGCTCAGAGGTTTTATGTCAGTAAAGTTTCTCCGGTCAGATGAGCCGGAAAAGAAGAAGAAGAAAGTTGCACTCCTGGGGACTGTCCCACACAAGATGAAGGCTCCTTTTGCTGATCCTTCTTTCGAGATTTGGGCCATTGCCCATGCGTGCCTCGGTGATCCGCTCCCGCGTGTAGACCGCATTTTCGAGATACACAAGTGGGACGAAGTAGTTAAGTGGGGGAGCCTCGGCGCTTTCGCCGCGTGGCCGACGGTTCCGACGTACATTATCAACGCCGACGAACACCCCGAAATGCCGCAGGCAAAGTCTTTCCCGTTCGACGATCTGGACGCAAAGTTCCAGATATTCAAAGACCGCAAAGAATCGCACATGACGAATTCTATCTCCTGGATGATTGCAATGGCAATCGACGAGGGATATGACGAAATCCACATCTACGGCGTCAACATGAGCCACCATAGCGAGTACGGGACGCAGAAGCCGTCGTGCGAATATTACCTCGGACTCGCGCAGGGGAAGGGGATAACTATTTACGTCCCGCCCGAAAGCGACCTGTTAAAGTCGTTCTTCCTGTACGGAAAGGACGAGGAGAAGCAGGCCGATCTCCAGAAGAAACTCGAAGACCGTCTTAACTGGCTGACGTCTCAGCTCAACATGTACCAGAACCAGCGCGGCCAGATAGAGCAGGCAGTCCAGCAGCACATCGGGGCAATCGAAGACGTGAAATTCATGATGCAAATGTTCAAACAGTGATATGTCTATAATCACGACAGAAGAAGTCAAGTCGTATCTTGGCATCACGTCAACGACTTACGACACGCGGATAGCATCGCTCATTGAGCCGGTGCTATTCGATGTTTTCGATTACTGCAATAATTACTTTCACAACAACAAGGTAAGACTCCAAGGCCAGGTGTTCACGTTCTCGACCTCCGGCACGGTTGTTGTCGATGGGACTAACTTTTCGACGTATTCCTTCGCCAGCGGGGATGAGATTCATGTCGTTGACTCCATGCGTAACGACGGGATGTATACCGCGTCGTCGGTATCGAGTGCGACCATAACAATCAGCACCTCGCAGACGTTCTTGAGCGAGGCAGAAGAGACGTATTGCACGATTACCAAGATGGATGTTCCGAAGTCTTTAAAGCCGATTATCGCGTCGATGATATGGTTCCGGATTGACAAGCCATATGGGGCGGTTCAGTCAGAGTCGTTAGGTGATTACTCTGTGACTTACGGGCAGGCCGGAGAGTATCCGAACAGCATCAACAGGTCATTGAACAAGTACAGGAACGTCAAGTTCGTATGATTCGAGACTATTTCACGGACACCGTGAGCCTGTATTCTCCGGCGTTCGGTGTGTCAACTACTACCGGAGACACCGTGACAACGTGGACGCTTGCGGAGACGTTCAAGGGGAAAGTTAGGCCACTATCGGCGTCCGAGCAATACGTTCAGAACAAGCGTACCGTGGTAACTACTCACCGGCTGTATTGTGACAACACCACCATTAACGAGTCGTACAAGGTGGTATGTTCGGGGAGTACTTACGATATAACAGGCATTATAAACCCGATGGGGTTCAATAGGTTCTTACAGGTTGACATGAGGATTTCATCGTGAGCGTAGATGTTAAATTCACTCCCAGCCCTGATTTAGAGAAGCGACTAGAGCAGGCGGCGGAGGCGGGCATACTCGCCGCAACTCTTGCCGTGGAGCAACAGGTAGTTGCAATATGCCCCGTTGGTAAATCTCGACCCGGATATGTCGGAGGAAGGTTGCGCGGATCAATTACGCATAAGACATTCAAAGATGATGGCAAGATTCCTATGAAAACGGGAGTGGCGAAGGGCGAGGGGATAGTCGGGACGAATGTCTATTATGCACCCTACGTCGAATATGGTACATACAAGATGGCCCCGCGAGCATTCCTTAGGCGTGGACTCGATGCCATTAAACCGAAGTTCGCAGAGATTTACGGCTCAGCATTTAAGCGGGTTCTCGGATGATTGAAACCGATCTCAGGTCAATGCTTGCAAGCTCGGTCACGTCTTCGGATGTGTATAACATCTGCGCGGGAAGGGTGTACATCGGGGGACTCCCGCAGACTGTCACCTATCCTGCAATTGTCATGTTTCTCATAAATGAAACCGAGGACCACCTTTCAGGAGTACGCGAAGACCATATTCAGTATTCGTGTTATGCCGACTACTATTCGAGCGCAATGGATCTTGCCGACTCCATAGTCTCAAAGTTCAAGGGACTCCAAAGACTCATTTCAACCGGCAGCACGCAGAATGTTTTTCGTTCTCTCTATGATAACCGTTCTTATTTATACGATGATTCAGTCACAAAGCACGTCGCAATTTGCGACCAATTGATTCAATATAAGAGGTAACCAATGTCATACCAGACCCAGGCCAAGACCCAGGCGTTTCTCATGGGTTCCTGTAAAATATCAATCCCCTCGTCGTCGGCTGACGGCTACGTAGAACTTGGCTCGGCGAAGGGTGTGAAGATTACCGAGAGCTTCGACTCGTGGGTGATCAAGCCCGACAACACCCCTGAAATTATCAAGGGTGTGAAGAACCAGAAGGTCACCGTTGAGGGTGAGCTTTTTGAACTCGATTTCCAGAAGTTCGCACGGATGCGCGGAGGCATCGACACATTTTCAACGACAACATTCGTGTTCGATACCGGTGGACTGATGACCGTGACCCCGCAGGCGCTCTACCTTGTGCATACCGCAGGGCCGTCCTCTTCAAACTACATCGCGGTACAGATTTACTACGCCGGGATAACGGAAGGCATGACTATTCCGTTCCCGGCTGATGACGCAACCGACATCCCCGGTGTTCCGTTTAAGCTCGTTGGAACTTGCCAGTCGTCCAGGACTGCAGGAGCGCAGCTGATGACGATAACCGATATGCGTTCTTCTGTCTACACGGACACGTCGTTCCCGTATGCTTCTACTTCGTACATGAGTTCGTAAAGAGGTTTTATGAGTTTAGTTCTAGACTTAGACGTTATTTCTCCATCCCCCAAAGTTTTAAAGCTCGGCGGCAGGGCGTTCAACCTTGCCGCCATTCCTTTCAAAACTTCGCTGGCGCTGTTTAACAAGAGCGCGACGTTTGACAAGATGAGGGCCATGCAGCAGGTGTCTCCGGAGGAGTTCGACGAGATTCTGACGCTGTGCGCCGACGTTTTGAACAGCACCGGGGAAGGGGAGACGATCACCGCGCAATGGATCAACGAGAATGTAACCTTTGCGCGTATGCCTGCATTTATCGAGTTCATGTTCAAGTGTGCATTTGATTACGGCGGCAAAAAAAAAGCGGACGCGGAAGCCGAAACTTCTACGCCGGTCGAATAGTCTCAACGCTGTCCTTTCTGTATCACTGGACTCCTGAGTATATTCTCACTCGCTTAACGTGGATTCAGGTAATGCGATATTACGAATACGGAATGTCCTATCATTCAGGTGACGCGGTAGAGAGCGAAGGCACCGGCCCTCTCGAATGGGAAGGTGTTCGCAAGATGGAAGACGGATCGAGGATGTATAGCCGATAAATGGCAAACGCTGGCGAATTATACGTAAAAGTAAAAGCCGATACCTCTGAGGCACAGAAGTCCATCAGCGGGATGGGCGGCGCTTTCAAGGCTGTTCTCGGCGCCTTGGCTGCATACGAGGTCGGTGGATTTATCAAGGACATGATAAAACTTTCCGGACAGATGGATTCTGTCGGAACGGCTTTTCGTAACCTCGCGCAGAACGCAAAAGGCGGGAGCGACGGACTTCTCGCGGCGGTGACTGCGGCAACACAGGGAACAGTTTCCCAGCTCGACATAATGCGAACCTCAAACCTCGCCATGCAGCTAATGGGGGAACAGGTAATTCAGTATCTCCCGCGCATGGCCGAAATAGCATCGGCTGCGGCAAGGGCCAGCGGACAGGACGTGCAGAAGCTTTTTTCTGACATTGTTACAGCCTCTGGACGCCAGAGTGTTCTTATCTTGGACAACCTTGGGATATCATCAGCAACGGCCCGTAATGAAATGGACAAGTATGCCGCATCGCTTGGCAAAACACGCGAACAACTCACCGCATCTGAAAAGTCGCAGGCGTTTTTTAACGCGGTTATGGTTGCAGGTGGCGAACTCGTGAACAAGGTCGGAAGCCGCACGTTGACGCTCGGGGAAAACCTCCAAAGATTGCAGGCGACATCGGCAACACTCGGCCAGAAATTCGCAGCCAACCTCGCCCCCGCGCTGAATGATCTTTTAAACGCAGTTCTTGATAGTAGTACCGGATCTTCAATACTAGAGGACGCGCTCGGTGGTGTTGGTAAAATGGCGACCGAGGTTATCAACACCATTACCATGTTGACTCAATCATTTAAACTCATGGGAATTGAGGAAGAGATCGAGGCAAATATCGCCAAGCGTAAAATGATCCAAGACTTATATTTTGAGTCGAAGAAGAAATTTGGAGAGCAGGACTACCGCACTAAGGGATTCAGGAATGATTTAGACGAGTTACAGGTAGCATATGACAAGCTCGCCGAAGCGCAGAAAAAGGGAATAGAGTTTACAAGCGCGTATTGGGACGGGACTCTTGAAGGAGCACAGAGCGCCCGGAAAGCAGTTGAGGGATTCCAGCGCGTGAATATCAAGGCACCCGAAGCAGATGTTCCGAAGGCCGGAGGTGGTCGCAGTGGGGGCCGTGATTTCGGTATCGACATCGCCAAGGGCGTTGACGAGCAGATGCAGAAAATCGCCACTATCAACAGCAGCGTCCAGAATGTCTTTTCCGGTCTTGGCGACATAGCCTCGATGTATTACAATAATCAAAGCCTTTCCATCGACAACTGGCTGACCAAGAAACTCCAGTCAATCCAGACCGCATACGACGCGGAGAAGGCGGCCATTCTTGCGTCATCTGATACCGAAAAAGAGAAAAACGAAAAGCTGAAAGCCCTCGACGAGAAGCGAGCGCGGGACGAAAAGAAAGCCTCAGAGAAGGCTGAAAAGGAAAAGCGCAAGATTGCTTACGAGGCCGCGAAGTATCAAAAGGCTTTCATGGTTACGGATACAATCATGGCCACCAATAACGCCGTGATTCATGCTCTTGGAGCCGCACCGTGGGGGCCGTGGAATTACGCATACGCAGCGACAGTTGCCGCAATCGGTGCTGCCAAACTCGCCCTGATAGCCGCACAGCCTCTCCCGAAATACGCGAAGGGTGGTATTGCCGAGACTCCTGGTATAATCGGTGAAGCCGGCCCGGAGGCCGCAATCCCGTTAACGGGAAACGCCGGACGCGAGGCTTTGACGGCTCTTGCTGGTGGTATGCTTGACGCCATCGCAGCGCGTGCAGATGATAGGGCGACCGTTTCAAACTCTCCGGTCATGTCCGGTGGAGGTGATGTGTACCTCGACGGGGCTCTTGTAGGAAAGTGGATTTCACGCGGGAGCGAATCGGGGACGTTCACGATTAACAGGCGGGTCATCGTCAATTGAGAATCCTGTATAACAACGGGGTGATGAACTCTACCTACATTGACTGCTATTCCGCAAGCGGTAGTTATCCCGTTTCCAATCTTCAGGACACACGCCTTTCCCGCACGTATCGAACTAACGGAAAGGCATCGACCGAGTATGTGCATATTGTGAACACTTCCACGGTGACGTATGCGTGTATCCTGGGGCATAACCTTTCGACGAGCGCCACGGTGTACGTTGAAGGATCTGACTCCACATGGTCAACCGGAGCCGCATTCTCCACGACGATGACCGTCTCTACCGGCATAATGGTTTCAACGCTCGGCCCGTCAACGTATAATTACTGGCGCTTTCGGATTGACGACACATCTACCGGGACGACCTACCACGAAATAGGTGGCCTGTATTTGGGGACGTATCTCCAATTGCCGGGGATGAAGCCCGATCAGACCATTGCTGACGAGACCACGGCGAAAGTCACCGTGTCCGACGGTGGGCAGGCTTACGGTGATGACGGGTATAACTACCGCTCTCCGTCAGTGAACTTCCCGTATCTTGTCAGCACTCAAAGAAATGAAATCCGCACCATGTTTAACACGGTGAAAAACTACACTCCCGTAATTGCCGTGATTTGGGAAAACGCTTTGACGCTTGAGGAACCGATGTACTGTATTCTTGATTCCAAAACGCTTGACTGGAAGAAAACCGGAGACGTAGGAAAGCCGTGGTCTGTCTCTCTTAAATTGCGCGAGGTGTTTTAATGGCTGGTTCTAAACTCAATACCTATTCATCGAGTTACACCTCGCTGACGAATTATGCAACGTGTATCGACGCGCAGCGGGCAGAGTATTCTGCAATTATGCTCACAAACTATTCGACGACCGCGAGGCCAGCAATCGCAGCCGGTTCACAGGCTGAATGCGCTGGAGCGCTCTACCGATTTAGTACCGAAGAAGCCATCAGCACTGCCTCTATTTTATCAACCAGTAATGCGACATGGTTCATCAACCTCGTTCCATCAAGCTCTGAAATGACTGCTGAATTTTCAACCGTGGTGCCATCGTGGCGCACAGATTATTGCGGGTGGTATTACAGCACGTCATCCAATAATAGGGTTGTCGGGGAGTGCATTTTCAATAGCAGCTACTATCACAAATATATATTTTCCGATGCCGACAGGTGTGAATTTGCAATCAAGCGAGCATTCTATATCATCCCTCCTTGGAATATGGATTCAACATCTGGAGGAACTGGTGGACTTGGAAACACAATGGACCATTATGTAACTTCAACCCGCATTGTTGGTGCCGAGTCTTGGATAGTTACAGATGCGTCCTCTCTTGCGCGTTACGCTGGATTTAGTGTCTCTCAATTCGGGGTGCTGAGTACATATGTATCATGGCTTCGGCTGGCCGGGGACGCGTTCGACAATACGAATTTTGATAGCACGTCCGTTAATAGAGGGTATGTTTATATTTTTTATCAGTAGTTGACTTTTGCACATCGTTGGTGTATATTTCTTCCATCAATTTAAGGTGGGGGAAATATGAAAAAAGCAATGTTTCTGATCTTGTCGGTAGCGATGTTGTACGGATGCGTAACTTATCCAGCATCAAGCGGATATGTGGTGACGCGCAGCGGCGAAAGAATCGAGTTTAAAGACGCACGGATCGGGTGGGATAGCGATGCTCACTTTTTCGAGGTTCGCGGCAATGGCGTTCAAAAGACAATTCCCAAAGACGACGTAAAGGAACTTTGTTTCAAGCGTGACCTTTCTCAATGAAATCTCTCTACCAGCATCATACAAGATTTGTCTTGTAGAGATAGACATACCCATTGACTTTGGTACTACCGCCATAAACTACTCACCCGGTATATGGCGGTACACCATGAACCCGGACTTTGGGGAAGATGGTTCCATTACCGTAACCGACGACGACGGCCTCGTCGGTTTTTTTGAGTACGCCGGGGACATTGAGTACAAGCGCATCGGGGGTCTCCGCGTCGGCTCCGACGTGTACGAACAGCAAACAAGCCTGACCGACTGTATCGCTCAGGAAAACTCATTCTACTACGATCCCGACGACTTTGCGCTCTACGTCCATTTCGATGACTTCGGCACCGCCAACGTCCAGACTGATATACGCTTCGGGGAGATTAACGGTTTCTCCGATAAGGTCGGCACCGATGGGGCGTACTACGATGACATCTATTACGACCCGCGTGTTATCAATCTTCCTTCCCTGCGTAAAGCCAAAGACCCCCTATTCTATGGGATAGCGCAGTATTCCGGGGGTTCTGTATCGTTCATAAATTCTGACGGTTACTTCGACACCTTTGTTGACAAGGACATATTCGGCCAGCCGGTGCGTGTCTATTTCGGTTTCGACGGACTAGACTTTTCCGATTTCAGGCTTGTGTTCACTGGATTCGTCGAGGACTTCAAGTACAACTTCGACACCTTCACACTCAACATCCAAGACCAGCGCAAGACGCTTTCCCGTAAAATCCCCGTCAATACTTTCTCCAAGTCTATCTATCCGAATCTATCATACGACAAGAGCGGCTCACCGAAGCCGTTGGCGTGGGGGCCGTGCCGGAACGTGCCTGCCATTTGCTTGAATGAACTCGACACCTCGGCTGCGTCATTCGACTTTTACCTTGCCGACGAGACAAACCGAACCGTTGCGACCCTTGACGCGGTTTATATCGACGGAATAGAACTAACTCCAACGCCGACTCTTGTAAATGGGACGTTCTCAATCACAAGCGGAACAACCGTAACCGACGCTAGCAGTGAGACGCTCTACATCGAGGACAACCTCGACGTGGTGACTGCTGACATCAACCAGGCGCAGACCGTCCTCGGCCTAGACATCATCAAAGAGATTTTAGAGGACTACGGAGACGTCCAGTACATAGCCAATAACTACAACATCGGGGAGTGGGGAGACGCAACCGCGCTATCCAGAGGAATGTGTATTTACCTCGGCGAAAAGATAGACCTCAAGGAACTCATCGAGAAAATATGCGTTTCCGAGGACGGCGTTTTCTTGGTGCAGGCAGACGGGAAATATTCGTTCCGCAAGTTTGACGAGAACCGAACGCCACGCGCAACCATTCAAGCCGACGAATGGCTGAACGAACCTGAGTTTTCATACGACTCCAACGAGTACCTGACCAGCGTCCGCATTAAGTACAACAAGAACCAGGAATCAGGCGACTTCCAGACGTACAATAACACAACCTATGAAGACCAGGTTTTCCGGCGCTTTAAGGTTTATAAAGACAAAGAATTTGAAACCTTCATAGCAAGCGCGACCGACGCCGCGGCTAAGTCTGAAATCATCATGGACAGGTCAAAGGAAATCCTTCCGACCGTATCCCGCAAGACAAAGACGCAACACATCACGCTTGAAATCATGGACTTCGTGAACGCGGAACATTCACGATGGAGCGCGGCGACAAAGACGTGGGGAACATACGAAGTCATCGGCATTGACAAAAACATCAACTCGATGGAAGTCACTTTAACCTTGAAATACGTCAAGGCTTACACGCACCCCGAATACTCGATTAGTGAAGGCGACATCCATCTGGAAGTCTTGTGCGGTGAGCACCTGTTCGGGCCTACCGAGTACGTGGAGGTATAATGTATCAGACATCAGCAACGCCGACACTATTTATCACCGGCTCCGCGTCAATCTCGGTGCAATCATCGGTTGCGTCTACTTCATACGTTGCGCTCGGTAGCGCCAAGAGCATCAAGATGTCAGAATCATTTGACATTGACGACTACGAGGTTGGAAGCCTTGACGTTACGCACTCAATCCGCAACCAGGGAGTCACCGTTGAGGCCGACATTTACGAGATTAACGCCGAACGTCTGAACAAGATTCGAGGGGAGATAGATACCTGGAACTCGTCGCACACTATAACGAGCGGCGGTCTGTTCGTCGTGTCTCCGCGCACATGGGTCTTAACCAATACCGGCCCGACTTCTTCGCAATCAATAACCATTACCATATACAGCGGCATCCAGACCGAGCCAATCAAGATTGATTTCATGGGCGACGACGCAACCGATATTTCCTACACGGCCTTGAAGGTTCGCGGATACATCGTTTCAACCCGCACCGCCGGTGATCAGCTTTATTCCATTGTCGATACGAGGAGCACATGAGCGTAGACACTTTATATAACTATTCAACCGCAACGACCACACTCACGCGGGAGCACTATCTCAACTTTGGGGCCGCAGCCGCGCAACTCGGCACGTACAAGCGGGCCTTCCTCGGCTCGACCAATTTCGAGATATGGACATCGAGCGCCGGAGGATCTTCGATGGTCGAGGGCGTGGACTACACGCTGGGGAGCGAGGACACAAGATTAACGGCGCTCTTGGGTAGTACGGTCTACACCATGCTGACCATGCTCACGCACACAAGCACGGATATTTACATAACCTATAAAGCGGTGGGTAGTTATACAGACGCGGCGGCGTTCAACACAGCTTTCGTGTCTCTTGTGCCGACTGGATGTATCTCAATGTTCGCGAGCACCACGGCACCGACCGGATGGCTCTATTGCGATGGTACGGCTTATGCTCGGACAGACTACGCGGCGCTGTATTCGGTCATTTCCAGCGCCTACGGGGCGACCTCGACAAGCGACTTCAAGGTTCCCGACCTGCGCGGACGGTTTGCAAAGGGAGCCGGAACGAGTACAGGTGTTGACGCGGCTGGAAACTTCTATGCCGGTGTCCTATCTTCGGCGAATGACGACCGCATGGCTCTTCATGAACATGGCACGCTGATTTCAACCGGCGGCGGTGGTCTTGGGCTTACATCGACAAACTACCTCGCCTACGTCAACCTTGGGGCCAACGTCGCCCCCACAGTTACATCTCCACTGATCGGCGGCCCTGTTTCCAGCGGCTCGATGGCCTTCACCCCTCGATCTTCCAACACCACAGAACCGCAATCACTCGGCGTTGGCTATATTATCAAGTATTAGAGGCTTCGGTATGACATGCAAGATATGGAAACTGGTTTACTCCTTAAATACGGCCCTTTCGTTCTTACTCTGCTTATTGGTATTATACAGTATAGCCTACGCGCTTTACTGAAGAATATCAAGGACGACATTCAGGACTTGCGCGATGACGTAGACTCACTGTACGCACAAGACCGAGACATGAACCACAAGCTGGATACTTTAATCGGGGAGCATAACAGTCTATGCGCTCGGAAACGCCGTTAGTCGATGATATTGTCACGTATATGCGCGAAATGGAATGGCTTATCTGCGGCCATTGTAGGAAGGGTCTCGTCTGCTCTGCGCGGGACAATGAGTGTATCGAAGCGTTTGCCACAATCTCAAGAAAACTCGCGGAGGCAAAGTATGATCTGTCCTGTCAAGAATCCAGTAGTGACTAGCCCGTATGGGGACAGGGTGTTAAACGGTGCCGCCGAGTTCCATCCTGGGGTGGACTACATCAGCAACCGGAACGCCAACGTGTACGCGATGGACGACGGAGAGGTCACTACCGACAAGGACAACTACGACGAGGCGAAGCGTTGGCTCAAGGATACCTCCGACTCACTGGGGAACGTGGTCATCATCCGGCACGGTGACTACTACGTCCGATATTGCCACTTGATTTCTAATTATGTATCTTGTGGGGAGAAGGTCAAGCAAGGTCAGTTGATAGGGATTTACGGGAACGTCGGCTTTTCGTTCGGGGCGCACATACACGTAGACGCCTGGACCGTACCAGACTGGAAAAACGTCGATATATCACAACTCATCGAGGAATAATATGGTCTGTTGGTGTACGTTGGCGGGTACGATGGCATGCAAGACGTGTCCGAAATATCTACAATCGTTCGGGCAGCAATACAAATATACACAGTGGAACTCCCCGAAGCGCATCATTGAAAAATATGACGACAAGGGAAATCTCATCGAGCGAATAACGGAGGAATGACATGGACGAGAAGCAGAACATCCCCGAACCGGAAACCGAGAGTTGGCCCGAAGTCGCGGGGGAGGCCATCAAGCACCCGTTGAAAACAATCGCCATCCTGGTATGCCTGGCCCTCGCGGTAGCCATCGCACTGACCGGGTATTCCCTTGAATGCGGGAGCGTGAAGATAGACCATGAGCCGGTTAAACAACTTGACGGAGACGGTAAATGAAATGGAAATTGACCGCTTTTATCTCGGCCATTGCCTTCTGTTTGGGCTGTTTATTCTGGTCTCTTGTGTCTGGTACTACGTCAAATCCATCAATAAAGATCGTCGATAAAGTCCAGCACAAGACAGAATACATCTACGTACCCGTCACCCCGCAAGAATACAAGATGTGCTACGACTCAAAGATACACATCGACATGAAGGTGAACGACGACATAGCCACGGTGTTCGCGTCTGATAAGTGCAAGAGGTCTGAGGCTGAATTTAGATTGAGCGTATTCCAGTCGGGTAACTTCAAGTACTACATCGGTGGGGCGTTTGTGGCTGGTTTACTGGTTGCCCTTGCTGTTCACTGACCGCCTCAAATCCAGCCGGGAAACGATGCTTTCGATAGACACCGTTACATCTATGCGGTTGCCACATCCGCGTAAACCTTGACCGACCGCACCCAAGACAGCGATACCACCTCACATATCCCCCAATGAGACGTAACGTATATTATCGGAAGTTACGCATCCACCCGTAGTTTACTGATCGTGTCGTCGATGATAGACGCGCACCGGCAGCACAGCTCCAATACCTCGCACGTATTCCGAAACTCCAAGCCTTCTTCTCCCACGACGTAATCGCTCCATTCGGCAGACCGTTCGTTCCGCTTCATCTCTTTTCCGCACACATCGCAGAAATGCTTGACCATTTCAACCTCGCATGAATAATGTCTCTATGATAGTATCAGTCATAAATCATAAGGGCGGCACCGCAAAGACGACAACATCCGCTTACTTCGCGCTGATTGCCTCGGCCACGCAAGACACGTTAGTAATTGATCTCGATGGTTTGATGTGCCTTACGACGTTCTTCGGTATTGCCCATAAGTACAATATAATAGATTCTCTCCTGACCGGCAAGTTGCAGACTGTAAATATTTCCGACCGTCTCCACATCTGCCCCGGATCGAAGAAGGTTGACAGGTTCGACAAGCTCTTTTCTGAGATGTACGGGAGCGAGCTACTACTCAAGGAAATGCTGGCCGAAGCGCCCTACCCCACTATTATAATCGACACGGCCCCCGCCCTATCCACGGCCACGGCAAACGCCATCTTCGCGGCTGATGTGCTAGTCATACCTTACGAACACTCACAATGGGAGTCGGACGGCGTAAAGTCAGTCCTATCCGAGTTGGAAGCGGTCACAAAGTCAAGCCTCCGCAAGAACTACGCCGCACGGGTCTACATCCTTCCGGTGATGGCAGGTATCATGGACAGGTTCACTCCACCGCACATCGAGGGCGTCCCGATACTCCCGGCGATACCCAACGGAAAGCCTTCACAGACATTGAATGGAATAAAGCGTAACCACATATATAAAGCCTACGAGAAAGCATGGGGGATGATATGCACAGAGAACTTGAAATAGCGAAACAGCGGTCCATCCAGGACATCACGAACCACGAGCGCGAACAACTGGAAGTCATAATGAACCAGTACGTCACGCAGTCCGAACAGTTTGAACGCGGGAACGATACCGAGCGCGTGAAGGTATTGTACTCGCTCTATCAGGTCAGGGAGTTCTCCGGGTGGATGTTGGGCGATTTCCTTTTACGCATGAGAGACGAAGGAACAAACGTCAGCCAGTGGGTCAACGAGCGCGAGGACATTCTCGGATTTGACGACCGACGAGCGGCGGAGTTTCTACGCATCCGGGCGGCGGTTGACCTCGATACCTTTAAGCGCCTCGGCACGAAGAAGTCTTTAGCCGTCGCACAGATCAAGTCACCCGAAAAGCGGGAGGCCGTAATCGAGCGCGTACTTGAGAAAGCCATGCCACTGGAAGCCGTCAGAAAGGAAGTCGATAAAGCCATCCTTGCGCCGAAAGTACTAGCCACGAAAGAGCGCGAGAAGGAGCGCAAGCAAGCTGAACGGGAAGTCCGTATCTCCGTCAAGCTGTCAGGCAAGCAAGACATCATCATCCACTGTGGAGACGAGGACACAAGAGATCACGTTAACACCATAGTCCAGGAGAATGTATCTAACTGGAAGGTGAGAATTTCGCGGGAGATTCGATAGACTTCAAATTCCTTTCTATCTCGTCGGCCAGGTATCGTATCTTGTAAACCAAGACATGCGCCCCGAGAACGCGCGATCCATATTCTTCCTGATGGGTATTCTCATCCACGAACAGTTTTAATGCAAAAAGCGCATTATTCAAATCATAGGACTTTTCGACGAGCGCAATAGATGTGCGCGAAGCCTGTAGCAGTTGTTCTCTTTCTTCCTGTTTCATGCAATTAATATACAAACATATAGTACAACCGTCAACCCGGCATCAATTAATTAGTGCTTGACTTTCTTAGAGACATAATGAAAAACTGAAAAACCCCTCTTGCAGGAGGGGTTCAGGTTGCGGATCATGGTAAGTCTCAGCGGTGAGATAACCATAATCCAAGACCTTCAATTTTGTCAAGCGCATTTTGAAAGTGTGCCACGGAGGTCTATGTCGAAAAAATTCTTTTATGATGGAACAAATAACAGCGGTCACTACAACTTCGTCATGGTTGACCGTGAATTGGTGATGTGTGTTGACGATAGGGACCGGAACATTCCTTCATGCTTGCGTCTAAGCCTTCCGGCGCTTGGGATGTATGTAGTTTTAAAGGCGCATGCAATCAATAAGAACTTCTCCTGGCCGTCTTTGGAAACCCTTGAGAAGATCACCGGGGCAGACCACAAGACCATCCAGAAGCACATCCGCGAACTGGCCGAGAAGGGTCTCGTGGAGGTTAAACCGATACCGAATCCGATTGGAAAGGGTAGGCCGGTGAACAGTTATACCATCAACTCTGTGGATAAAGAGGGTGTCAGGGAGCGTAGTTTACGGGAGAAACTCCCGTTTAATCCGGCTGACTAGGGGAAAACCGTGATAACTTTACGGGAGAAATTCCCGTTTAATAGGCCGAAATCGGGGGGGTTTACGGGAAAATTTCCCGTGTAAGTAGAAAGACTAAAGGCCAATACAAGTCTTGAAACAGACTATACGAGAAGTAGACTGATGCTGGCATCAAATTGTGGATAACTTTCACTTGACAAACAGTACATCCATTCTATGTTAGTTGACATACAAAGAAACGACGGAATTTAAGGTAATCACATGAGCGATGAGGTAAACGCTAAACTTAAAGAATTAACGTCTCTTGCTTCCAGCATCGTAAGCCGTCATGGTAATTCTAGCCGAGTCAATAATCAACCCTTGAAGCTCGTCGGGTATCTGACGAAAAATCTTGATCCAGTCGGAGAGCTGTGGGTCTATCTCTCCGGCGACAATGTTTTCGGGCGCAAGAAATTGCCACGTTGCAATATCTAAGGCCCGGCATATATCCTTCAACGTCCCCCAGGGAGGAGGATCGAACTGCCCCTCGTAATTGCTGATTTGCTGTTGGCTGGTCCCGCAGAACTCCGCGAACTGACGCTGAGACATCCCCCGTTTTTCGCGGAACTGTTTTAATCGTTCTCCGTAATTTATATCCTCGTATTTCATCGCACTACCATAATAGAAACGGCTGCTTCCTTTATCAACCCTAAACAATAAAAATTTGTTAAAATAACATTTTTACGTATATTTTTTGTTTGACGCCACAGGAATACCGTTGTATATTGTCTTTGTAAACAAGAAAACGGAGAAGAAAAATGCCAAGGCCAAGAATACCCAAAAACAAGCGCAGAATCCAGAGCGGATTAACACATGATCCCGAACTTCTTGGAATGATAAAGGACATCGCCAAGACTCGCGGGGAGCCTCTTTCCCGCATAGCCGACGAAGCATTCAGGGAATACGCGAAGCGCCAGCTCCGGGGGGTGAAATGAAAACCTTATCCGTCACCGTAGACGACATCATGAAGATGAATCCATGTGATCGTTACACGCGGGAATCCATCGAGGCATTACGCAAGTCCGTGTGCGGACGGCGCAAGCGGATCACCGGGTTGGACATCCTCGACGCAGACATTTCCCGAGATGACAAGCTGTGGTTGATCCTGCGCGAAGACTTCATCCCTGCGCGGACGTTGCATGAGATCGCAATCTGGTGTTGGGAAGCAATCGCGATGCCTATATGGGACAAGCATTACGCAGACGATAAGCGACCCCACGAGGCCGTGAGAATTAAGCGGCTATGGTTAGACGGGAAAGCAACAAACGAAGAATTGGATGCGGCGAGGGCTGCGGCGATGGATGCGGCGAGGGATGCGGAGTGGGCTGCGGAGTGGGCTGCGGCGTGGGATACGGCGAGTTATGCGGCGAGGGCTGCGGCGATGGATGCGGCGAGGGATGCGGAGTGGGCTGCGGCGTGGGATACGGCGAGTTATGCGGCGATGGATGCGGCGAGGGCTGCGGCGAGTTATGCGGCGAGGGCTGCGGCGAGGGATGCGGCGAGGGCTGCCATTTTAAATCACATTCGAGAAGTATTATAAAAACAAATCATAGGGGGTTATCATGTGCATCTACGTCGAAACCAGCAAGAGACTCAAGGGCATTCGCCCGGTCAAGGTAAAACAGGTACGCAAGGGAAACATCAGCGAACAGCTTTTCGTGTACGCCGTCCATGATTGGAACTACTCTGACATCATCAAGAAGAACGGAAACTTCGAGTGCAGGGCGGGGCTGAACCTGGTGGGGGCGCGGTCATGAAGAACGACGGTGGATACGCATTTCCCCATAAGGCACAACGTAGGGACGGAACGGCAACATGGTGGCACACCGAGCATGGAATGTCTCTCCGCGACTACTTCGCGGCAAAGGCGATGCAGGGTGATTGGGCCGCACAAGATGAGAATTCTGGATTTTTCGTCGATGACACACCTGATCAATTTTTAGAGGCTAGGGCGAAACTATATTACCGTATGGCGGACGCCACGCTTAAAGCGAGGGAGTCGTGAAGAAAAGAACCGCGTCGTCACTTGTAAAATATATTGCAAAACAACTTGAATCATGTTCCGCCGTTTCAATTCACCTCGGGGAATATAGTGATCAAGAAATATCTAAATTGCATCATCATTTCAAAATTACCAAGGATTTTTTTGGATACCACAAGTTTACCAAGAGGACGTCATGAACTCCTACAAGATCGGGGAACCGTGTCTTTGCGAATACTCCCGCGAAGAAGAAGAGGAGCGGGAACACCGCAAGATGGTGCGCGAGGAACAGGCGATTGCTGACTACGAATGGGAACACCGCGAGTTCGGAGGTCTGCGATGAGAAACCTGACAACCTGGATGCCGTTCTGTATCACAATTTGGCTCAAGCCGCACGAATTTCGTTTCACCGTCGAGAGGTGGAGCCGTAACATCAACGAGAAGACGTTCCACCGCTACGACTACGGATTCTGGATTTACGCCGGGAGAATGATGTTCCGGTTTGAACATAGACTCAGGGGGGTTTAACATGATTACACGCACAGAGATACGCAATCTCGCAGGCGACAAGATGAACATCGAGTACGCCAACGGGGTCTTGATCCTGACGCTGTACGACGGGGACCACATCGCGACGTTCGTAACGTCCGACAATAACGACGTTGCGATCATCAAAAACATATTGGGGGTGGCGTGATGGAAGAATGCAAAGACGTTATCGTCACCAGCCCGACCGTTCTTGTCCGTCAGGCCACAGACGTTGCCGGAGCCTGCCGGGAGATAGTAACAAAGACCGCGCTCCAGATTCAGGGGCGCAAGTACGTCCGCGTAGAAGGGTGGCAGTCGATCGCCATAGCCCACGGGTGTGTCCTGTCAGCCCGTGACGTCCAGAAGGTAGACGGTGGATTCTCGGCAATTGGCGAGGTGCGCCGTATGTCTGACGGCCTCGTTCTCGCGACTGCCGAGGGGTTCGTCGGGGACGATGAGCCTACCTGGAGCGGCGGGGAGCTGCGCGGGAAACACATGGAGGCCCGTCCGGTGTACGCACGAAGGGCCATGGCTCAGACGAGGGCCATGAGCAGGGCGGCGCGCACGGCCTTCGCGCACGTCGTTGTGATGATGGACGCTGGACTTTCCACTACTCCGGCAGAGGAAGTCCCAGACGGTGGGTTCGATGATCACAAGCACACGACTCCCGCGGTGGCCCATTCGTCCGCAAAAGAACCCGGAAACTTCGACGCAGCGGCATCTGCCATCTCATCAGCAGACAGCCCGACACTCGCCAAGATCGAGGCATCTCTGGACAAGCGTTCCTGGATGGGATCTGAACTTCCAGACCTGCGCGAAATGATCAACGTCCGCAGCCGTGAACTCGCGGAGAAGCAGTCATGAAAAAGAAAAAGTACGTTTACGCTCTTAAAAGTGTAAACTCGGATATGACTTCGCACAATGGTTTCAAGTGGAAGAAGAATGGCATGGTAACCGCACCAGACTGGAACAATAAACAGGAGTGTGGCGGTGGACTACATGCTTTTTTAAACGGTGAGGGAGACGGACACCTGGCGAATTGGGACAACGAAGCCGTGTGGCTGGTGCTCAAGGTTGAGGACGGAACCTATATCGACCTTTGCGGAAAGATTAAATTTCCGCGATGCACGGTGCTCTTTTCGGGAAACCGCCTGAAAGCAACGGAAAAGTTACGCGATCTTGGTTGCACTGGTGCTGTGATAGGGTCAACGCTGACCGGTGGAGACTGTTCCACGCTGACCGGTGGATACGGGTCAACGCTGACCGGTGGATACGGGTCAACGCTGACCGGTGGAGCCTGTTCCACGATGACCGGTGGAGACTGTTCCACGCTGACCGGTGGATACAGGTCAACGCTGACCGGTGGATACGGGTCAACGCTGACCGGTGGAGACGGGTCAACGCTGACCGGTGGAGCCTGTTCCACGCTGACCGGTGGATACGGGTCAACGCTGACCGGTAGAGACTGTTCCACGCTGACCGGTGGAGACGGGTCAACGCTGACCGGTGGAGACGGGTCAACGCTGACCGGTGGATACAGGTCAACGCTGACCCTGTGTTATTACCTAGACCGCAAACGTCTTGTCACTCGCTATGTCGGGGAGGACGGGATAAAGCCAAACACGCCGTATCGCCTGAACGACGCGCACGAGTTTGAAGAGGTAAAGGCATGAACACAATAGCCGAAGCCATCCGCAGCAAGCAGGGGGCGCATTACTACTACCCCGACGGGAAGCCTTGTTTTGAAGTACCCAACGCAAGCAAGGGCGGGATGAGGTCGGTCACCATTACCGATGCAAAGAAGCTCGGCCTCTACCCGTCCGTAACCACAATTCTTAAAGACATCCGTAAGCACTCACTGGAAGAGTGGAAATATGAGCAGTACGTACTTGCCGCTCTGACGACTCCGAAGAGCTCGGGGGAGACGGAAAAGGAATACGTCACCAGGATTATCGAGAGCGCAAACGAGCAGTCATCGCTTGCCATGTCTTTCGGGTCAGAGATTCACAGTCTCATCGAGTCCGCCATCGCTACGGGGGACACCTCAATCGACCCAAGCATGGACAAGCGCGTCATCGAGACGATAATTCCAGTGTACGCCTTCCTCGCTGAACACGGATTCAAAGGCGTATCGGAACAGGTAGTCGTCAACGCTGGTTATAAGTACGCCGGTACTATCGACTTCCTTGGGGACGCATTCGGTCATCACTATGTTGTAGTCGATTTTAAAACTCAGGCGACGCAGCAGGGCAAGAAGGTCGTCTATTACGACGAGTGGATTTACCAACTCGCTGCGTATGGTCAGTGCTATGCAACGATTACCATGGGACCGTTACGGAATCTAGCATCTGTCGTTATTTCCTCTACCGAACCCGGTCGTATCGAATATAAGATATGGTCAGACGAAGACGCGGAATGTGGATGGCAGACATTCAAGAGGTACGCAGAGGCTTTTAATCTCATCAGGGGGTTGATATAATGTCAACTGATCTAAACAACGTAATCATCATCGGGCGCATGACAAAAGACCCGGAGCTTAAGTACACGCAGGGCGGCCAGTCTCTTGCGAACTTCTACCTTGCCAACAACCGTTCCTATGCGAAGGACGGCGAGAAGAAGGAAATCGTGTCATACTTCAACTGCGTCGTGTGGGGGAAACCAGCCGAGGTAATCGCTCAGTATTGCAAGAAAGGTTCTAAACTTGCAATAACTGGCCGGTTACAGCAGCGGTCATGGGAAGACAAGGAAGGAGGCAAGCGTTCCACGGTCGAGATAGTCGTGGAAAACTTCCAACTCCTGTCGTCGAAGAAGGAAGGCGAGGCGGCGCCTGATGAGTCCTTCGCTGGTCACATCGATGACGTATTCGGTAAGGCTCCGGCGAACGACGACTCGGACAATCTGCCGTTCTAGGGGGATGACATGAAATTCAAGCACGTACCGGAACCATGGTGTTATGTATTGCGTGGTGGAACGGTGGCCTCAGAACCCCAGGAAACTGGTTTTGTTGTGGGTCCACGATGGATGTTTTATTACAGGAGTTTGGGGCTTCACCCGAACGATGCCCGTCTCATCTCCTGCGCTCCCGAAATGCTGGAAGCGTTGATAGATGCTTATAAACGGTTTATCGAATATGAGATTGCACAAGATGATAATGCTCCCCTCAGCCACCGGGCCGCGATGTTGAATTATAAGAGCATCATCGAACGTGCAACAGGAATGACAATATCAGAAATATTGGAGTAACGCTTATGCCCACAGCAATGGCTTACAGAAACAAAGAGGACATCATTCAAACCATAGCAGACTCATTGGAGATGACTTACTTTCTAGCCGAAATACACACCAACCATCTTATTGACTTAGGTGTAGCGCAGTGGGTGTCCAACGGGTTTGGGGACGCGCTCCTGGTGAAAAAATCCATCGACGGAGAAATCCTGTGGAAACTGGTACAATGACATCGGCTGAACGCGGCATGGCTCTGGCCCGCGCAGTATTGAGACAGACCCGACCTTATCGCATCAAGAATACCGACCAGGAGCGCACCTGTGTTCGCTGCCGGGGACGGTTTGACATCGACATAATCGAGTGGGTCTACGTCAACCACAGGAACGAATGTGGCGGTCAGTACGTGTGCATGTGCGCCGCGTGTAAAGAGAAGAGGAACCCGTGGTGGTTCAAGCAGGGTACGGCATGAAAGTTTTAGTTGCTTGCGAGTTCAGCGGTATAGTCCGTGATGCTTTTCTCGCACGGGGGCATGACGCCATGGGCTGCGATTTACTCCAGACGGAATCACCGGGACCGCATTATCAAGGTGATGTTTTTGATATTATCGGGGGGTGGTATGACCTTATGATTGCACATCCGCCCTGTACGTTTTTGAGTTACGCTGCAACGCGGGTATGGAATACGCCAGGAAGAGAAAAAAATAGGAATGATGCCGTAGAATTCGCGAAAAAATTATACAATTGTTCAATACCGAAAATATGCATCGAAAATCCTCATGGTTATTTACGCGTCGCGTGGAGGCAACCGGATCAATAAATTCACCCGTATTATTTTGGAGATAGACAGATGAAGCGAACCTGTTTGTGGTTAAAAAATTTACCGCCATTATTTCACCTTGAACAAGATGGATTATTCGGTGAGCGCAGGACGCATACTGAAAAGCCGGAGCCTTCATTTATTCGCAAGGACGGGAATCGACAATATTATTGCGCTACAACAAGAAGTCCAAAAAATCGATCTCGATTCTGGAAAGGTATCGCTGAGGCGATGGCTGAACAATGGGGAAGTTTATGAACCGTCTTGAACGCATAGCGCAATACCTTTCCCGAGAGTTAGGCTGTAAACCAGGAGAGGCAAAGACACACGCGCAGCACCTTATGGGCATTATGAAGTACGGTCAAAGGTCGAATGAGCAGAACAGATACTATTGGGCCGTCATCATAGCCATCACAGCCGATCATTACGGATACGAGCCGGAAGAGATGCACGACGCATGGAAGGCTGAGTTTCTGAGGGTGGTCGAACCGGGTAAACCGGCAAGGGTCAGGAGTACCGCGTCACTAACGACGCTAGAGGCAGAGCAGTACTACGAACAAATCAGGCGCAAGGCTGCGGAGACTGATTGTTACGTCCCCGAGCCGAACGAATAGGAGGTATTATGCCGGCGGTGAAGATAGAACGATACACGCGTGAGCAAATTACGCACTTTATGGCAGTTTACGACGAAGTGCCGCCGCACGCGTGCCAATTATGCGGTGGAAGTATGATCGTATCAGGTCACAACTACTGCCCAATGTGCGGCGCAGAACTAGAATGGATTAACAGGAGGGAGAAATGACCTTTATAGCTTTCTCCTACGCACTAGGTCTTATTACCGGAATGTCTATTACCCTGTGGGTCTATAAGAGGATGCCATGAAAGAGAGACCAATACTTTTCAACGGTGAGATGGTCCGCGCCATCCTTGACGGAAGGAAAACGCAGACGCGGAGAGTTATCAAGATTCAATCTACCACCACAGAACGACCGTATTTGAGACCAGATGGGCTATGGACATATACTGTTTGCGATGGGGTGGCCGCTGTGAATCCCTTTGCATGTCACTACGGAATTCCCGGAGATCGCCTGTGGGTGAGGGAGACGCTATCCAAGTCAGCGAATGATACTTTGATTTACGATGCCGACGGAGCACCAGTTATGTACGGCGGAGAATCTGAAAAGACGAACATCAAAAAAAAGATTCCATCAATCCACCTGCCTCGATGGGCATCCCGCATCAATCTTGAAATCACCAATATCAGAGTAGAGCGGGTGCAGGATATTTCTGTGATTGATTGCGCCTGCGAAGGGATAGAGTTTGCCGAGAACGATTATTCGGAAAACGCACGGTATAAATATCATATGCTTTGGGACTCCATCAACCTCAAGCGCGGTTACGGATGGGACGCGAATCCTTGGGTGTGGGTGATTGAATTCAGGAGGATGCCATGAAAGTGTATTTGAGGAAGGTTCCGTGTGACCCATACGAATGTCATGGCTGCTATTTCGACACAGTACCGTATGCGACTCAGTGTGGACTTGCCACTGGATGTAGTGCCCATCCCGAGAAGAAATTTGTCAAATCCACTAGCAAGGCATACCGAGAACACCTTAAAAACAAGAGGGGGAAAGCATGAACACGGTAGTTTCCATGTGGCAATACAACCAGCTGGCGATCATTGCTTATTGGCGGGAGAGGCGCAAAAAGTACATCCTCACCAAGAGGAGTGTTATCAACAATCCATATCGCACGGTTAAACGGGGGAAATCATGAACATGGATGAATGTCTCGACCGAGAGATTCGGTTGAAAAAGCAGGACGTTATTTTAAATACTGACGTAGAATCGGCAATGATGGAAGCATTTACCGCTGTACAGAATGTCTTTGCCATCGGGGAGAAAAAGCACCCGGACGGCGACTGCATGAACAAGACCTGGCAAGAGCACATCAGGCACGGACTCGGACACCTTGAGAAAATCTACGAAGGTGAGATGTACGACAAGGAAGACGGGACGTTGCACTTCGATAACTTCATGGCCAGGATAGTCTTGGCCCGGAGGCTGTGGATGGAATCGGAGGTGCTCAAATGAAATGTATCTCATGCGGCACCCTTATACCGATGGCCCACGGAAACCGCGTCCGCTGTCCTGAGTGCTCCAAGCGCGAGAAGAACAAGCAGATGAAAGAGGTCAACGCACACGGCTTTAACTGCGAGGCTTACCAGAAATACCTTAGAGAGAGGGGGTGCATCCGTGACTAATGATACCGATTACATGCGCGAGTATATGAGATCGTATCGCCCGAAACACCGCGAGTCCATAAGGGAAATCTCCAGGAAACACATGAAACACAAGAGAGCAACAGGAATATCGCGCATAGAATTTGACCGTATGCACAACGAGCTGATATTTGCGGAACACGGCGCTGAAATCTGCGACTTCCACCTTGAGGGGCAGATTTCCAGCGATGAACCCTTTAAATGCGGGAGGTCTGTTTCTCCGGGTGACGCGGTATGCCTGGATTGCGAACACGACGATTGCGGGGTGTGGGAATGATCAGCACAATAAACGGAGGTTATTACCATGTATGAATACGAGAACATTGACTTATTGGTTGGTAAAACATTATCCCACATAGAAGCCACGGGAGCAGAAATTCGATTTTACTGCTCTGATGGTAATAACTACATGCTATATCACGCCCAGGATTGTTGCGAATCAGTTACCATTGAGGAGATTATTGGTGATCTGGATGATTTAATCGGAACACCAATAACCCTAGCATCAGAAGACGTGAATCGCGGAAACAGTGGTTGTGAAACGTGGACGTTTTACAATATCGCTACAAAAAAAGGACATGTCACTATTCGGTGGTATGGGGAATCTAACGGATATTATTCAGAGTCTGTTGATTTTAGCAAGTTCTAGATTACTGTCATGACTGACCGCGCAAAAGCCGTGAAAGATGTATGTCCTTTTCCCAAGCGCAAGGTACGCAAGAAGAAGAAGACCGAGCGCCAGTTGGCAAAGCTCGCACTCGATGACGCTCAGAGGAGTTACATGTACGCTCTTAAGGGAAAGCATTGCGTTGTGTGCGGGAATGGGCCTGAACACGGAGTCGTTATCGAATGGGGACACTTGTTTTCAAGCTATAACCTATCGACGAGATGGGAAATCGACAACACCTGGCCCCAGGATCGCGGGTGCAATTTGAGACATGAATACGATTGGGAACCCATGAGAAAAGCAGTAGTCCAGCGAATAGGAGAGGAAGCGTATGAAAGACTGTATCGGAAGCATCGTACCCCTGTCAAATACACCACTCAAGACTTGCGAGAACTTGCAGAACACTATCGACGACTTACTCAAGAAATTAAAGCACAGTGAAGACATGAACGGTGCTCTCATCAATGTCAATAGAATGTTGGGAGAATGTATGCACGTATTGGAGAACGAGAGGGACGTGCTACTTCTTGAAAACGAACGCTTACGATCGGAGGTAGACTGTGCTCGTTGAAGAAACTCTTTTCGGCGTAGTGGACAAGGTAGAAAAATCCATAGCACGATTAAAAGAATTCGAGCCAGAGGATGGATATTACCTAGCCTTTAGCGGAGGGAAGGATTCTTGCGTAATCAAGTACCTGGCAGATATGGCTGGCGTGAAATATGATGCTCACTATTCAATGACGACGATAGACCCACCTGAACTTGTAAAATTTATTCGCCAGCATCATACCGATGTTGCCATTGATCGCCCAAAAGAATCATTTTTTCAGATTTTACCGCGTAAGGGATTTCCGCAACGTCAACGCCGATGGTGTTGTGAATTATTAAAAGAGCACGGAGGTGGCGGGCGTCGAGTTATTACAGGTGTACGGTGGGATGAATCTCCCCGTCGCGCCCTTCGTCAATCAATAGAAAAATGTTTTAAAGACAGAACAAAAACATATATTCATGCGATCATAGAATGGACCGACTCCGACGTGTGGCAATTGATAAAAGAGAACAACATCCCGTACTGCACACTATATAATGAGGGATGGAATCGAATTGGCTGCTTATTCTGCCCGATGGCAGGCAAACATCGAATGGTAGAATTGAAACGCTATCCTAAATTTGAGGAGGCATTTCGTCGTGCGTTTCGTGAATTACACAAGAACAAAAAATTAAAACCAGGGTGCACGAGTGTAGACCGATGGGCCGATGGCGATGCCATGTTTGATTGGTGGGTCAGAGATGATCGGTCATCTGCTGATGACCCCGACCAGTGCATGATGTTTGATTAAGGAGGAACCATGTTCGTTGAAATCATGTTCTCATTCGTGGCCGCATTACTGTCTACACTATTTTGGGTAAGTTTTGCCTTTCTCGCGCTTGCCCTGTACGCTACTTTCAGGGGGTGGTGGGGATGACGTGCTTCCGAGATCGTACCTATTGCCCGTATTATCACGAATGCCAACATGGGTACTTCGGCACTAGGGCGCTCACCAAAGACGTAAGGATTAACGCGGAAAGAGTGAATTTGCCAATATGCCAGTTCACCGAAAAGCCTGAATGCTTCAAGGAGACACAATGATATACACGGTTAGACTCTTGGATACTCGCGACGGGAAGGAATACACCCACGAAGACGAATATACTAACTTCGAGTGTGATGCTTGGGATTTGGACGGGGGTGTAGTGTGGGATTGGACCGATGGTAATTATTCCTGTGACTGTAATCGCTCAGGTTTTGTTGACAACGCGCTCCCCGACCTTGACTGCAACACCGGAGACAACCTCATCAAGCTATTGAGCATCGTCCGCGAGGATGGGAGGTTAATCTGGCACCACACGCTTGAGTCAGTTTGACGATTGGAAATAATTTCAGTACATTGGAGACATAAGATAACAGGGGGACATATGGACGAAGACCGCAAGTTTTACTGGAAGGTAGCCGGTGGAATTACGCTTGGATTATTTTTCGTGATTTTGCTTGGTATGTGGGGTTGCCCACAGTACTCCGTTTGGCAACAGGAGCTTCACGGAAAGGCAGAGTTGGCGCGGGCTACCTATAACCGCCAGATTGCCGTCCAAGAGGCGGAGGCGAAGATGCACGCGGCGGAACTGCTCGGACAGGCAGAGGCTGCACGCGCTCGTGGAGTTGCCGAGGCGAATAAGATTATTGGTGATAGCCTTCGCAACAACGAGCCGTATCTCAGGTATCTCTGGATTCATACGCTCGGAGAAAGCAAAGACCATCAAGTGATTTACGTTCCGACCGAGGCCGGACTTCCAATCCTTGAGGCTGGACGCCACAGGTAGATTTTCAGTTTGAAGCACATTGCAACCAGTGTGCTTCTTAAAGCAAATCTATGGAGGTAATCATGGAAGGATACGAAATAAAGACAATCGTTGAAGATGTTCTCTGGTGGTGCGAGAATAACAAAAAAGACTTCGAGCATTGCGCCATCAACTGGGGAAGTTTGAGCGTGGTATCAGTTGAGCGAATTACTGAGTTGTGGCCAGATCACTACGAGAGCATCCGAGTGACCATAGATGAAGCATCACCGGAAGCCTACATGTTCCGAAAGGCGATAACTAACATTTGTAAGCTCAAGCATGGAATTGACATCGAAGTCGTTACGGAGTGGTAAGATGGAAATTGGCTATTGGATACTTACAGCGGGAAGCTTGGCTGGGGTAATTTTAAACATTCACCACCGCAAGGAGTGTTTCTATATTTGGTCTGCAACAAATTTTTCATGGGCGGTGATTGACTTCACTCATGGAATTTACGCACAAAGCGCGCTGTTCGCTGTTTACTTCGTACTTGCGCTGTATGGGATACGGAAGTGGCGGTAGTCATGGAAAACGAAAAGAAAGTAAAGGTTGTTCCCTGCGAGATTTACACCCGCGTGTGTGGATTCTTCCGGCCAACCATGCACTTTAACAAGGGTAAGTTAGCCGAATACGCAGACCGCAAGACTTATGACGTCAAAAAATCATTGGAGCACAAGTGATGAGAGAGATAAAGTTCAGGGCATGGGACGGAGAAAAATACATTTCTCCAGATTATATTACCCGCGACGGAGTTGCTCATTGGAAAGAGGACAGCATTCCAACACGATCGACCATCATCGAGCAATTCACCGGACTCCACGACAAGAACGGGAAAGAGATTTACGAAGGTGATCTTATGCGTAGCTCGTTTCCTTCACGCATAGATATACCCGACAGCATCCAAATAGTTGAATGGTGCGAGAGGGATGCTAGTTTTTTCGCGATAGATAAAGCAGAATTTCGTCTTGGAGGGAAATTACACCCCGTTTGGTGGAATACTCATTGTGAAGTCATCGGCAACATCCACGAGAATCCGGAGTTACTAAAATGAAGCGTGTTGTCGCCATAGGGGATATGCACTGTGGATTCAACGGAGGTCTTACTCCTCCAGAATGGTGGTATCCAATGGACACCGGGACGCACTTCGACTTCTTTGCCCACCAGCAAAGGATCATGTGGAACTGGTACAAGGACACACTGGAATCGCTCATGCCTATAGACATCTTACTTGTCAACGGTGACTGCATCGACGGAAGGGGGGAGAGGTCAGGCGGGACGGAGCTAATTACTACCGACCGCATGGTTCAATGCGCTATGGCTACGCGGTGCATCCTGGAGGCTAAGGGACGTAAAATCGTAATGACATATGGCACCCCGTACCACTGTGGACAGCTTGAGGATTGGGAAACGATAATAGCTAAAGAAATACGAGAAGAAAAGATCGGAGGGCATGAGTGGGTTACGGCAGAGGGAGAGGGGGTGACCTTCGACCTCAAGCACAAGATTGGAACATCTAACGCACCTGCCGGACGAATGACGGCATCCGCACAGCAGTCTCTATGGAATGACCTTTGGCATCTACGCAAAGCGCAACCAATGGCGCAAGTTGTCCTACGTTCACACGCACATTACTTTGTCCACTGCGGAGACTATCGCAAGTTAAGCATGGTCCTCCCGGCTCTTTGCGGGTTTGGGTCTAAATTCGGTGTTCGTGAATGTTCTGGTACTGTGGACATGGGCTTAATATCTTTTGATTGTGAAGACGGGAGGTTTGATTGGACACAGCACATAATACCGCCGTATCTCGTTGCTCCAAAAGCGTTAGAACTGTAGACATGATACCGGAAGAAATCATAGCCCAGCTTGAGTCGGCACCGAGTAAAGTAACCGCAGATATTGAAAGGCTTGCCATGCTTGACGAGGTCATACGTCAATACGCCGGGGTAAAGTCATACGCCACGATTGCATCGGCTACCGGGTTTAAGATGGGATTTGTCCGCAATCGACACTTGAAGCTCAGGGACGAGGGGATGCTATGAATGCAGATGCACTTTTCACGTGTGCGCTATGTGGAAATACATACGAAAAGGCATGGACGGACGAGGAGTGCTTTGCGGAGAAAAAAGAACTATATCCAGGAATAGACATTGAAGACTGTGTGATCGTGTGCGAAGACTGTTACATGGAGTACAAGAATGTCACGCATTGAATCCAACCGTAAAAACTTCTATGTTGTCACCATGTACCGCTGGGGGTGCCGGGAAAAGCACTCGTATGTTTTAGGTGTGTTTGACGATATATTCAATGCCCGTGAACACGCCTATCGAGAGGTGCGCGACCGTGGTGGAAAGTATGAGCAAGAAATTATTCAAGTTGCAATAGGAGAAGCGAGACCATTGAATTTTCTTAGCTTTCCAGTTATCGAATCCAACCTGACCAAGTGTTCCAATTGCCCACGGAGAGAAGCGGGACATTGTGACTTCTTTAAACCAGGCAACGACTCACATTGTAAATCAGGAAATGATCTGAGCGATTATGAATATTAGAATCCTCGGCCACAACTTCACCCTGCACAATCCACCATCATCCGACATCGGCGGTGACATGGGCGATATGATACCGGCCACACTGGACATTCACGTCGCTGGAGATCAGCACCCGGACATCCAGGCAAGCGTATTACTCCATGAGATCATCGAGGCTTTAAACTCCATCATGAGATTAAACATGAAGCACCGGCAGATTGAAATGCTTGAAGTCGGTTTAGTTCAGGTAGCAAGAGACAATCCGCAATTGTGGGAGTCTATATCGCAGAACAAGCCTTCATAACCCTCCTTATTCGTCCCGTCAGAGATGGCGGGATATTTTTTTGACTTGACTTTATGTAAATATGTGTTTAGGTAATAGACATACCGCACTCGTAGCTCAGACGGGAGAGCCGCTGACCTGTAATCAGCTTGTCGTGGGTTCAATTCCTACCGGGTGCTCATCAAGTGTTAAGCAATCACGCCGAGCGTTAAATGCTAACAGATATGAAGTACTTAATCGCGCTACTCTTACTCACCGGCTGCGCCCCGGAACAATCATACAAACCAATCATGGTAAACGAAACCAGGCAACCGAACTCACTTCCCATGGTTAACAGGCTTATCGACCGTGAAATGGGGTATGTCATCTACATTGACAGTACCGGGAGACTCTACCCCTGCCCGATACTCAGGAAGCTCGAACAGAACGCAGAATGGACACACTAAGCGACAAACACCAAGCCTTCGTCCAGGAGTATATCGCCAACAAGTTCAACGCTACACAAGCGTACATGAAGGTCTATGAGTGCGATTATGAGACTGCCAATGCAAACGGTTCTCGCCTGCTAGTGAATGCTAGTATCAGGGATGCCGTTGATTCAGAAATAGACATCATTCTGAATGAAAAGAGGGAGTTGTCCGTCAGGGTGCTTGACAGGCTCAAGGAGATCGCCTTAAGCAAGGAAGACGCATCAGATTCCAACAGAATCCGTGCGTGCGAGATACTTGCAAAATACCTTGGACTTAATCGTGACACGGAAAACGAGGCATCGTCGAGCATGAGAGACGCGATTCTTGCTCTCTATAAACGTAAAGATGCATGAGCAAATTGACCTTACATTCACGTCTAAACAGGATCGAATATTTGAATATTGGGTCAATGAGCGCCCGATTATCACGGTTTTAGAGGGTGCAATACGAAGCGGAAAGACGCAATTAGGGATTCGGATGTGGTATTACCTTGTTCTTGGATTCGCGGGACAGGGAAGGAAGTTTATCATGGTCGGGGCAACGCTGGGAAACCTGAAAAGAAACGTGCTCGACGACATGCAGGATTTATTCGGAATAGACACGTCACTTAATTCTCGCAATGAATTTAAGATGCTTGGGAATACCATTTGTTGCTTCGGGGGCGATCAGGCCGACTCGTTTAAGACTATTAAGGGTTTTACGGCATATGGGGCATATATCAACGAGGCGACAGACCAGCACAAAAACACCGTAGACCAGGTATTCAAGAGGTGTTCTGGACCTGGATATGCCATCATCATGGACACCAATCCGTCAGGACCTCAGCATGAGATCAAGACCAGGTTTGTTGATCGGGACGGTGAGAGGCTCAATAATGGACACATTCACATTAAGTCATTTCACTTTAGACTGGACGACAACGAAAAGCTAACACCAGAATATATTGAGTCCATCAAAAAGAATACCCCGACGGGGATGTGGTATGACCGAGATGTTGATGGAATCTGGTGTGCCGCAGAGGGGATTATTTACCGTGACTTCGACTACGGCAAGCACGTTCTCGATGTTGTCCCGAAGGATGGATTTAAAGAGTACTTCGCTGGGGTTGACTGGGGCTTTGAGCACTCCGGCGTAATCGGTCTTTACGGGAGGGACCACGATGGGAACTGCGTCAGGATTAAAGAAGTCGTTGAAAACGGACGGTCAATTGAATGGTGGGCGCAAGTTGGTCTCGATATGCAGCGTGACTTTGGACGCATCACGTTTTATTGTGACCCCGCGCGGCCTGATAATATCTCCTATTTTGCCAGTCGTGGATTGTGGGCGCGCCCCGCTGATAACGAGGTCGTGGAGGGCATTACGTTTGTCGCAGAGCAATTCCGATTGAATCATCTTTACATCGTCCGAGATACTAACCGCACTTATCTATCAGAAATATACAACTACCGCTGGAAGCAGAACAACACCAAGGAAGAACCGATCAAAGAAGACGACCACAGCATGGACTCCGAACGATACGCACTCTATTCACACATCGGCAAGCGCCGACAGATTAAAGCAACGGTATCACTCTACAGGTAAATCATGATATATGCTAATATAGCCACACCCCTAGACGTACCGACAATTCAGGCACTCATCAAAGACTCTGCTAATCGCCGGAAGGAAATGTCCGACCTTTATGAGCGTTATAAGGGCGGCAAGGACGGAGTGCCAATCCTTACCCGCGAGTACAGCATCGGGGGTGAGGTCCAGAAGGACAAGATTAACAACAAGCTGTCAAACGATTTCTTTTCGGAGATTGTTGACACCAAGACGGGATTCTTTTGCGGTGTTCCCATAGACTACGGGTATCAGGACGAGAATCAAACGGTACTTGACGCCATCGAGTACTTCAACGACATCAATTCAATGTCAGACGTTGACGCAGAGACGGCAAAGATTGCGTCTACCTGTGGCCTGTGTGGTCGCCTGATATACGTTGACCCCGATGGTGAATTGAGGGTCATGGTCATCAACCCGTGGGAGCTGGTGTTCATAGGTGAGCATGGGGTGGACGAGCCCAGGGCGACGATAAGGTATTACCCGGAGTACTACTTCGACGACGACGGGAAGAAACAGACCCGCATGCACGTTGAGGTTTACGATGATGTGTCTGTACGCTATTTCGTCGAGGTCAAGACCGACGACGGGAAGATGGTGCTACAGCAAGAAAAGCCAGACTACATCCATCCATTCGCAGCCAACCCGCTAATCGGGTTTGCAAACAACGAGGAGCTGCGCGGGGACGCCGAGAACGTCCTTACCCTTATTGACGCATACGACCGCACTCTGTCAGACATCAACAACGAGCTTGAACAGTTCAGACTTGCGTACATGCTCTTTGTCGGAGTTGACATTGCTCCCGAGGACCTCCAAAAGGTCAAAAAGACTGGAGCTTTCGCGATTCCAACCTCTGACGGAGACGTTAAGTTCATAACAAAAGAACTCGACGACACCGTACTTGAGCACCACCTGGAGCGCACTGAAAACAACATTTACAGGTTTTCAAAGTCTCTGAACATGAAGGACATCCAGTTCGGGGCAAACCTCACGGGCGTTGCGATGGCTTACAAGATATGGCCTTTCGAGTTCAAGTGTAAGGTCATGGAGCAGAAGTTCAAGAACAGCCTTCGTGAGCAGTACAACATACTGTCTTCGATCTGGACGGCGCAGGGTATCGACATCAACTACCTCGATGTGGAGTTCACGTTTACGCGCAACTATCCTCACAACCTCGCAGAAGAGGCGCAGATTGCAGCTGCTCTCAAGGGTATCGTGAGCGACGCTACAATCCTTCGAACTCTTTCGATAGTGGAAGACCCCACCGAGGAATTAAAGGCAGTCGAGGAAGAGAACAAGAAAGCCATAGAGCAGATGCAAGAGTCAGCCTTAAATATGCAAAAGAACGATACGGAGTCAGGCAATCAAGACAAACAAAGCAATCTTCCGCAATAAGACCATCCTCGTTACCGGCGGCACCGGGACGTTTGGCAATGCTTTCATCCGTCGAGTATTGGAGTGCAAGCCGCACAAGGTCATAGTCTACAGCAGGGACGAGTTCAAGCAGTTTAACATGGACCGCGAGGTTAACGATGGGCGTGTACGCTATTTCATCGGAGACACAAGGGACGCGAACAGGTTGTCGAGGGCACTTCATGGAGTTGACTACGTTGTCCATGCAGCGGCGCTGAAACAGGTTCCAATATGCGAGTATAACCCGCATGAGGCCATCAAGACAAACGTGCTTGGAGCAATGAACGTCATTGACTGTTGCCTTGACGCTGGCGTGAAGAAGGTTGTGGCACTTTCAACTGACAAGGCCGTTCATCCGATCAATCTTTATGGTGCAACAAAGCTGTGCTCGGACAAGCTCTTTACCGCGGCGAATGCATACTCCGGGGAGGGTGGCTGCACATTCTCTGTGGTGCGCTATGGCAACGTAGCCGGGAGCAGGGGGAGCGTGATACCGCTGTTCAAAGAAATGGTTGGCAATGGTAGAAAACTCCTTCCACTGACTCATCCGGAAATGACGCGGTTCTATATCACGATTGACGAGGCGGTTGATCTCGTGTTCAAGGCATTTGAGATTGGCATGGGCGGCGAGGTATTCGTCAAGAAAATACCTTCGTTCAGGATAAGGGACTTTATCTCTTCGCTTGGATGTGTTCCCGAGATAATAGGCATCCGACCAGGAGAGAAGCTTCACGAAATAATGATCACCGAAGAGGACGCACCAAAGACGACAGAACACGACGAGTATTATATAATACACCCCGAAGAGCGGGCCGACTGCATGCCTGCGGGATTCAAATATTCCAGCGACGTTAATGAGACGTGGCTGTTTACATGAGGTAATACATGAGCGGATTTGGAACTACAATTGACAACTATTGCCTGGACCAGGTGTTCAGCACGAATACATATAATCCGTGGGTAGCTCTTTACATCACGGCCCCCGCGAAGGACGGCACGGGAACAGAGGTTTCCGGTACTGGCTACACGCGAATTAAGTCTACCGGGTGGACTGCTGCGTCAAGCGGGTACATTTACAACTCGACCACGATAGCCTTCCCTACGGCTGGCGGTGATTGGGGTACGGTGGAATACTTCGCAGTATGGTCATCTTCGAGTGCTGGGAACATCATGGCCTTCAGCTCTCTCACCACGTCAAAGACGATTGCTTCCGGTGATTCGGCTCAGTTCTCAACGGGACAGATTGTAATACGGGTCAAGAGGAGCACTGAATAATGGCAATCACCACAATGGATGGACTCATCGCGGGCCTTGCCGGTGGACGCGATGTGTACATGTATAAAACAACCTCCACTACAACAATCGCTGGGAACTGGTGTTCGTTCTATGAGATAGGAGGAGCCCCGGCGCTTCCGACAATACCGTCAAGCGCACACTCGACTTGCACCAGCACCGACGCCGGAGCACTGGCTGGTATGCCTGGTTCGACTGATCTCTACTACATCGCGGGTGCGTGGGTTAACGCCACGGCGATTCAATCGTTTACGCTGTTCGACCGGCTGGCCCACTGTGGAAACCTCGTCGGCAACTCTACGGCGGTGCAGGCCGTGACCGTTTCTTCGACGGGCTCAAGGGACACCGGGAGGATTTCAACGGCAACCAGTCTTGATTGGTTTCTTGAGTGGTACACGACTACAGGAACAACGGCGGCAACGATAACAGTTAACCTTCAATATACCGACGGTTCAACGGGAGTATTTACGTACACCACGCCGTCAACCATGAGGCAGTCGAGGCTTGTTCCAATTATTTCAACTGTGGGTAAAAATATTGAGAGCATCCAACAGGCCACGCTTTCGGTAACTACTGGAACGGCGGGGTCATTCGGCTTTACGTGTGCTCGCAGGCTGTGCGAGGTTCCGAACATGGTGGCTAACTACGGGGTATATTTCGACGCCTTCGATCTTGGCATGCCCAACGTCTTGGGTAATGCCTGCTTGTGGATGGCTTCCATTCAGGCTGCGACGGCATCGGGTGTAACACAGACCAAATTCAGGGTGATACCTGGTTGAGATACGTCTTAAAATCTGACCTCATCACACGGCGTAATGCCGTTGCGATGAAAGGGACTGCGGGGACACTCGCGTCTTACTGGTTCTTTGACCCTGCGAGTGGCGGGACTGTCCACCAGGTACAGGGGACGATAGAAGCGGTTGGCGTTGTATCCGGTGCTCTGAAACAGATCCACTCAGTCGCTGGTGGGGTTAACGCGGTCTCCATCGTCTCCGGCTCCGGCGGTGTGGTATATGGAATCACCGGATCCATCCAAGCCCTCGAGGTGGTGACATCTGCGCTTGGAAACAGGCAGGGAGTTTCCGGTCAGGTTGACGCGGTATCGGTACTCAGCGGCCTTGCAGGGCTTTCCCTGTCCGTTTCGGGCGTTGCCGAGGCTGTGTCCGAGGCCCTTGGTGAGGCTGGCTATCTTTACGGCCTTGCTGGTGCGTCTGAAGCAGTCGCCGAGGCCTCCGGAGGGCTGTCAATCGTCCAACTGCTCGCCGGTCAGGTCGATGCCGTCTCCGAGATGCGTAACATCTACGTATGGCTGTATCTGGTAGACGAGGCATCAGCCATCACGGCGCAGAATGACTTCATCTCTTCGATCTCGGTGCTCGGAGACTACGACTCGGCAATGAGCACGGAATATCTTTACTCGTCGCCAATCTCTACTCTTGACGACTCTAATTCAGCAATAATTCAGGTGGTAAGCTCATGATATACGTCGGACAGAACGCGGTCAAATTCAGGGTTGATACCGACATCGACCTCACAACGGTGTCTAGCTCTCAGATATATCTCAGGTACTACGCCCCGAACACTTCCAGCGGTGAATATGCCGCCACGGTTGAAACTTCGACTGACGGGATCGTCTATTACAACATGCAGTCGAGCGAGACTCTATCGACGGGCCTTTATCGTATGTGGGCGCACGTCACCCACGCGGACGGAAGGGTCTCCATCGGTGAGCCGTTCTCATTCACGGTCAAGGCAGAGGGTTCGCTAACTTGACGCTTGAGACATAATGCGGTATCTTGAAACTATCACTCCACAATCCGAGGAAACAGTTTGCGACTTAACGCTCCGACCGTAGAAGATGTATTACAAGTAAGACAGTGGCGCAATGATGACATCGACGTTCTACGGACGCCGTTCATGCTAACCGAGGACATGCAGCTCGATTTCTACAAGCGTGTAGTCTGCGACCGTAACTCCCCACACCGTTATTGGAGCGTGTACGACGGCTTGGAGCTGGTGGCCTTTATCGGACTGTGCTCGATTTCCTGGGAGAACAGACACGCGGAGATTAGCCTGATTGTCAACCCGGCACGGCGCAAGGATGGAGTAGGGCGCATCGCGCTAGACATGCTCTTGACCGAAGGATTCAACCGACTCAATCTCAATATGATTTACGGTGAGTGCTACGAGTGCAATCCTAATTTCAAGTTTTGGGAAGCATGCGAGCCAGACCACAAAGCGCCGATGAAGAACCGCAAATACTGCAACGGCCAATACTACGATAGCCTCTACTTTAGTTTCGACAGGAGATAGCAATGATAATAGCAGACTTTGGAAGCGGGAATACGTGTAAAAATGACTTCAAAATTATCTCACAGATGATCGACAAGTTCGCCGAGGCGCTCAAGGAAACGCGGGACGATGTGGTCATCAAGTGGCAGTTGTTCCAGGTGGCTGGTGGAAACGTTCCGCTTCAATATCGCATGTTCGATTACGCCTATGGATACGCCGCGAGCTACGGCTATAAAACAACGGCCTCGGTGTTCGATCCCGACAGCCTAAAGTTTCTCCTGCGCTACGATGTTCCGTTCGTGAAAATAGCCAACAACAAGGAATTGTATTACCTTCAAATGAGCATCCCGAACACCATCCCGGCAATCGTGAACGGC